>Ga0247760_1001792_pt1 | contig 18579 bp, 22 predicted proteins | sample UWRJL171409R4_FD_179936 | JGI IMG/M metagenome (GOLD analysis project Ga0247760, IMG submission 179936) | Plant litter microbial communities from Arlington Agricultural Research Station in Wisconsin, United States - UWRJ-L171-409R-4 | ecosystem: Environmental > Terrestrial > Plant litter >... | reverse complement strand
GCTGTGGAAGCGGGGTTGAGGGGTAAGATTACGTGGCCAGACCAGATGTGGTGTGGTTGCTGATCATTCAGTTAAAGGGGTGTGGCTGGCTTGGCATTGCGCAAAACTTTTGAAAGGCACCTCCGTATACCTAATTCGATCCAGCATTCGCAACCGAATCAAGACACCTCGCAAGAATACCATTGCGTCCCATACTGTCCAAAACCGGCGATCAGCACTCACCACGAGCTTTGCGTCACAGGAAACCGGTCTGTGCCTTGGTCTTGCATCTACGATGGTTCTCCTGCGGGAATTACAGGAATGAAATGCGTCTAGCCACATGGCATATCAGGCCGTTCAGGTGGTCCCGAGGTTGTTTGTTTTAGCAGGACACAGTGGGTTCGCAAACCTGGGCAGATATCAAGGCAGGGGGGCTGGAGCTGGAAATTTCTCCGTCGCACAAGTTCCATCAAGCGATCTAAATCATTGATCATCCCGACGCATCTGACAACTGTGTGTGTTATCCACCTGGCCGATCCCGGGACGAGAATAATTTGGCCCATCTGATTTTCTCCTAAATTCTTTGCATCATCAGCACCTTGTCTTGACCCTTTGCACAGCCTGGCGCCTCGCCAAGTGCCTCTTGTTGGAAAGAGCAACGGTCCGCGCCACGCCTGTAACCGTGAATCGCCGCGCCCTGATTGGACCCGGACTTTTGCGACCCAGTTCCCTCACCTCTACGGGTCTTACACCCCGGTCATCCGTCAGCGCGGAGAATTGCTGCGCAAGAGGGCATTTCTTAGCTTCGGCTTCTCTCTTCCCTCCACTTTGCGTACAAAAGGTGGTGAGCTCCGAGATTTGGTGTGGACAGTTTGGTTGTCACCTGCACGTCACATATGCCATGGCGCTGGTGTCTGCGCTGCAAATCCCCTACCGAGAAGCCCGTGATGGGTTCTGGGGAGAGCAAACATCAACCTTGAATTGGTGCGAAGAGGTAAACAACTCAACCCCCCGCAAACTTCTGCAGATTATTTGTTTACCTGCTCAGGACTACAATATCACCTTCTACTGCGCCGAAGTTGTCAACACGGTCACCAATTTAATCTTCATGTGGCTAGGGTTCAAGGGACTCAGGAATGTCATCAAATACTCTCATGACCGTGTCTTCATTCTCGCCTTTCTCGGCTACATTGTCGTTGGTTTGGGATCCATGGCTTTCCATGCGACCCTGAAATGTTTGTCAGACCAGCCGTTTTGTCCTCCCGAGTCTGAAGGATTCCATATCTAACTGACGACAGATTCAATGCAACTGGCCGATGAGCTTCCCATGATTTACACTGTGTGTATTATGTCCTACGCAGCATTCTCGCACGGGAAATCTGGCGCACAGAGAATTGGCGTTGGAGCGGCGCTTTTAGGTGTGGCATGCTTCATCACGGTGTGTACCTTGAGCAGGCTGTATTTGATCGCGAGTAACGGCATCACTGATAGTATGTCTCCTTATGCTAGGTTTACTACCTTTACGCCAAGGACCCTGTGTTCCATCAGGTGGCATATGGTGTTATAACATTGTCAACAATAGTCCGGGGATTTTACGTAACTGAGGGTCAGCTGCGGCAAGCCTTGACTGAACGGGTGCCCACTGAGGTCGACCAACGCATGAGGCGGATCCGTATGTTGTCATTTTCGGGTATCTTTATGTTCCTGGGGGGTTTTCTGATTTGGAACCTGGATAATACCTTCTGTCATCATCTGGTACACACGAGAAACCAGATTCAACTACCCTGGGCCGTCGTTCTAGAAGGGCATGGTTGGTGGCACATTCTCACTGGCTTAGGTAAGGAATTTTGGCCTTCCTTCCACCTGAGATGCATGAAGTGATTTATGCTGACTCTATTTCCCTCCGGCCAGGTGGTACGTTTCCGTTACGTCCGAAATCTTGTGCTGACTCAAATGCCGTGGTCCTCTTGGCCATTTCCCCTCTGTGGCTAACTCGGTGTCTCCAATGCAGCGTACCACATGATTTTGTGGAGAGTTTGGGTGAATGCCTGTTTGAGAGGCAGAGAACAGGAGCTCATGCTGGATTGGAAACCCCTGAGAAGCGTACCGCAGGTTGTGCCAAGGCAGGATGGCCAGAGACTCAAGAAAACACAATAAGGCGTCTTGGACTGGGTTACTCAGCATCTCCAACCGTATTACTTCCGGCACCCAGAATGAGTCATGGGATTGCAGACAATTCTGCACACTTTGCTAGCTGTACACTCTGGCACCTTGAAACTGGAAGTGGACTCGGAACAGTCGAGGAACTGGTTTGGAAATCACATTGCCATAAATGCTTTCCGGTTGCTGCACTTCACTTGGACGGGGTGGTATTGGGCAAATATGTGCTTTGTAAAACGTCCAGAGTTATGGAAGGTACCTTTTATTCGCCTCTCTAACCTGATCCCTATATGATATTGTTGAAGCCTGATCAAATGTTTCGCGAAAGGGAGCTCAGGAAAAGCCCCCGTAGGTACCATAGATTACGGGTGTGGCTTGGCGCTATAGCACTGTGCGCACTGCATCGGCAGCCAGCGAGCAGGGCACAAGGCTAAATTCTCCACCATGAGATTGGAAAACCGCTGAAGACTAGCCCTTTGCAACACGACGACATATTTACTGCACATTGCCAAATCATACGGACGATCTAGGCAACGCAGAGTCCGCTTTTGAACTACAGTTTTGACCATTCACCAACCAGTACTTGGCTTCCCAACAGCGCAAGGCGACGACGATACACAATTGCGCAACCATGTCGATATCAAACGAGGCGCTGCAAAAGGCAAGTTGAGTTTCCCCCGCCAGGTCAGGCACGAACACGGCAGCAAGACACCAAGACATGAAAACACAACGCTAACTCCCAACAACATTTGTCGACCCACAGCTGGTGAGAGAGATTGAGTCGCAGGCGATTGCAGCACAGCAACAGATTGGTTTGGTGCGCACCCAGCTAGCATCGAAACAGCGCGAAGCCCGCCTCGCCCAGCTCACCCGCAGCGAGATATCCTCGTTGCCGCCCGACACAGCTGTGTACGAGGGTGTCGGAAAGATGTAGGTTTTCCGACTGTCAATATGCGAGGCCATCCTGCATGTTTTAATGTTTGGTGGACAGCTTACTGACGAGCGACGCTGTCACTGCGGTTAGGTTCGTGGCCGTGTCTGTCCCTGGTTTGCAAGACAAGCTCGGCACGCAGATGAAGGACGTGGAGTCAGATGTGGAAAGCCTGACCAAGAGACTGCAGTATCTTGAAACCACGGCCAAGAATAGCCAGCAGCATATTGAGAAGATGCTGGGCGGAGGTGGCAGATCTTGACAGCGCTGGGCCTATCGGGGAAGCTGAGTTAAGCGCTTGGGGGGGGGGGGTAATTGTACCGGGGCGACGACGGCGGCGATGGTGGTCTCGCACCAAACTGTCGGGTCCGCAAAGTGGAGGTTGGCGGCGATATATCGTCAGAGTCAATATCAGTTTAACCGCCGCCCCTGCGCGCCCGCACAGTGATACACAGGAGAGGTGGTTCAATCAACCATGTCACGAAATAAAACGGGAGCGCCCGTCATGGCGGCATCCGCGCGGCAAGGCGCCTCCCACAGATCAGATCAGCCAGTCTTAGTCGTGGCCGGGGTCGATAGGCTTCATCTAATGTAGTTCCTGTTTGACATTGGCCAAGAAGACGACCACCTGTCAGAGGAAGTAAAAGCCCGAGACTGAGTTCTGAACCGCGTATGCAGATGGGATTATATGCGTCTCATCGCCACCAACAACATTAATTGCTATTCTTGTTCATTCGCTGTACTGTGGGAAATCGTACACTACTACACTGTACACTAGTGCACCTAGGCAGTGACTTGCACACGCCTTATGCGACCCTAACGATGTAAAAATGCCATGGTGTGAATGGTGTCGACCTAACGCCAAGGAATCCTTCGATTGCGGGGACAGGTTTTTTCTTTCCCAACAGATGGACGGCTTGGAGTTTCGGTTTCAGCTGCCGCCATTCTGGGGAAAGAAACAGTGTATGTTTCGATTCAGGTCCTTATCACTCCCCAACGATGAGATCTATATACACACTTTATTTATTTTTTTCCCTTTCCTAGCTCCCCAAGTATATTCTCCCGCCTGCGCGTGTTTGCTGTTCTTTATGATTATGATGCTCCTGATTGTGGCACGCATTACCATGTACCAGCGTGACAAAGTGCAGTGACCTCGCGGGTGTGTAGCGTGGGTGTGGTGGTGGTCACTGTGACATGGAGATGCCGCCGCCGCTGCTGATTACAACTTCGGGCATTTGCTTGGAAAACGCGGGTCTGCCCAGCTGGGTGGGGCTCGGTCGAGGACGGTACAAAAGTTCGCCAAGCTTCCCCTCACTTAGCCCTATGCATTGTGCTGCTGTTTACTCCTCTCCCTATGAACCAAAGACCAAGGGGATCAATCAGCCACCCTTGCTCCCACTCCGACAGCCAGAATGGCGCAGACGGGCGGCGGCAGCAAGAGCACGGAGATTGAGTTTGCTCTCATGTGTGTCTTCTCCGGACAGTCTCGATCGTTCATGTTCGCTGTACGAATAGCTCTTTCCCCGTCCGATTGATCGGCGCTGCCCGGCTTCTACAAACTCAGCCCCTCGCCTTTCTGCCAGCCAGCCAGCCACAGGGTATCACTGAGGTTTGGTGGGAATGGGAGTGGGAAAACCAGGGAGGAAGATGGCTCGGTAGGTTCAAAGCCATCAGCCAGCCCCCAACCACCAGTCGTTTTGGGCCTCTCCGACTGCTTCGTGCTTCGGCCATCATGCCGCTTATTGCAGCCCCGGGACACGCCTCCACCCCTCCATCCCGCATCCTAGCCAACCATGAGGCATCTGCGCTGGGAAAGTGCTGCCCACCCGGACCTTCCTGATGTTCCCTCAAGTTCTGCCTAACAAAGCGACGCTTGGCCGTGGGCCCAATCTCGCATGTCACACGTTCAGAGTACATGGATATACATCCACACTTGAGGCAGCTCGTCTTCTTTCCCTCCCGTGAGCGAGAGATTACCACGAGCAAGCCCAATGCCCCCCTCCTTCCACACTTACCCTTACCCCTCCGCTCCTCAGACCCGTCCCCTCCCTCACCCTTGACCACCGCAATTCGATAAATGGTGGGTCGTACCCCGCCCCGTTGGCCGCTTTGCAATTCCTCCTGACCCCCCCACCTTCTGCGCCGCTGCCACAAGTTCCATTTTTTGACTCTTCCTTCTACATATCATCATCATCTTCTTCTTCTTCTTCTTCTTCTTCTTCTTCTTCTCAAAAGGAACACACCCAGGACCTGGCCTGTGAAGTGCGCTATCGTCTTGATCCGGAGAGTAAACATCCCAAGCGACTCGGCACCGACGAAACCCCCACTCGGTTGCTTGACAGACAACGCCTGTGTACTTGGTCCGAATAGTACATTGCAGCCGTCTCACTATGTCTAGCTACTCGGACCGCTATAGCGACGACGAGTCGTCCATCGACGTCCGTGTCCGCCGTGTGATGCAGCGGGATCGCTCACCGGCGCGTCCCCGGCCCCCTCCTCCCGCCGGCCCGCACTACATCCAAACGGTGACTCGGGATGTCCGGGACAACCGTCCCTACTACCAGCAGCCCCCCGTCTACCTCCAGCCGGAGCGCACCATCGTTGCGACTCACACGCGCTCTCGTTCGCGTGAGCGCCGCTCCAGCCCGCCCAGCCAGGCGCCTGCTCCTGCTCCTGCTCCCGTGATTATCCACAACAACATTCATAATGACAATTCGGACGGTGACTCGAACTACTCATCTGACGATTCCTACCATCACCGCCGTCGCCACCGTCGCTCCCACAGCCACCACAGCCACCATAGCCGTGCTTCTAGTACTGCCAGCTACGATGATGTTAGGGAGAGGATGGAGCTCCAGAGGGCTCGGGAGCAGCTCGAAGCCCTCAGACTCGCCAACCAAAGACGTGAGGAGGAGCTCCAGCTCGAGAAGCGCTACGGGAAAGACGCGGAGCTGAGCCGCACCAAGGCCGAGCTTGAGCGAATCGAGCGTCATGAGAAAGAGATGCGGCTCGAGAAGCGTTACAAAGACGAGTTCGACCGGCGCCATACCCAGGAAGAGCTGGAAAAGATTAGACGTCGTGAGGAGGAAATGCAGCTTCAAAAGCGGTATAAAGACGATGCCGAGAGGGACCGCGCCAAGATGGAGCTTGATCGCATCCGCGAGAAGGAGACTGATCGCGAGCGTGAGGAGCGCATCCGCCACCAGATTGAGGATGAAAGGTACAAGGAGGAGAGGAGGAAACGCGAAGAAGAGCGCCGCATGGAAGATTACCGTCACAAGATGGAGCTTGAAGATCAGATGAAGAAGAACGAACAGCGAGTCAACGAGAGCCGCATGGAGCGCGAGCTCAGGCTGAAACAGCTAGAGGCGGATGAGAAGGCAGAGGCCGAGAAGAAACGCATGATGGAGTATCATGAGAGGGTTGAAGCTGAACGCCTCAAGAAATCCCAGCAGCAGAAAGCAGAGGAAGAGCGCATCCGCCAGAAGGTGGAGAAGGAGCGTCTTGAGAAAGAGGCCAAGGAGGAGGCAGAGCGCAAGCAGCGCGAGAAGGACGCCGAGGAAGCTGTCGCGAAGTGGAAGGCCAAGGAAGCCGAGAAAAAGGAGAAGGAGCGCCTTGAGAAAGAGAAGGCGGACAAAGAGTACCAGGAACGTCTCCGAGTCGATCTCGCCCGCTCTGGCCTGAGCGAGAAGGAAATTGAGGCTATCCTAAAGAAGGAGCGCATCAAAAAGGACAAGGATGACAAGGAGAAGGAGGAGAGAGAAGAGAGGAGACGAGAGGCTCAGCGGCCCACGTATACTCGCATGTCCCTCCGTCACGTGGACATTGAGACGCTCATCTTTTACAAGATTGACTGGGAGTACGATACGGTAAGCCAACCACAGCCTCGTACTTGGAACTCCCAGGGCCTATGCTAACCCAAAAGTAGGAACCTGGATACATCCTCGTCAAACGCTGGGTGCCTGAGTGGGAGCAGGATATGCTCTGGGAACATACTCGCAAGATCCGCCTCATCACCAAGAAGCGCGAGGAGAAGGTGGTGCTCGAGATCAAGGACAAGAAGCACCACCATCACCACGGTTGGGACGACGACGCCAACTTCGAGTGGGTCCGCAAGAAGGAGCGATCCCACAGCCGTCGCCGTAGCAAGTCACCCAGCTTGCTCATGTACCTGGCTGGTGTGCGCCCTGCGTAAGGAGGCATATGTCATCCTCTATCCGGTTTTGTGTGATGCCTTAAGTTGTTTTGGTTTTGCAATGTATTTGGTTTCACTTAGAATGGGTTTATGGTTCGGGCTCGCATTGGGACTGGTTGCTAATACCCAGCGAGTGGGTGGTCTAGCCTCAGACTAACTGACGCCCAGATGTGTCTCACCCAGCTGCATGACGTCAGTGGACAATGCCCTCACTCGCCGCTGGTTGCTTGACTCGCGGATTCTGGATTTGAATTAGGGCTCAGGTCTGAAAGGAAAGGCTTCTACGTATTCTGCTTTGTTGGGATTCTCATCTGTTTCTCCTCCAGCTTGTTTCTGATTTCTAAATCTCCATTCTCGCTGCTTTAAAGTTCCTTTTCGTGGTTTTCTTTTAAATACGCTGCCCTACGTTAACTGTCTTGCTTTATGTCATTCGGCTTTGGGCATCACTCAACTGCCTTGTCTTGGCTGTCTGTGCAGTAAAAGCAAGAAAGCGGACGGGCAAGTAGAGGGTGTGGATAGAGGAGGAAAGAGGAATACAGTGATGACTGTTATGAATAGCATGAAGAGAGCTTCATTTCCCGTCAATACCACTTACCATTACGTTGTCTAGGCCCTAGGTACATTCTGCGTGGATTTCTTGCCCTCTTGGCGTTCTGGGATTAGTCTCGTATGCTTTGTGAATTGAATTGAGATGTCTAAGTTCGGGTATCATGTGTCGGGTACCTATCTATGCCATTTGTGTCTTCCCACAACAGCTTTGGTTAATATCGTACAAGCCGGCCTGTCTTATCGTATATTGTCTTGTATGTCCACCGTCCTGCGTCCCCTGAACCCAAAAGTCGTATATGAGAATCGGATCCAGTTTATTCCCTGAACCCAGGACCCTAAACTCCGATGCTATTGAGATGAGCGGGCTTTGCCTTTCGGTTTTGGCTTTTTTTTGTACAGAGATCCCCGTAGTGTTAACACCGGGGAAATGGTATCGATGGGGGATATGAGAGGGGACAAGAGGAGAGAGGTTCATGGTACAATCGAGGGAGTGAGTGGATGGCAGAATGTGATCGACATTGCACATCACAAGCTACCCCTCGCCTTACCACCACCGCCAACATCACCCCCACCACTCCAGGTGACCTCAGCGCGGCGAATCAACTCCTCATACACGGTCCACGCCAGCGCCGAACTCAAGGCCTTCCTGCTCATGCGTAGGGCCAGCCCATCCCACAGGACGCGAAAGCCCTCCTCACTAACCATACGTCTCGCGGCATGCACCATGTTGCGATAGCCAACCGGCTGCAATTGGATGCGCGTCTTTAGGGCGTCAAACGGGTTCGAAATCACACTGCAAACCACACCCGACACCACACCCGAGGCAAAATTAATCCCAGCTGCCGTCGACACCCCCATCCTCTTCATCTTGTCATTCCCTGCCTCTCCTATTTCTGTCGTCGGTGATGACCCATAAAAGTTACTCAGCCTCCTCTTGCTCTGCTCATAAAACAAGACGTACAGCCCCGCATAGGGCGCGTCCCGTATCGCTGTTGCGCCAAACCCCGCAAAAAAGCCACGTAACCCCTCGCGGCTGGTAATATCGCGGGCGGCGCCCACCAGCGACGAGTATTGGTACAGACTACTCTCGTACCGAACCTTGAGTACGGTCAGTGGCATGAGGATGAAGCCGGCGAAAGACCTCGCCACAGCGCCGGCGAGTAGATTCCCCGTGTTAGACAGCTTCGGCAACGAAGACGAAGTACCACCTGTTGCTGTGGGCTTCCCCGGAAGGGCCAGTGTGAAGGAGGGAACGCGCGCGGCATGCTGGCGGATGGCGTTGAGGCTGGAAAAGTAAATAGCGGAGCCGAACCCGGTGCGAAGGGCCGAGGGGACGGATCCGCGCCACAGAGCTGGTAGGAGGTACGGGGCGGCACGGATCTCGGCCACGGCGGCGCTGAGTGAGTGCTGGCTGCCCGTTTGCTGGACGCGGGTTTTGAGGAGATCAATGGGCTGGAGGAGCACGGCGGAGAGGACGCCGGAGCCGAGTCCAGCGGCGAAGTGGAATGCTGTTTGGGTTGATATTTAGGATCCAGTGTACAGGGGGAGATGGGGAAAAAGCAGGAGACGCACTCGACTTTGGGGACGTCCTGCGGGAGCCATCGGACATGGCGGCGCAGGTTAGGTTTGGTGACAGTGATGCGGTTGCAGAAATGGCCGATGCTGACCCTAGAGTACAGCGAAGACTCGAGTCTAGACAGGGTCAGGAAAGACAGTCGAGGTGATCAAGAGACGACGGACCGGCCATGACAGGCTGAGAGGTTTTGAGGAGTGGAACGGTTGGCGGAAAGCAGCAGCCGCAATGGGATGCTCCGAGACGTTCCAGCACTCATCGGACTTGGCATGACGGCATTGAAGCCAGGGCCGTTTTTTAGATGGCCCCACCACCAGTCTGCCGCAGGACTGGGGGTTAGGGTTTGAGTAGCATCTCTCTGCGACAGACAGATCAGCCTGACGGCTTCGTAAGGTTCCAAGGGAAACAACGGTAGTTAATGTGAGAATATTTCTGATCTCTTTCTCAGTGCAACCCATGGTATTTATACAGATGTGCTCCTTGATCTATGGGCCCGTCTTCTTCTGTTCTCCCACAATCGACTCTAACCGTCCAGCAAGAGCACGATGGCGCTTGACAACCTCGACCCATTCTTCTTCAGCATCACTGCCAACATCTAGCGTAGCCAGGAACAAGCCAAAGTCTCCTCCCAAGCGACCTAAACTCCCTGCACAGTACAAGACTTGTGTCAGCAAGCTGTCTCGCGATGCCTGGTCCTTCACGGTAGGCAAGTATAGCCTGAGGGTCTCTAATAACATGTCCACGAGGTATAGCGGAAAGGTTGCGAGGGCAGCTGGTATTGGTTCCAGCGGATCATGGTGCTCGGCCGTTGCCCCCGTATCCCCCGGTGATCCTGTCATGGGAAAGATGCTCTTGAACATTGAGACTATAGCAAAACTTTGCTCGCGAAAGATCTCAATATACCGTTTCAGGTACCTCTCTGTCTGCTGCCCTCCGGACCAGGCATTGCCGCTGCCAATGGCTTTTTGTCGTGCCTTTTCCTGGTCCGCCAACACGCGCAGAGGTTCAAGAGCGTCGAGCATGGCCATCAATGTCGCCAGACGGCAAACCAAAAAGAGAGCACCGAGAACTCGTTCTTGGGAGTCATGTCTTTCATCAGAGACGCCACTTCCGGCTGGCTCCAAGTCTGGAAGCACGCGACGTAGCCAACTGACGGTCCGGAGCGAGGCGGCTAGCTTGAGACCAGGTGACTTTAGCGACAGAATGAGGTTCGCCGCCATCAAACGCATCGCCTCCTCTGCTTGCGTCGATATGGACGTGACCAAGGACGACTTGGGATAGAGTGAGTGGAGTCGACGAATGTGTCCATTCAGATCCAGAGCAGACGAGTAGTCGACGGGCGCCGTAGAAATGGCCGTCGAGAGCAATGTAGGCAACTCAAGAACATCGACAAGCCTTTCGACATTACGTGAGAGCAAAAGAGCCTTTTTCCTGCGGGCCAGCACGTCGTTTTCGCCGCTCTTGTTGTATGTGGTGGAAAAGCGAACAGCCTCGCTGTCAAGCTTGGGAATAGAGTTCCGCAACTCAGCTGTGCTAGCAGCTAGGGCGGGCAAGGTTGACGCGAGTGTGGCATGGTGTGTTGCCGAGTCAATTATTTGCTTGTGCGACTTTTTGGATAGTGCCTGGAGCGAGAGTAGCAGCCCATGTGACGACTGTGAGAGAGCAAGAGGCTCAGCGGTTGCCAGTGAAGCGAGTGGGCGAGATGACAAGGTTGTGAGATATTCCAGGGAACTTGAATCTGGCGCTGTCCTAGGATTCGGCGACTCTGATTGACTGAGGAGGTCGTAAAGGATGTCGGCCATGTTGCCTCTCTAAATGTCAAGCTGGTGGGGGTGTCGTGCTTGCCTCACTTAGCGATTGAAGCCAAGTCACACCTGAGAGGGATTGGGAGGTTGGAGTTGTTGATTGTGACTCTTGGTAATTGAAAATCAATCCTATTCTCAGTGATGCAAAGATGCATCTGATTCTTGTCCGAGGAAGGGCCGCAAGGCTTGTTCTGACTTGGCCATCGCTGTTGCTGGACTGTGGTTCACTCCAGTGTGTTCAGCCGTTGAACAGGTGGGTCGTCTCCAGCGCTATGATCACATCCTGATACACGGCAAGTACAGCGCGTGCCTGTTAGTACGGCAACATTCCAAGCGCCAGGCCGATTTCATCCTAACCGTCAGTATTTCGAAGTCTATTGAACTTGCTCAAACCCGACACACGGTACTAGTGTTGAATGGCCTGGCACCGCCGGAATTAAACACATTCGCTGTGAGTAGGATCCGCGGGTTACTTGTTCCGAGCACTGGGCGACAAGTCTCGGCCAGCCAACTTGGCCCCAACCCCAAGATTCCGGAGAAACGGCTGAAGATTGTGCCACTCAGAACATCTTCCGTGGCTGCAGAAAGGACCACAGAGTTTCTAAGCCACGGTATCTTTGTGGTGAATTCACCATTGTGAAGTGGACTCGTGACCCAGCTCCCCAGATCCCTCTAAACTCCACTTGTAGCTTGTACCTACTCGTCGCACAAGGCCTAGCGGTTAGATCAGGTATAGGTACCACGGATGGTGGGTATCGCCGATAAGATAGCGAGCCCTAGCGGTGCCAAGCTCCCAACAAAAAGGCTCCCTCCAGCTCTTGCGCTTCCACATTGTCCAATCTGTGGGCCAAGAGCGGATGCTTTGACAGAGAACAGTCATGGCTGCCAACAAATAAGTGCAGCGCACATGGCTGGTTCGTGTAAACCAACCATCTGACGTTTTACAGCGCCGGTGCCTGCCATCACCTGCCTCCTGCCGCCGACCGCCTGCCCAAACCCAAAGCTCCAGCTGAGGTTGGGCAACCAATCCTTTTGGGTGCCTGGTGACTACTGACGAGACAGCCTCGCTGGCTCATAACGCCATCCAGCCCGCCCCCAGGTACCTGGTATATATCGAAGTGCTCCCCCAAATTAATTAAGCGACGCCCACCACCGTTGGCGCACAGCGTCATCCCCTTCTCTTTTTCCTCCTTCCCCGCAAAGCCGGCACGGAATCGAGCGCTTGACCATGAGAGACCCCTTTCCGATCCCGGCCATACCGGCCCTCAGCAAGGCCGTGCAGCCGTTGGCCGACCGCTTCGACCTGCCGACGCTGCCTCTGCACGTTCATGAGGTGCTCGGCGCCGCTCTCTTCTACACTTTTATCCACCTCGTCGTGTCGCCAATCCTCTCGACATGGCTCTTTCCAAACTACTACCCACGCCATTCGCGCGGCAAAAAGGCCAACTGGGACGCCCACATCGTCTCGCTCGTCCAGAGCACCCTGATCAATACTCTGGCTCTTTGGGTTATGTGGGTTGATGATGAACGCCGCCAGATGGACTGGCAGCAGCGATTGTGGGCTTATGATGGCGCCTCGGCTTTCATTCAGGCGTTGGCTGCGGGCTATTTCGTGTGGGATCTGATCACCACCTTGCTCTTCATTGACGTCTTCGGTCTGGGCCTGCTTGCCCACGCCGCGAGCGCATTGACCGTGTATTCGTTTGGCTTCGTGCGTGTCTCCCTCACTTATGCTTTTCCCAACACCACCGCTAACCTGATTGACTACAGAAACCCTTCCTCAACTACTACTCGACCGTCTTCATTCTCTACGAGCTCTCCACCCCATTCCTCAACATCCACTGGTTCTTTGACAAGCTCAACATGACTGGCACCCGCGCTCAGCTGTACAATGGCATTGCCCTGCTTTTCACCTTCTTCTCATGCCGTCTCATCTGGGGTACCTGGCAGTCACTGGTTGTCTACCGCGACTTGTGGTTGGGTGTCCATAACTCCCCCGACGCCGGCTACGTCTCGGCTGCCCTAATTACGTCCAATGCCACCCTCGCCGATCCCAACGTTAACCCCATGGTTTACGTCAAAGATGCCTCGCCGGTGCCCGTGTGGCTGGCCGGAGTCTATATTGTCAGCAATATCATCCTCAACACTCTTAACTGGTTCTGGTTCGTCAAGATGATTGCGGCTGTCAAGAAGCGCTTCGAGCCGGCCAAGGAGAACGAAAAGGTTATCGTTGGCGCCGATGGCAAGGCTGCCGCTGTCGTCACGGGCAGGGACGGCAAGCAGCCCATCAAGCACAGACGGCAACACTCCATTGAAGATGTCATCCCCGATAGCGAGGAGTTGAGGGAAGGAACCATCCAATAAAAGACTTGAATATCCTATCGGCTTGATAATTTGGCTAATGTCTCGAAGACATTGAAGGTTCATGGACGTTATCGGGGATGTGTGTATTGAATGGGCTGTTCCTCTTTTGAAATGGTTGTGATCCCTGCTGCATCTGTACGAGGCTGGGCGCGTGGATTTGGCGTGAGCGAAGCATTTTTGACGAGTGGGTGTCTCGGCGTATTCGTATCGACCTTTTTGGGGCTGTATAGGATGCTTTCATAGCTCGAAATTGTTGATCTGTTCTATCGTGGAATGGGAAATAATCCCGTGTGTTAGGGCATAGTCAGCTTGCCTGATATGCTCTGCTCCCAGTCCATAGCATGTGGTATCTGGACTGACAATCCGGCAAAGTCATAGTAGAGAAATCCAGCACGTTTAAGTGTGGTGAGTGTCAGGTATGCAACACCAATCCGGTGTCACAACATCACTCCAACCCATACCCTCCGCCCGTTTAGTCCATTCAACTCCTCGTAACAAACCCCTTCGCAAACCCTACTAGCTACGTAACGCCGGCAACGTTGACAATGATCAGAACACACAGAGGTTACTCTGTATCAGGCTACCTAACTAAAGCTGCCGGGACCGCGGGCACTATCACCACCACCAGGCTAGCAACGCCTATACTGGCAAAAGCGAAGACCATCAACAAAACGTTACGTATAACACCAAGGATTCGCTGGTCGCCACCGACCCAACTACTAGTTTGGCCCTCACTGGGTTATCTAGAGGAGAACAGACGGGATCCCGAGTTTTCTAGCAGGTACGGTTGCATGTGGGAGGGGCGGTGAGAGATTCAGCTTATGAATGTGGCTGATGGATGACCACTCCGGGTAGAGTCCACTGTATATCGCGTGACTAGGACAAGGAGTATATAGTATACTCGGTGTAACTTTAGGGAAACAGATGAAGAACAAAGTACCATTGTATCGCTACAACGCTCTGGACATGTATAAGGCAAGACATAGACAGCAAATTAAATAAATAAAAACACCTGCAATGCGTCCAGTCCTCCCTATCCCCCTAATCTTCCCACTCTCCATTCCCACAATAATGACCCTACATGTTTCGTCTTCGCGTCTTTTAAGGTTCTCATTAATTAGACCCATCAACTTTGTTCTACACTGCTCGTGCCCTCTAATCGCGTCAGCCCCGTCCGCATACAATCAGGCATTATGTACGTCGGAAGTGGTCGCTCAGAACCCAAATGGATTTTGCGGCGCTGTAACAAGTCAGTGATTGGCCAGGATACAACAGGTGAGCATGAACAAGTGGTAAACTTACTTGCAGCGGCCAGATTAGCCCTCCTTCCTGTGGGTTGCGGAGCGAGCTTCTTGGCATCGGGATTCACGCCAAAGCGCACTGGCGGAGGTGGTCCCGTCTTCTGGGCCACAAGCGGCTGAGCTGGTGCTTGCAACCCGAATCCTTGGGCCGGCTGCTGTTGCAGAGGTTGCCCGAATCCGCCCCCGAAGCCAGTCGGTTGAGGCATCTGCATTTGTGGCACCGGTACAGCTGTCCGCTGTGGCTCAAGTGGTGGCGGGAGGAATGAGTTTACGCCGAACCCCTGAGGCTGGGGCTGCTGGCCGAAGCCAAAACCAGTCGGCTGCGGTTGCATGGCCATCTGCCGGGGATCAGCAAATGGACTCTGCATCTGCTGCGGGGCATTGATGATGCCCGTAGGCTGCGGAATAAATTGATTAGGGAATGATTGTTGGGGAATCCCTGTTGCCATGGGCATCATGGGCATCTGCTGGGGCTGAGCCTGCATCTGCATCGCCGTGTACTGTGCTTGAAGCCGTTGCTGGGCAATATCATTCAGACTCTGACCCGGAGGCGCCACCTGAGCCGGATATCCAGTAAATTGAGGCTGCAGAGGCGGCGGCGTGAAAGAGCTAGGCTGCACTGACTGAGGTGCAGAGAGGGGCCGTGATGGAGGTGGTGGCATCAGGGCACCCTGACCTTGGGTGTACTGGGGAGCAAGCGGCCGTTGGCGGGCAGCGGCCTGTGGGAGTTGGCCAAGCTGTTGTCCGTTGACAGCTGGAGGTTGCATACCAGTGAAGAACTGCGGGGTTGCACCAGTTGGTTGGGGAATTTGCGCCGCCGCAGGGACCGGAGCCGGCGCCGGGGCGGGGGCCAAATTGAGAGCCGGGGCGGCCGGAGCTGGTGGCTGTACCTTTTCTGGCTGTAGTGGCTGACTCAACAGGGAAAGCTCTTGCAGCGCCCCAGTGAGATTGGTGGGCTTCGGCGCCGCTGCAGCCGGGGTGGGAGCAGCAGCGGCGGCCGACTCGGGAGGCCGAGTTGCTGTTGTCTGGGCCGCCGGCTCCACTGCTGGTGCCTTGGCCGGCTTGACGCTCCACGCGTCATCGTCAAAGCCCCCTGCGGGTTTAGATGGTGCAGAGGAACTTGTCGCTGTTGGCGTTGTCGCAGTAGGAGAAGGCGTAGTGCCGTCTCCATCCTTCTGCAAACCAAACGCCTTTGGATCGACCGTGTTGTTTGTTTCGACGGGCGGCGCAGGGCGGCCTTTCCGAGTGTTATTCCTGAGTGTGCCGCCTGGCCCTGAGAACAAACCCCCTTCACCTTCGTCGGCACCGCCAGCCTTCTTAGTCCGACCGTACTTGTTGTCGAGGAAGCGCATCACCTTGATGATATCTCCCTCGCGTAAGCCCAGGTTCCGTAACACACTTGCATCGACGTCGGGCAAGACACTCTCGTCCATTGAGTCTCTTGTGAATGATTGCGCATATCGTTCACAAAGTCCAACTTGGATATCGCATCCCAGGAAGAACTGAAACCAATCATAGTCGGGCTTCTTAGGCTGCTCAATCGTCGCTCCAATCTGCGAGGTCGATCTGGACGACTCGCTACCGGCCTTTTTCTTCAGTTCGGATAGTGGCTTGTCCTCGTCAAATGATAGGCCAGTGATGCGTTCAACGTACTCAAGATCCTTCGTGGACATCTTAGATACGGGAACGGCAATCTTGACACCGTTCATCTTGTGCAGATTCAGCTTTCCGTCTTTGATGCCAAGGAACTGCGCCTCGACGCTGAAGGTGCCGGTGCGGTCGGTCCATTCGCGGACCTTCGCCTTGTCGGGTTCTATATCGGATTGCAGACGTCAGTGTCACTCCTACAACCGAGGAAAGAGCACTTACTGGGTTTGCTCGATCTCGCAGATGCCGATCCTTCTGCCCGTCCGTTTTCACGTTTGCTTCGCTGTTGGCCCACTGTGTTACTATCTCGAGATGAAAGACTACTATGTCGCTCCGGTAAACGCAAACCAGGGCCTACCTCTGAACCGCGCTTCTCCCTCTCCCGCTCCCTCTGCTCCTCGCGCTGAGCCGCCTTGACCGCCTCCTTGGTCAGTCGCTGCTCTTCGAGCCTGTTCTGCTCCACGGTAGACCGACCGGCGTTGATACCGCTGCTGGACGACGGGGGTGCGGCATCAATGGTGCCTACAATTTCGATGTAGCTGCTCGGGACGACACCCTCCTTGTTGTTCTTGATGCGGCGCACCTGCCACCATTCATCGCTCTTGGCATCATCGAGGATGATGACTTCGTCGCCGGCACCAACGGTGACCTCATCATCGCCCTGCGCCATAAAGTCATAGAGAACCTTGCCTTTCTTCTGCGTGTGTCCAGTGCCGGCCATGATGACCTCCCGAAGGCCCTCGGCCCGCACAGCGCCCGCGAGTTCGCCAAGCATAGCAACTATTTCTTCGGCCGTGTCCTTCGCACCAGCATGAAAGTCATAACTCTTGCTGGGCTTCACAAGTTCCATGAAGACATGCTTGCCCTCTCTGGAGTAATGCGTCATGCTTGATGCCGGCCAGTCTTGTGATGGACCATCCGAGTTACGTTCGGGAGCGACAAGAATGTTGCCTGTTCTCAGGTTGATACCGAGTGTCGTGGGCATTTTCTTCTTTTTACCCATCACGGACATCATCTCATTGATATTGTACATGTGAAATCCGCCGGGTGTGATGGCCGCTGTCTGAGGTGTCTGTGGTGGTGACCGAGGGCTATACTCGTCATGGTTCTGCCGATCAGGAGGCGGCGACCTATATGGTTGTTCAACCGGCGAGGGTTGGGAATCGCCACGAGGACGAGTCGGGAGCGGAGGGGACTTGACTTCTTCCTCTTCCTCTTCTTCATCCCGAGAATATGGCTGACGCGGGGGCAAGGAAATCGGAGCCGGCTTGTGCGAGGTAGCGGCGGCGGCGGCGGCGCCCGCCATGAGTCCGGCCAACGCCGCTGCCGGGTTGGGCGTGGTTGGACTACTTGGCTCGGAGGGTACACTCCTCATCGGCAGAGGCGGACTTACTACATCGCTCGGTGTCCTAATAGGAAGAGGGGGTGGTGCAGGTATCGCCGGTTCGGGTTCATGGTCCGGTTCGTCGTCCTCCTGCCGGCCCGCGCCATCCCCCATTTCGATGTAATTAGCAGGGACGAAGCCGAAATCTCCATCGTAGCCGACAAGGATCCAGTCGGGGTCGGATGTATCGAAGACGGCCAGTTGCGCATCCTCGGGAAAAGACAGCTCCTCATCGGTCTGGCGAGTGTATTCGTACAGGGCGCGGGCCTTCCCGCTGGGCTGGGTCTAGATGGCGAATTCAGATCAGCAGGTTGCACAGCGAGCCATGGCGACGTGCAGACTAGGCGCAGACACGTACCTCCTCGACGTAATTATTAGGGATTAAGCCCACGGGCTCGTCCTCGTCCTCAGCCGTTGCCTTCTTCTTGGCCTTCCACCAGTCGTCATCCTCGCTCTTCTCGAGCACGTACAAGATGTCGCCCTCGGCGATCTGCAACTCGCCCTCGGCCTGGGGAGCGTAGTCGTAGACGGCCTTGTAAACGCCAAGGAAACCCATGGTCGGGTACGGTGCCTGTTTATCGCTTTAGTTCCGCGAGAGCGATAGCATCGAGCATGCCAGTGTCGTTCGAGATAGTGGGGGCCGTGGGCGGCGGCACGTTGGAGCCGTGCTTCCAATGCGGCGGACGCAAAC
>Ga0247760_1001791_pt1 | contig 18586 bp, 16 predicted proteins | sample UWRJL171409R4_FD_179936 | JGI IMG/M metagenome (GOLD analysis project Ga0247760, IMG submission 179936) | Plant litter microbial communities from Arlington Agricultural Research Station in Wisconsin, United States - UWRJ-L171-409R-4 | ecosystem: Environmental > Terrestrial > Plant litter >... | reverse complement strand
CTCACACCAATTATTGATACCAAACTGTAATCCAAATGATTCTCAGCATTACTGCAAGGCCGCGAGGCCTGAAATCTATTCTAGTATTACTATTACAACCCCAGCGAAATGCCCAGACTCTGCATTTTTCCACTACACTGCGCCCATTGCTCTCTCCGTGGCTTTGACCGTGCGGCCGCTCCTGGTCTTCTTCGCAGGCCTTGCAGGGACCAAACTAAATTCTCCCACCTGTTCGTTAGTAGAGACGCCCGTTGCAGCCCGCTTCCTTAACTAAGAATATCGCTGTAATAGTACGGCTTGCCGTAAATATCACTGTAGTAGTACGGCTCGCCGTCGCTGTCACTGTCGGGGATCACGATCCGCCCTGCATTGGCTGACATTGCTGCAGGTGCGGAACTCCGCGATTGCGCGACAACGAACGGGAATCTGGCACTTCTAATTGCTTCAGGGCATAGTCTGGCCACTTTATTAGCTATATGAACCATATTAGAGCGATACGACAAACCTTTGTTGGTGTTGTGGTGCCTGAGTGAAGTCGAAATTTGGTTGAAGATAGCAGAATTGTCACCAGGCGAATGATGCAAACGGACTTAGATCAATTTTCTACCCATACATAACCCTAACCCCGCATGTGGAGGGGTGCCCCCCTATTAGATGCCTATCCACATTGCAATCCTGTCTGTCAGTCAGTCTCCTCGGATAGGTACGAGGAAGTCTTTGAAAATGTTATCCGATAGTAAAGCTCCTGAAAATACAACATGCCCGTCTGTAAGAACTCGAAATCGAGGAAAGTAGACATACTGGAAAGATCGTTGCATCCTCTGGTCACCTTCGCATAGGGAATAGGAACATGCAACACAGCAGTTGTTTCCGGGAGCCCTGATTGGTTTATTTTCATGGTATACTACCTGTGTGCGTGCTTCTCTATACTTGTGCTCGATTTCCAAGTGGGTTTTCATGTGTCAAAATCATAGTATCAATTTGTAAACATCGATATTATATGTTGCACGAGAACCTGCGACGGCAACTTCGAAATAGGATAATGCCAATGGACGGAGGCTACGTTCCAAATAGACATTCTCTAAAATAGACCTCACAGCAAGGAGGCCGCTTAGGTTTCATAATTCGAATAGTACTCTTTTATTTCCAATTTACATCTCATTTCCTTCTTGAAGTTGAAAAGAAAAAGAGAAAATACAGTAGCGTTTTGCCAGATAAATATTGTGCTCTCGCAAAATAAACCTACCTCACATTTCCACAACGGAGGTGATCTTACTGATGTCTTATGCCCTGCAATGAATCTAGATATGAAACGCCATGCACCTACCTACGGCTTTGTGAGAAGATCACCGTACTGTCTTGTTGGCTCGTGCTGTTGTATTTTCCCCACACCCATTTGTCTTGGGTTGTCTGAGCATGATTTCTGGTTGAAATTAAAAAGGCAGGTAATATTACCAGGTCGTTGAAGAAGAAACCAAAAGCAACGGGATGTTCCAAAATATTACACGAGGAGATAAAAAAATTCATATTATGCCTGAAAACGGGTGAACAAACCTAGGTGACTTCCTGAATGCGTCTTCCACTCCAATTCATAGAGCTCATCATGAAAACACATGTCTATCAAGTGTGTCCACTCGGTACGGTGATCTGTTGCAGGCCAACATGATGAAGCGTCGTATTCCAAGAATAGTGGCAGAAAGTAATGTCTAGGTCTGATGATCACCCACTCGGAATGATAACCGACATGGAACGCCTCGTTAGTTGGCTCAGGCCGTTCCGGGTAACTGAGTAGTATGTTTTCCCCATACTTTCTTAGAATATGTGCATTCCCGTATGAACCTGAAAGCCGCACTGGCATCAGAGGACCGAGGAAGGCTTATCTCGGCATAGGAACCTGGATGTAGAAATCTAGCCAAGCACAGTAAGCAGCTCTGACGCGGTACCTGGCAGTTGGCCGAAAACTGGTTCCTAGCTGCTCGGGACGGGAAAGTGTTTGATTTGCCGACAGTTCAAGAATGAAAAAAGGGCTAACATTAGCCAGCTCGGCTGAATGACACCGGATTGGTATAGCACCGGCCATGCTAGGTGGGAAAACTGACACCCATGGAGAGGTAACGTTAAGACGGAGAATTGCTGGCGAGGCCGCGCAATCGTCTGCGAGAAAGAAAACGACCTCGGAGGCTCATCTCGCTTTTGCCGGTGATGCGGCTACGCGAGATGCGACCGCAGTCGGCAGCGCATGCAGCCTGCGTTTTGATTCAGCCCGACCTGGCCGTCATCTGCGTCGTAGAATTCTCCTATCTCTAGGCGCAGGTGGTGAGACGCAGGTTGGGGACACACCTGTACCCCAGCAGGAAGCTGTCGTTTCGTTGATCCCCAACATCTGTGGCCAATCGATCGCTCCTTCCCCTGTTTTTTTCAACCAGGAGGATCTGCAAGCCAAGTCCTCGGTTGCTGGAGCTTGCCGAAGCTTGACTGCCGAAAAGAATGCTTCGTTCCTGTTGCAACGCTACATTGACATCCGCCAAAACATCACTCCGTCGTGGAGTGAAAACATTCTCACGTTGTGTGCTCTGGTAAGGTTGTCTCGCAGACCTCAACCCGAAATTATGGGCTTCTGCTCCTTCGAGCTCATCGATCGCGTCGACGACTTCATTCGAGGCTAAATGGGCAGACAGCCCATTGCTCCGGCGATGCCCGGGGGACAGTGGCCTGGAGCGCTGCATCGACTCGGGCCTGGGCTTCCCTCTTGGCCTCAGCTTCCGCTGAGCGACAGTGCCCAGCTCTGCGCCATGGAATTGGCACCGAAGCTTGCCTGTACCAAGAGCAGCAGACACTGGTCCGCGGTCTTGGAATCTTCGCTACGGGCGTGGCGAGCCTCATTGTTCTATCTATGGACTCGCCGCCGGCCAAGTGGTCGAGCAAAAGCATCGCCAAGTGCAAGCACACCATCTCCGTGGCTTTTCTCTCGCTCCAGCTCTGTGGGCGTTCATCTACTCGACCATTGGCACGCCTGCTAAGACGGGCGGGTTGCGGGGAATTGGCTGCACCTGGATTTATCCCATTCTTCCACGCCGCTGCCCTATATTACCCTCCGCCAGGGAATGGATTTGCCATGGCGTAAGCCCTATACTCAACCCCATCTGGATATTCCACCTTGCGGGTCGACGACGCGGTCCAGCTTTTCTCCACGCCCTGAGAGTGCGATGGCCTTGGGCTACGTAGCCCCAACTTGTATCGAAGGCTTCTCGATATTTACCCAATCTATCCACATGCCACACTTCTGGCCTGTCTCCGGGAATGGGGGGCCGATTTCCCAGCCGCCCCCGTCCCCCCAGGTCCCGGCGAGGGGATATATTTGTCTTTGTGGGCGCTCTTCTCGCCGGTTGGGGAACTCCTGCCGACCTCCTTTCTTCCATTAGGATCGCTGTCTACCGCCATGATGTTGGACCGTCGACTTGTTGCTGGGCTGGCCGCCCTATGGGCTGCCTCCACGGCCACCGCCGCCGTGTGCACATCCAACTTGATGATTGACAACTTCGTCAAGTGGACCGCCGGGACGAACAACCTCGACTACCAGAACGGAGGTCAGTCGACCTCTATTGTCGTCCCTCGGGGTGGCTTGCTAATGCTACCGCAGATGACGGGTCCATGACCTCGATCGCCGCCTCGGCTGGTCAGGTCGTGTTCACTCCCAAAGCCGACGGAAACTCGTACTTCTACGAGTCTTTCCCATGTATCCCAGCCTCCAGCAGTGGATACAGCGGCATCCAGTTCAGTCTCCAGGGACCGGCTGGCGGATCGCTGGCTCTTGAGCTGCAGACGGCCGCGAACTGCAACCCGGAGACAACGACCTGGAAGAGTTCATACAATATCGTGTCTGACCTGACTGGCAGTCGCCAGACTATTACACTGCCGCTCCTAGGATTCGATAACGACCCGAACTACGATGCCGTCGTCGGGCTGGTATGGGCCGTCTTTTCCAAGACAAACACGCAATGGAGCATCGGAAACATCACACTTGTCTGTGGAGGTACCACCGGTGGCCAACCTACTATTGCCCCTACTAACCCTACGAACCCCACGCCAAGTATGTCAATGTCTGGGGTACTTGGCTGAGTTGCCAGAAAGCTAACAGAACACAGCTGTACGAACAACATCGCGTTCTATTGTTTTGCCGACAGCTACATCACAGCCCGGATCTTGCCAGAACCTGCTGATCGACGACTGGGAGTCGCAGTCGCGCCTGACGTTCCTCAGCTACAACGCTTTGGGTCAAGCCTCGAGCGACGATGGCACCATGGCCTCACTGGTCGTCAGCGGCCACAAGGTCATGCTCACGCCCTCGAATGCAGAGTCGTACTTCTACAGCCAGTTCGGGTGTCTGAGCGCGCAAAACAAGTACGGCGGCATCTCATTCCGTATCAGGGCCGCGCGGGGAACCACCTTCGCGGTGACCCTGGCCTGGTTCGAGCAGTGCGGTTCGAGCAACATCAAGACGGCTACTCGGACGACGGCACAGCTGCAGTGGACCTTTGACGGCAGCGAGAGGCTGTATTGGTTCCCGCTGACCACCTTCACGGGGATCGATGTCACGAAGTTGGATCTGATCTACTTCTCCAACCTGAGTGCCTCGGTCATCCTCGGGCCAATGTCGTTCTACTGTGGCACTTCGGCCTCGGAATACGTCGTCCCGTCGGTGGTGCAGCCGCCCATCCCTCGCCAGACGGTGACGACACCGGTCTCGAATGCCAAGACATTCGTGATTGATGCCTTTGCAAAGAAGGACGAAAATGCCCTTGGAGAATGGCACGGTGGGGATTCGGCCATGTCAGTAACCTTTGGCAACAACGTGGCCACCTTCAGGACGAATGACTCTGACTTGAGTTGGAACACACAGTTGACGAACAAATGCGCCGATATGCGATCTTACGCCGGGGCATATCTGCACATTGCCTACTCAGGCAGCAACAAGTTCAGCGTAGCCATGCAGCAGCACAACTCGCAATGCAATGATAAGATCGCACCATTCCCAGAGACCTGGGACTCTCTCGAGGCCGCCCGGTATGCATCGGCCACCGACATCTACATGCCTATTAATCATTTCAATATCAACCTAACACGAAGCATCGGTTTCAACTTGAAGGGCTTCTACACCACCGAGCCAACCTCGATTTCTAGAATCGAGATTGTGGACAAGGTGCCCAACGGCTGGATCATGCCCAGCAAGCTGCCCTCAGGGAAGCTTGTCTTTGCCTGCACTCGCCCGAATTCGTTCGCGTTGGCTATTGATGATGGCGACCCGAAGTACGCACAGAAGGTCATGGACATCATCAACCAGGCGGACGTTCCCGTAACTTTCTTTACCGTTGGTCTGCCGCTTCTTGATTCGAAGAACGGCCTTTCCAAGTACTACAAGGAGATGGCCGCCCGCGGCCACCAGATTGCCTTGCACTCCTACACTCACCCCAAGATGGAGGGCTTGGCTGACACGGCGGCAATCGACTGGGAGATCAACAACGATCTCGGCGCCGCCAGACAAGTCTTTGGCCCCAACATTGCCACCAACTACTTCCGTCCCCCCTTCGGCACTGAGGGTGCTCGCATGCGGCAACGCCTGTCCGCCGCCCTCGGTGGCAACCCATACATTGTCCAATGGAGCGTCGACGTCGAGGATTGGCTGTACGCACAGAGTTCCACGCCAAGCAAGCAGCTGGATGCCTTCAAGCGCGACATCAACAAGGGCGGCAACCTCGTCGTCATGCACTACCTGTACCAATCGACGGTCGACTACCTGCCTGAGTTCATCAGGCTGGCCAAAGCCACCGGCAAGAGGCTCATGCGTGTCGACCAGTGCATGGAGGATCCTAATGCGCCACCGCTGAAGTAATTGGGCAAAAAAAAAAAGGGGGCATCTCAAGGGTGATGATCATTTTCCTACATTAGCACTGTACATATTTCGGGCTTTGCAGACATAAAAGGGGCATTTCAGGCTGGTAATTCAGAGCAGAACAATCTCATGGGGGAATCATTGCCCGTGTTAGGCAAATAAAAGGACATTCTCATCAATCATCGAGAGCCAGGCATGCAGGCTGCTCAAGTGACCATTCAACATATATATCCATTACCAAGTAGGTAGGTACTAGCTCTACAACATCAACTCCAGAACGCCGCCAGCCAGCCAGCCAGCCCCACAAGCCATACCGTTGTATCTTTGACACCGTAAGTACATCATATCAGATCATACCCACAGCCAAACACTCCATCCATGCACATTCATTTTTATCCAGGACACAACATCAGATGACACACACACACCACTCAGTACTCCTCCACCGCGCAGTTGGGATGAAGCACGTATACGATCTGCGATGCTTGTGCCGAGCTGCCCTCCCCGGCACTGGCGTCCTCGTCTGTCATGCCCTGTCCTCTGAGCGCCATGAGGATGTTGTCCTATTTTGCAACAGTTAGTGCCAGATTCTTGTCTTCAAGGGAAAATAAAACGTAGGGAGAAAGAAAACATACCTTGACCATCTTCTTGAGGACCTTCTTCGCCAGTGCCATCTCGTTGTTGTAGTCCTCCTCGCCGTTGAGCTCGTCTTCCTTTTGCTCGAGGTACCACTCTACCAGGGCATCGCCTTCGATGCCCTCGCCGCTGCCTGTCGCCTCGTCCTCGGCAACGTGGGATACGATCATGTTGACGATGCTGATGTACTTCTCGTACGACACGGTCTGCTTCTCGCGCGGTGCGGCCGACGGCGCGGCGGATGCTTGTCGCTGGGCATCGGCTTCGCCGTCCTCTTCCATGGGCGAGTCGCCGTCTCCGTCGGCGGGTGTTGCTGCTGCGGCGTCGGCGGCCTGTCTGAGAGTTGCGCTGTCCTCGATGGGCGCATCGTCTTCGTCTTCGACCTCGACGTCGTCGTGCTCAACAGAGATGATACTTTGCCGGAGGAGGTTGTACGCCTCGGTGACGAACTCGGGGCTGATTTCCTCGACGCAGTTGGCTTTTGCGATGGCTTCCGACAGGCGGATCATACTCTCTAGCTGGCGGACCGTAATGCGGTAGCTGTTGCGGCCGACACCGCCCTGGGCGTCGTCGGCGCGCAGGTCCTTGTACCGCTGTACGAGCACCTCCTTGGCCTCGTCGGTGAACTCGGGGCGGAAGGTGCGCGCGAAGCGGATGTACCGCTGCAGCTGCTCGGTTGAGAACTCGGGCTCGATGGCGGCGTCGCGCATCTGGTGGAGGCCGACGATGTGGTCGGCAAGATGGCGGTCGACCTGCTCGTTGCACTCATCGAGGATGACGAAGAACAGGTCGAAACGAGACATGATGGGCGCGCTCATGTTGATGTTGGCGCGCAGCGTTGTCTTGCGGTTGTACCGCCCGCCCACCGGGTTTGCAGCGGCGAGAATCGATGTCCTCGCGTTGAGCGTGGCCTGGATACCTGCCTTGTTGATGGAGATTGTCTGCTGTTCCATGGCTTCGTGGATGGCAACCTGATCGACGATGTCCATCTTGTCGAACTCGTCGATGCAGCAGACGCCGTTATCCGCAAGCATGAGCGCACCTGCCTCAATCGTGAACTCGCCCGTCTCCTCGTCCTTTACCACGGCAGCGGTGAGACCGGCAGCGGACGAGGCCTTGCCTGATGTGTAGACCGCACGAGGCGCAAACTTGCAGACGTATTTGAGGAACTGAGACTTGGACGTTGAGGGATCGCCGACAATGCAGATGTTGATATCACCACGAAGCTGCATCCCCTCGGCTGTTGACTTGGCCACACCCGACATCAGCTGTAGCAGGAGACCCTTCTTCACGATGTCGTGGCCATAGACCGTCGGCGCAAGAGATCGCACCAAACGAGAATAGATGTGCTCACTGTGCACCATGGCACGCAGGTCCTGAATCTCGGCCTGTGTATACGAGGCCAGAACTGCGTCCTGGGCTTCCTTGATGCTGTCCGCCGTCTCCATGGCGGCGCTCCCAGTAAGAGCGCCCACCATGTCGATCAGGTGGGCTTCGCCGGATGCGCCCAGGGATGATACGTCCGGTGTTACCATGCAGGCAAGGAACGCAAGACGATACGTAAGGTCACGGACACCTAGAGACTTGAGTCCACTAACACTAGCGCCTCCGGCGTCCGCACCACGATCGTCGCGCACCGAGACATTGCGGACGCCGGGCAAGCCCATCTGACTGACATCCGGAACCACGATCAGAGCACCGGTAAAGATACACTTCTCGCCCGCCTTTGCACGATCCACAATCTCGCCACGCAGGATGACATCCATTGTGCGGGGCATGCTACCCGTGGGAATCTCGCTGCTGTTCTCCTGTACACGCACCTTCTGCCAATCGACGAAAGTGCTCTGTCGGATGTCGAGTCGCCACGCCATGCGGTTCTGGCAGGTGGCGTTGGGACACTGCGTGGGCTCGGTATATCGGAATGTCTGCTCAACATCGGGGACCACGTTGTGGCAGGCCTCGCAGACGAACGTTGCCAGCGCCAACTCGGGCCGGACTTCTGATGTGCGTGTCACGGTGCCGCTGATGGAGAGGAGCTGCCCGATATTCCTGGCGCGCATGGCGCGAACACGCGACACGAGAGGGAGGTTGTAGAAGGCAATGGAGAAGAGCTTGTCCGTTTGCTGGTTGGCATTCCTGCCGGCCAGCTCCGACTGGCTCGCCGAGCCCATATTGCTGGCCCCTGCGCTCTGTTGCTGGCTGGAGGCGGTGGGCTGGCGATGGTTGTGGAAATATTGGGGCTCGTACTTGGCAATCATGTTGTGCAGCGCGTTGGTGAGGAAAGGGAGGAATCGGTAGTACGAGTTCATGACAGCCTCGGCGAGTGCACCGTTATTCCACCCCGCCAGGTGCTTGTAGTCGACGTATAGAGTGGACAGCAGGTATGTCTTCATGCCATGGATCTGGGCGACGTAGTACTTGTCCGTCGTCATGGCACTCGACGTGGGCTGGCCCGAGGCGATAGGGGCCTCGACATATCTGCATGCAGTCGGGTTAGCGGTGCACTACACCGTAATCTGAATGAGGATCCTACCCTTCAATGAAGTTCTCAAAGTGCTCCTGGATCAGGAGGCCGATCTTGTCCTCTACCCTTGGGATGTTGGAGACATCTGTGGGCCGGGAACGGACTGGCACCTGGTCGTCGGCGAACCCTTCACCCTCGTCGTCGCTGGGCGCACCGTTGCTCTCTGAGGGGGGAGCGCGAGGACGACCTGCCGAGGAGGAGGGGTGGCCTGGTCGTTGCCGCGGGGTCGCACCGCCGCCCATCGCATGACCGTCCGACATCATGAACCCAGCGTCGCTGGACGCCGATGGTGTTGCCATTTTGAAGCTGAAGACCGTATGCCGTTATCGACAGCGCAAGGGTCGAATGTTGGAGGTTGTCGCAATATGGAGGGGAAGTTCAGGAAGGGGCGGTTTCGTAGTCAATAAAACGCGAGAAAACGCGGGACATCGATGCGACGCGCCAGTTGGAAAGGGGACGCGAAACAGCGGGGCCGGTTTAATTACCTCGGTAGCTTCATAAAGTCCAACCAAAGGTTGCATTACTGGTTATTTCCATTCTTATGCAAATAAAGGGTATACACGCTAACCCGTCAACCTGCTCATCAACTCATTCACAGTCTACACCACAAGAGAACATGCTATGTACGCATATCTACCATCCCCACGTCCTATTGGACGCCGTGAACACTGGTGGTTTCCACTGGATGCGTTCGGGGTCGATCAGCCTCTTCTGCTTCAGCTTGGCCTTCTCCCTGTCCTTGATCATCTTGTCGGGAACCACGATTTTGTGCTCTCCCTTGTGGTAGACCTGCATCCTAAAGGCCTGCAGGGTATGCTCCACATCCTGTGTCGTCATTGCGAGGTACGAAGCAATACCCTCAATCGTGCACTTGTCCTCCCGTTCGCTAAACCCGAGCAGATAGTCGACGATGTTCTCCAACCAGTATTGGCGGTAACTGAGCAGCCCCAAATCTGACAGGGGCTTTTCGGGCGACCCGAGCTTTCCCTCAATCTTTGACAGCTCATACGAGAACTGAATCAACAGCCGACCATACCCCTTCCGCTGGTACTGCGGCAGGGTCAGAATACAAGCTACGTTGTATCCGTCTGTACTCTCTTTCTCCTTTGAGAAGTAGCCGATGAGATGGCACCCTCGTTCATCTCTGGTCGTCATGACGTAAAACAAAAAGGGGTCAACATCGTAGTAAAGCGTCTTGTGGTCCAGAAACATCTTGGACAGCAGACACAAGTTGCGACACCATGTTCTCTGCCGTCTGCCGTCAATCTCGAAGAAAGACACAAAATCGTCCCGGTAGATTTCGTTTCCGGGGGGGTGTTGTAGAGTGCACTTTTGCCGATGCCGCTTGAACGACTTGAGATCCCCATAGTAGCTCAAGCAGAACTCGCAGATGAATATGCAATCTTCCCCGCCGAATGCCTCGGGGTATGGCGAGAAATACCAAGGGAACAGGACATACCGCCCGAATTCTACCTTGGAGATATTCCGGATGCGGGAGATCTCAGCCGGATTCTGCGTCATAGAGCCCGAAGTCCTTAGTTTCTCAATCTCCTCCTCTCGGCTGAAGGACGGCGCCCGCTCCTCCCGTTCCTTCTTCGCGGCGTCGGCGGGTATCTCGTCCTCGTCTAGCTCCATCTCATCCGGCCCGACGCCGGGGGTACCGCCAATCTCCAGGCTCGCATTCACTTTACTGTCGAGGTCATCGGCCTGGGCTGACGCCTTCTGCGACTGGGAGTCGACGAAATCGGTCCATGGGTGCGGCGTCTGGCCTTCCGAGGTGACCGATTGTTCCCGCTTAGCGACCTTCTTCTGCGCCTTCTTGGACGGCTGTGATTTCTTAGGGACACTCGACGATTTCTTAGACTTGTTGTCCTTCTGCTTGTCCTTCTCTGGGTTCGGCCACTCGACTTCCTGGTCAAAGTCTATCCGCGAGACGGGCACCCACTCGTCCAAACGCTTGTTGAAGTTGTCAAAATTACAGTAGAACTGCCTCCCGCTCTTTGTTTCCTTGATGCTCAAGATTTCGGCTCGACGTGGTTGTCCGTCCTTCGTCACCAGCGCGATGCATCCCACCCTGCGAAGCTATTAGTGGCGAGCTGCAACAAGAGTCGGCGACAAACCTACGAGAGCGTATCCGGCGTTGCCTTTCCTTTTTGCCTTGGGCCATCCGACCCGACTGAGGCCTCTCCATTTGCGCCGCCCGGACTCATGATGAATATCGATGGCGCGATCGCGAAAGTTGATGGAACACAGGCGGCAGCGCGTTGCGATTGACACGGCTGGACGTCGGTGATGCGCGGGAACCCTGGGAGCTCCACTAGATTTTCGATGGAGGGGCAAAAAGGCTGGGTCTGGCCGCCACTGGCTTGGCAGTTTATAGCGCCGGTTCCAGTACAACGGTACCTGCAGGGGTGCCTTACCGCATCGTATTTTTTCAACATCCCGACGAAGAGCCTCACTCACAAACCTCATTCGCCCATAACCCTTCACCAACCCCTTCCCCCCTTCACAGATAGGACACACCCTCTCACCCAAACCGACATAAGAGCCCACTTTTACTAAGAAACCATCATGGCGGGTGAGCTCTCATCTAACTGGAAAAAACTGCAAGCCAAAATCAAGGCCGAATCCTCCGCTGTCAAGCCCGCCCCAAAACGGAAGGCCTCCGAGGACGACACCCAGAGTACCAGAAACCGACCACCACCAAAAAAGCGCCAGAAGTCGCAACCCCCCCAACCCAAACCGGCACCCAAAGGTACCACCACCGGCCAGAAGAAACCCCCAGCTCCCACCTCCACCATGGGAAACACCCAAAGCTCCAAACCCAGCACCACAACTCCCAAGCTAGGCGTCTCCCCCTCGCTCTCCCTCTGGGCCGCAGACAATGGCATCTCCTCTGAGGCGCTCGCCGAGGCATACGGCCTCGGTCTCAAAGACAACAGCATGCTGCACGAGCTCCCGGCACGGCCAAACGAGGGTCTCGCGCCGGACGTCTCCACGCTAGGAAAGTACCTCGCCATCGACTGCGAGATGGTTGGCGTTGGCAACGGCGGGCACGAGAGTGCTTTGGCGCGGGTGAGCGTGGTGGATTTCCATGGGAAGCAGGTGTACGACTCGTATGTGCGGCCGCAGGAGCGGGTGACGGACTGGCGGACGCACGTGAGCGGGATTGCGCCGAAGCATATGGCGGCGGCGCGGGAGTTTGAGGAGGTGCAGAGGGAGGTGGCGGGGTTGTTGAAGGATCGGATTCTGGTTGGGCATGATGTGAAGCATGATTTGCAGGCGTTGGTGTTGGATCATTCGGCGAGGTTGATCCGGGATACGGCTAAGTTTTCAGGGTTCAAGAAGTATGGGAATGGGCCGAAGCCAGCGCTCAAGACGCTGGCGAAGGAGTTGTTGGGGGTGGAGATTCAGCAGGGGCAGCATTCGAGTATCGAAGATGCGAGGGTGGCGATGCTGCTGTTCAGGAAACACAAGTCGGCTTTCGATATGGAGCATGCGAACCGGTTCCAAGAGACGGCGCCTAATTTTAAAGGGAAGTCACGTCCTAAGGCTCAAAAGAAACGCAGAAATTGAGTAATTTCAACCAGCTCAGGTCATATCGAGCCGATTGCTATGTGTTCCCGAAGAGGGGTGCTTGTTTAGCAATCCCCTCCCGAAACCCGGTATGCATGTATGTCGACCTCGCCTGTTAGGTATGCATCTTCGAACCATCTTTGGAACCATAACCACACCATCTCTCTCCGCACATTCCCCATCTATTTCGCACCATCTCTGAACCATTCATCATCTGCCAGATATACGAACCATTCCAGACCAAGTGACTGACTTCTCGTGTCGCACAACATCCTTTTTTCTATTAATAGCCATGTGCTTTTTTCTGTCTGTCAACTCACTCACTCTCTTCCCCTCATCACTCAAAGAGGGATCCCCTCCATCAACTCCATCGCACCCTCTCGCCCGATCGTGAGGATGACATCGCCCAGCGTCTTGGTCACGAACCCTGCCTCACAATATGTGAAGTAGTACTACACTTGACGTCAGTATCCACGCAAAACAAAATGCGAGGGGTGGCAGCCATCAGTCTCTCTTACCTCCCACTTGCGCCGGAACACATCGATCTCGCGCTCATCCATATCTGGATGCTCGACCTTGAGTGCCGGGGCGATCTTCTCCTCAAAGTTCGCAAGGAACTCCTCCTTCCAGAGGCGCAGAGCCTTGGAATAGTGACCGCCGATGTTCTCAATCTTCTCCACGATGAGGGTGCCCGCAGACTCATTGGTGATGTGGTTGATGAGCTGCGTTGTGGACGGAAGGTATCCGCCGGGGAATATGTAGTGGTTGATGAAGCTGTGAGTGAAACACTTGTCAGCAACGAGAGCTAATATCTTGCAGACGAGATCTCACTCACTCAATGCTCTTGGAGTATGACTCGTGTCTGCCCTCGGGCATGGTGATGCACTGGAAGGCTGCGATTCCGCCATCCTGCTTCAGCAATCGGTTGATGCAGGAGAAATACGTGCCCAGATACTCCTGGCCGACGGCCTCGAGCATCTCGATGGACACAATTTTGTCGAATGGCTGGTCAACTTCCAGGGCACGGTAGTCCGTCAGCAGCACCTCGATCCGGTCTGAGAACCCGGCAGCGGCAATGCGGGCGTCGGCGAGAGCCTTTTGCTCCTTGGATAGCGTCAGGCTGGTGACACGGCAGCCGGTGGTGCGAACGGCCTCAATTGCGAACGAGCCCCATCCTGTTCCGATCTCGAGCACGTGGTCTGTCGATTTGATGCGTGTCCCGTCGATGAATCGGTGGAGCTTTGTCATCTGTGCCTCTTGAAGTGTTTCCTGTCCAGTTTCACCTTCAGGGACAGCCTTCCAGACTGGGCATGAGTATGTCATGTCAGGTGACAGGAAGGCAGCAAACATGTCGTTGCTGATGTCGTAGTGGGCGGAGATGTTGAGCAGGGCGTTGGACAGTGTGTTGGTCGAGCGCGCCAGATTGGAGACGGCTGTGGAGAGGGCCGAGGACAGCGTCGTTGCGTTGCCCATGCGGTCGCGGTTCACAATGAACAGCTGGAAGAATGCGGTGAGGTCGGCACACTCGACTTCGCCGAGCATGTACGACTCAGCGAAGCCCATGTCAGCGAAGAGAAGGGTCCGTATCCAGAAGGCATCGCTTTTGACGACGAGTTCAACTCTGGGTACTGCGGTTGCTCGGCGGGTGCCATTGGACGGCGAGAACTTGAGCTCCTTGACGGGCCCAAGCTTTTGTCCGTATACATGGCGCTGGCCAGTGGGTTCATCAACAATGAGAAGAGTGCCTATCTCAATGGAGGAGAAGACCTTGTGGATTGCTGGTCGTGCGAGGGAGAGGCCGGGTCCCCAGGTGAGACCTCCGAGCTTGTCTCGGAGATACGCGGTGCTGCGGTAGACTGGGCGTGTGAGGACCTCTGGCAAGCTCGGGAGAGGGATAGAAGGGGCCATGCTGTCTGTTGTCTGGGCGTACAAGTATGAGGTGAAGTTCGAGGGCGTAGCACAAAGGATGAGCTGGCGTCTTGTGTAGGCGAGGAAAAGAAAGCTCGGAGACCGTGAATGTTGAATGGTCCAAGAATGTTGAATGGGGTGAAGGAAGAAGAGTGAAGAGCAGGTTGAATCTGGCAAGTTGGCAGAAGTTGTAGGAGGTCTAATAACACCTTCGGATGAAGACAAACGCGTCGGCGCCGCAATTCACAGGTCACAGGGTGGGTACGAGTTCAGACCGAAATGGGTATCAACCAATGGCTCCGGAGCGTCCCTTGGCTGGTACCTTGCAGTCCCAAGGTGATCCCTGGGCAGAAGAAAGATCAATGGAGAGCAAAGGTGACGCAATGGCGGTGAGAACTGTGATAAGGAGAGCAGAGGAGGCCGCTAGGGGGGGCTCGAGGGGGGCATGGCGCGGAGATAAAGCACCCGGGCACGGCTTGGGCTTGCGTGCGCCATTCCAGGAAGCAGCAAGGGAGCAGACCGGTTGGGTCGGTGGGGGGAATGTGGAGGAACTGTGGACTAGGCCGAGATGACCAGGACTACCTTTGGCCAACACCGATGGCGATATCGCCGTCAGTAACGGCAGGAGGAAGGGACGGTTGGAGGGGGAGCTGATCGCGTGCTGCAGCAGGGGTTTGACAGCGTCTCGGAGCGGTTCACGGAACCGTCCTAGATCGAGCCCGACCGCCTGAGCGCACCGGTCAAGCTACCTCTCCGAGCTCTCCACCTCGAGTCATACGAAGAAGGCCTGCGGCTCCCCAGGACACCAGCAGCATCCCGACGCCTGAGGCTTGTCAGAGCCGCCAAGACGATTGGCAAACTAACTGTTATAAACAACGTTCCTAGGCCTGCCCAACTGCGCCTCGTTGGGGCGTTTGGGGAACGGCAGGAACACGGTCAATGACGATGATACGCACTGGGTGGTGTAGCACCTGACAGGCGCTTGGAACTTGCTAGGGGTCCTCCAACACATGGCCGGAGTGTGAGCGGGGGAGAGAGTGCCGGGACGGGAGGGGGTGGATATGCCGGGACGGCAAGGATGTGGTGGGGCACTGCAACATGGCCACTGGTTGAAGAGGAGCTGCAACAGGCGTGTAAGCTGTTAGTCAAGGTGAGGACTGGATAATTTTGCTGTCTGCACTAGTTGGCGAGTTTCTCAGGTCTTCGCGATCTGGCTACATCTCCACGATGCGCCGCCGTCGACCTGCGCTGGTTTCTCTGATCGCGGGCGAGTGTTCGATGTGGGTGCTCCCAAAGTGTGGGGCAACGGATCCGGGCGTGCAGAAACAGTGCCCGTGCCGCAACGACGCAGGAGAGGTGGACATCAAACAATTGCTCCAGAAGAGGTATAACTTAGGCGGCTTGCCCCACATCTCTACCTGTATTGCTGTGCTCCTCCGCTCCGCTTAAGATGCACAGAGAGAAGCTTTTCACGGTGATCGAGGCTTATGGCCAGCCGAGAGGCCTCGACGACACTATCGTCCCCAAGCTCTCGGATCCTGCCATTCCGTGCTGACGGGTGTTGGTGGCAAAGAAATCAGATCGATCAGATAGCCTTGAGAGATCGTGGAAAGCGAGAGATGGAGCCGTCGAGGCACGGAATCAGATTTTCCCGGCCAAGAAAGAAACAAAGCATATCGAAATGATTGGGAGCATCGAGAAATGCGGACGATGGCCTTCCACTGACGCGAGGGCGCATCGGCAAGTGGGTCGCTAGGATTAGGTGCTGACTAACAACTCACCCGCCAGGCCGGGGCGTGTAGGGGCGCGGACATGGCTGATCCCTGCCATGTGGGGGGCGCGTCGAGATCGCGCCAACGCGCCGTGCATCGTCTTTCGCGCAGCATCAGATCAGGACGACATCGACAGAACGGTAACCGAGGCCCAAATTTGATCGATCTGCTCCGATACGCTCTCCGAATTCCAATCCTAGAAAATGGACAAGCCAATTCTGTCTCTGGCCTCCTCAGGCGACCCCCACAGCAAGGCCACGCCGAATCTCCTCCCCTGCCGTATCAACCACAACGGGTCCATCGAGCCAGTTGAGCCCTTCTGGGACCCCAGGACCGGCGAGGGTAAGCTTGCTCTCTCCACGACGCTTTCGCACCACTAACGTCCTGTTAGATGGCGCCAAGACTGTGTATTTCCGCGGTCGCAAGCTCCACGGCAAGACGGTAAAGCTGCCCGATGGCTATCGAGGGGTAGTCGCAGCTGCAGCGCCGAAGGAAGACGAAAAGATGGCATCCTCGGACATCGACGTGGTAGATCTCGTCGAAGAGGACCAGAGCCGTACAGCGCAGGCTGCGTTGAATGTGCAGGCCGAATTCGACGAGATGGTTGTTTGGGCTCACGAGGCCACGGCGGATGCTACAGCGGACCCCTATGTCAGGGGCATGGAGGAATGGTTGGCGCTGGCTGACCAGGTTTGCGCTCCTATGCTCCCATCTGGGTGAAATAGGTGCTAACTGTGTCTCCAGATACACTCGTACCCTGCCCCGGACAAGAAGTAGGCTACATGTGCTTGGTCTAAAAGAGGAAGGCAACCCGTGATGGCCAGCGCCGAGCCTCCAGGGAGGTTCAAGCTGACAGTCCTGCGCCGCGGGACCCAAACCGCTGTGGTTGACATGCGTATCATGCAGGCCGAGGGCAGCTCGTTACAGTTGGCGCACCATGTGTCCTGCACGCTGGCCGCTGCTGAACGGCGATGGCCATATGGATTGCGGTCTGGCTACGGCCGGTTAAGACGATTCATGGTCTGAAAACAACAGATGATGCACGGCATTATGCCGCCGTCTGAAGAGGCCACGCCAGGGGATAGCAAACAGCCTTGACTACATGAAAGCGGCTGGGATGCTGGATACTGAAGGATATTGCGCAATACACATCACCGTTGGATATTTACTTTACCCCTGATTCTGTACCAATGCCTCATGTTGTCACCTATTTAAACGCTCCCGTGTCCCCGTCTATTGCCACAGCTCTATTTTCCTTCTTTCCGTCCCCTATGCTCCTCAAAACCCTGCCCAGCCTCGCCACACCCTCTTCGATATCCTTAACATCCTCCCATGAGAAGCACAACCGAATATTCCTCCCAAACTTAGCCCCTTCCCCTCCAACTTCAAACAGCTTCCCTGGCGCCACAACCAAATTCTCCTCCCTCTTCGCCCGTTCCGCAACCTCCCCGGCGTCCGGACCCCCCTCAGGCAGCGTCAACCACACAAAATATCCCCCAAACACACTCTTCCCTCGCTCACTGCTCTCCATCACCTCGACCCCAAACCCCCCAAGCTCCCTCTTCACAGCAGCCACGATCCTCGCATGCCTCGCCTGCAGCGCGGGCCGCGTATTCATTGCAAGATGCTCATCCAGTGCTCCCGACGTAAGCAACTGCGTCACCATCGCGGCACAAAACTGCGACGGTGCGCCCCCCGAGCGAGTCGACCCCGTCTGCGCCAAGCCCATCGCAAAGTCCTCCGTCCCATGCACCCACCCCGTACGAATGCCCGGGCCCACGAGCTTACTAAACGACCCATTCGAAATCGCATGCCCAAAATGCTGACCGGGCGGATCGAACCGGGACCTCCCAAGCGCGATATCAATGTCCGACAGGCGAGGAAGCAAGCCCGGAAGCTTTCCAGACCCTTCGCCTCCCTGCTGCTGTTGCTGCGAAGTCCCAACCGGCCACTGCAAGAAATCGTAGACATCATCCGACACCACCAAGGCGTTATACTTCCTCGCGAGCCGCACAAGCCCCTCCCTCCTCTCCAGCGAGAGAGTCTTCCCGGAGGGGTTCGCACACGTCGCCACGACGTAAATAATATGGCGGTACAGCTTCCTCAGCGGCCCAGGGGACTTATATCCTCCCTCCCCATTCCCATCATCCTCTCCTCCTTCCCCCTCCCCCTCCCCAAACTCCCTCAGCCCCCTCTCCAACTCCCGCAAACAAATCCCTCCCTCATCCTCCTTCACCCCCCTCAACCTCGCTTCCTTCACCCCCTTCCCATCCTCCCCAC
>Ga0247760_1001790_pt1 | contig 18593 bp, 26 predicted proteins | sample UWRJL171409R4_FD_179936 | JGI IMG/M metagenome (GOLD analysis project Ga0247760, IMG submission 179936) | Plant litter microbial communities from Arlington Agricultural Research Station in Wisconsin, United States - UWRJ-L171-409R-4 | ecosystem: Environmental > Terrestrial > Plant litter >... | reverse complement strand
GCCGTTAGGGTGCCCCACAAAATTTCCATCCCGCCAATCAAGACTGTCTGCTCCACCGAATTTCTGTTGAATCTGTGCTGGGGCAGCCGGACAGCAAATATCTCAACATCAGCACCATGTCAAAAAAGCGAAAACACGCTGCCGATGGCAACGTTCTTAGAATCAACGGCAAGACCATTTCCCTCGAGGGATATCTGACCAAAAAACTACGGCAAGATGGCGATCAAAAATCAGCAGCCAACTCGTCACAACAAAATGAAGAACTGCGGTCCGAGATCCAGAAACTGACCAAAGATGAGTCGACACCACCCTCGCAAAGACAGAAGGCAAAACCCAGGGGCGACCCCGCCTTCTTCGCGACCCGCCAGGGACTTCCCATCTGGAAATACCAGGATGACATCCGTCGGGCCCTTCGCAAAACCGACGTGGTGGTGCTGGTAGGCGAAACGGGTTCCGGCAAGAGCACGCAAATCCCGCAGTTTCTGTACCAGGAGAAATGGTGCCAGCGGCGCAAGGCCAATGTGCCAGTTGGTGATGGGAACTGTAAGGTCGAGGAGGTGGCCGTGGGGGGCATGATCGCCATCACGCAACCTCGGAGGGTGGCGGCGACAACATTGGCACACCGCGTGTCGAGGGAGGTAGGCACGCCCCTGGCGGGGAGTTCAACGCCGGGCGCGAAGGGATTGGTGGGGTATTCAGTGAGGTTCGACCACCGCGTTCCGCAAGGGACGAGGATCAAGTATGTCACTGAGGGTATGCTGCTGCAGGAGCTGCTGCGCGATCCGCATCTCAGGCAGTATAGCGCGATCGTGGTGGATGAGGTTCACGAGAGGAGTGTGGACGTGGATCTGCTTTCGGGGTTTCTGAAGCAGATTGTCACGGGGGACAAAACGGGGAGGGGGGGAGTCCCCCTCAAGGTGGTGGTCATGAGCGCGACGGCGAATGTAGAGAAGATAAAAGAGTTCTTCTCCGGGAGCCCACCTGGAGGTGATCAGTCTGGGGAGGGTGGGAATGTAATCTCGGTGGAATACCTACAGATTGAGGGACGCCAGTTTCCCGTCGAGATCACGCATACACCGAAACCGGTCCCAGATATCCAGGAGGCGCTGTTAAAAACAATCTTCAAGCTTCACACGGAACAGCCCCTCTCAGATAAGTACGGAAAACACGACATCCTGGCCTTCCTTACCGGTCAGGAAGAAATCGAGTCTGCCCAGCAGCTGATCGAAGAGTACGCAGCAACACTCCCGGCTAGTGTGCCCAAAATCAAGGCGTACCCGCTCTTTGGGCAGTTATCTATCGAGGCCCAGCACGAGGCTTTCCAGCCGGTAAAGGCATCTTTCACGAGAAAGGTGGTCTTGGCGACAAACATCGCCGAAACGTCCGTCACGGTCCCTGGGGTAAGATATGTCGTCGACTGTGGCAAAGCGAAGATCAAGCAGTTCCGGCCGCGGCTAGGCATGGAATCGCTTCTAGCAAAGCCGGTATCAAAGTCTTCGGCAATACAGAGGACCGGCCGTGCCGGCCGTGAAGGGCCCGGAAGGTGTTACAGGCTTTACACGGAGGAGACATATGAAACCCTGCAACAGACAGACCTCCCCGAAATCTTACGAACTGACGTTCTGGGGGCTATCCTAACTATGAAGGCAAGAGGAATCGACGATGTGCTTTCTTTCCCACTGATGGACCGACCCGAAATTGAGTCGGTTGAGAAGGCGCTGATCCATCTGCACATGCTCCGCGCCCTGGATGAAAAAGCGGTCATCACCGAGATTGGGCGTAAGATGGTGTTGTTCCCAGTAACGGCCCCCTACGCGAGAGTGCTTATCGTCGCTGCTGATCCCAAATTCGACTGCGTGCTCGAGGCCATCGACATTATTTCGTGTATCACCTCGGGCGACGACATATTTCAGCAGGTCCGGTCCGAGGAGCAGGGTCACGAGGATGTCGAGACGTTCCGCAAGGACCTCTGGCGCCGTGAGGGCGACCTCATCACGTACCTTACGACAATGCAACGATACACGTCGGAGAATTCAGACCGCATACGCTGGTGCAAGGAGCGGCGTATCAACATACGCAATATGCGCCTGGCCCTCAACATTCGCAAGCAGTTGCGAGGTCTCTGTGTGCGTCATGAGCTGCTCGCCGAGGTGCCACCCTTGGACCCGCAACCGTTTGTGCCCACGTCTCCGGAGCAGGCGGAAGCTATCTTAAAGTGCTTTCTACGCGGGTTCGCGCTTAAGACGGCCCTCCTCGCGCCCGATAGCAGTTATGTCACATCTGTTGGCAAGCATCTCGTGGCTATCCACCCATCGAGTGTTCTCCACGGGCAGAAGAAGGAGGCCATCATGTTTTTGGAGCATGTTTATACCCAGAAGAACTACGCCAAAAAGGTCAGTGCTATCCAGGCGGAGTGGGTAGCGCAGGCGTTTGAGGAATAAGCATGTTGTATGTGGGCCGTAGCTGTTTCCAAAACGATCGAGTTTCGACGCATCTACCCAGTTGTCAAGAGGCTGAACGTGAATTTGAGGTCTCGAATTCCAACATCCCGGGCATACGAATAGATGGCTCTATTCGACGCCGTGCAAATAAATGGCACTCTAGTTTTTTGGGTCTCGAGCAAGCCCTTACAATCCAGCACCTGAAAGTTATCAGCGTGGGACTTGGGGTGCTGTGCATATACGGTATCTGAATAGCCGGGGGCTATGTCAAAAAGACGTCCAGCAAAGATATTACACCTTGGGTCCTGTTTGCAATTGGGGTCGTTTGGTTTTCAGATTGAGGCTTTGAGCTTGAGGTTCCCCGCCAAGCCCTTAATGACAGGGGAAACGTCCTTGAGGGTTCACCTTAGGACGGTCGGAAGACAGTTGTATGGCCAACGAGCGGTGTGAGAAACTCCTCGGTGCTGCAAGGTGTCGGATAGAAAAAGTGGGGCTACCAACGACAAAACAGCCACCAAACATCGTGGATTACTGCAATTCTGTACCCCCCCGAAGCCTTTCTTCCCCTTGTTGCCATGGCGTGGGGATGAGCCTGTCTTTACCGCCCAAGAAGCCTCCAGCCCGAACGCCGAACTACAATGCTTCACACTACCACCTCCGTATCTAAATACCATGTTGCGTCCACATTCGAATCCAATTCCTTGGTTGAGAACCCATTCCCCAAATACGCGAAGCGATTCCTCCTCGTCCCCGTCGACTCGTAAACATACTCCCAATCCTCTCCTCGGAACCGTTCCAGCATATGAAAGAAGTGTATTCGACTCCCCGGATGCAAGGCTGTGACCGGTCCACCAGACTGACCACCACCTGTAAACCACGAGCGGCCGCCAGGAGCCGCCCAGGCAGTGCGGGGCATAAAAGAGGAGATGTGCTCAAAGTAATCATTGACGGCATCTTGGGAAGGAGAGATGGCCTTGATACCTTCGGTTTGGCACTTTTTGATGATACCCGTGATATACTTGGCGATGTGCTCGCTTACGGTAAATACGCTGCCATGGCCGATGGGGCCGTTGGGGCCGAGGAATGCTGGGGACATGTGAGTAAACCGAACCAAGTGGTAGCTCGTCAGTCGAGTGGGACTTACTGAAGTAGTTGGGCAGTCCCTGCACGGCGCAGGACATGTATGATTTAGGAAGCTCCTTTCTCCAGATCTCCTGGAGATTTCCGTTGCGTCCAATCAGGGGAAATCTCGGGCGGAAGGATGTGTCGAAGCCAGTGGCGCAGATGATGGCATCCACCTTGAGTATCTCTCCGGACGCCAGCACCAGACCCTCAGGGACAAATCTCGTCATCCCGCCCGATTTGACCGCCACGTTTGGTTTTGTCAGCGCCTGAAGGTATGCATGACCGGGCGTCATCCTCCTGAGACCCAAGGGAAACTCCGGTATTAACTGCTTGCATAATCTCTCGTCCCCGCCGAGCATGAACGTCATATACTCTTGAACCTTGCTTCGCGCAAATGCTTGTACCGGACCGTCCGCAAGCACCTGTCTCGATTGTATCAGACTTGCTTGCTACATAGCGGGCCACATTCACTCACAATGGGAAAGTTATTATTGACGAGCACTTCAATGTTCTTGGTAAAGCGCCGGTAAAAGACTGGGTCCGACTTGAACTTCTCGATAGTCTCTGCGGAAAAGTTCTCTCGCTCGTCTAGCTTGATCTGACCCAGCACCTCCTGTGCCTGACCGAACATGTTCCACGTCCGTATTCGTGGCGGCGGAACCCATGTGGGCGTCCGCACTATGTGGTACAGCTTCTTGGCACCTATATGTTGTCAGCCACGGTTATGTCCAGGGCGACACACGAGGCTCACCTGGTTGTAGCTCCGGTAACACCTGTATGCCGGTAGCGCCATTACCAACAACTGCAACTACCTTATCTGTGGGGTCAAAATCCTCAGGCCACCGAGCTGTATGGATGAGTGTGCCTTGGAACGTGCCGAGACCCTCAGCGTCCGGCCATTTCCAGTTGCTTTTTCAGCAGTTAGTGAATCCACTCGTCACAACCGGATGTTTGCAGTAAGAATTGGAGCAGCAATGGCAGGCAACATACTTCAACACCCCACTCCCATCCACAAGAAAGTGGGCATAGTCAGTGAACTCCTCATCCATCTCGAGATCCCGTACAACCAGCCTCCACAAGCCCTCCAGCTCGCTCCAACTCGCCGAAACAATCTGATGTGATGTTCTTATGACTTCCCTCATGCCCTCGTCGTCACAGATCTGGCGGAGATACTCTCCAATCTCAGCGGCAGAGGCGAAGAAGTTAGACCAGTCATGTTTTGGCCTCCATGAGAACTGGTAGTTATGGCTCGGGATATCGCATCGACAGCCGGGATACCGGTTCTCAAACCATGTGCCTCCCACATCGGCGTTCTTCTCGTACACGACCACCTCATAGTCAGTCAGGTTAAGACGGAGTGTCCGGATCATGTTCAAACCGCTCGCCCCCGCTCCGATACCGACGATGCGTATGTGCCGAGCAGAGCCCAGAGGCTGTTCCCGGACCGTGTAGGCATTCTTGGTCGTCATCGTCAATCGTTGCGGCTCGCCTGCTGTGCAGCCGTGGTCGTGGCGATCGCGAGATATCTCAATGACCATGATGAAAGGAAGAGAGAGGAGCAGGAACAGAACGAAGAATGTGGGATCCGGGAAGGCGAGGGTGGTGCGGGAGGTGGTCCAGAAGAGGGTGCAAACAGAACCAGACATGGCACACTCACTTAGTGAAATGTAGTCACTGCTTCCAGGTAGCTTGGAAGCTTTTATGAAATGGAATGAAAATAGGAAACTGCTACCTCGCACAGGGATCATACATGAAGAATATCGGATGGCCGCCGGTTGGCGGATTCGCCCCGGACCCGACCATTTCAGATTGGTAGGAGAACGCCCGCGGGCGCAACTATTTCCGCCGCCTCACGTGTTGCGTGCTGCGTGCTGCGTGCTGCGAAGACAAACACGGGAAGGTGAGTTTATCATGGGTGTTGACGAGAATGCGATAGGACAGGAAAGCGGGATATCCATGCAATCCCGCGAATTGGCCCACTTGCAACCTCTTGTGGCCTAGACTAGCAGCGTGCCTGCGTCCTCTTGACAGAGAGAAGGAGGGGGAGGTGGGTGTTGACGTTTGCTTGCCCCTCGCAGCCCCTGCACGGCTTTCTTGGGGGCCCTCAGCCCAGCCATGAGGCATCGTTGGCTGGTTTACGGACCGCACATCCAGATGCTCGACTGGTTCCCGCTTCCCGGACGCCTGCGCGCCGCAACCCGAAGCCAGCTCCGCTTGCTCAAAGCTCAATCGAGCCAAGCCATGCGGGTATCCTCTGGCGCCTTGTGTCTTGTGCCTCGTTCGTGCTCTCCTTTCATGCTCTGGTGCGCTGCGCCTAGCAGCTGTGCGGGTCTGGCGTACGGGTGCCAGCAATTGGGAGGCGTCTCAGAGCTAGTTATTGTGCTTCCAATCCGACGCCAGCAAGAATTACGCCAAATAGAATCTGTTCGAGCCGGATTGTCCCAGCTGTGTGTCGGGGACCGGATTTGCTATCAGAGCCATAGCAATCGTATCCCAGCCAACCACAACGACTGCCGGTGAGCAGCGAATGGGTGAGGAAGGAATCGTCCAGCAGTGGTTAGGGTTGCATGTTCCCGTCTGCAGTCTGCAGCGGCAAGGAGCCACCAGGTGCCAGCAGTTACTAAAGAACTGCTGGGCCAACACAGACCCCGCCTTTCCAGGAGCGCCAAGCTGCGTTTGCAGAACCCTACCTAGAGACGTAAACCCCAGCCAAGTTAGGCCCTCTGAGTGCCCCGCAGCACCAGCAAAGTTAACAACTCCACCACGTCTTGGTTCTAGCAAAAGAAAGATCACGCCCATCAACCTCGCACTTGTCTCGGCAGAGGGGCCACACCGAGACATTCCGCACGAGCGCGGAATTTTCCGGCTTTGAATTCCGAACTCCCAACAGCCGCAAAGCATCGACTCCGACCACTATGACGGGGCAGTTTTCTTTCTCCTTCGCGGGGGACGACATAGAGGACAATGGCCAGGTGTTTGTGTCTCCTGCTGTGCAGGCGAACGGCGCAGCTGGCGATGCCACTGTAGCAGTAGCCGCACCAACAGTGAGTGCCTTTCCAGTTCAGGGCAAGCCGCTGCTCGCACCCGTCCTCCATGATTTGGATCACATGTTGTCTAGGCTGCCGTCAAAAATTGCCTATGATATCCTCACAGTAACCATGGATGATGGTAATACCCTTGACATTCCTCGCCGCGAGTTGTGGGACGTGCGGGTACAACTCATGGCCGAGGACGATGACCCCTCTGAATCAGGCCTTGGACAACATGATGTGAAGACTGGAATCTATGAAGGCGGATTCAAAAGCTGGGAAAGTAGCCTCGACTTGGTAAAGGTGCTTGCAGCCGAGAAAACGATCGATGTCTTGAACCGCGGTTCCTGTGTTGTAATCGAGGTGCGTCCTATACCACAAACCATGGTGAGTGAGGCGTTTTCGAGCTGAAGAAGCTGACGATGACTTAGCTTGGCTGTGGCACAGCGCTGCCATCATTGGCCATCTTCCGATGGGTGTTGAATCAAAGAGCACCGGATTGTACACCTCCCTTCGTGCTAGTGCTCGCCGACTACAACCCAACTGTGCTCTGTCTTGTCACTCTGCCCAATTTCATCCTGGCATGGGCGCTCCAGCAGCAGGGAAAGGTTTCGGTACTGGATGTGGCGTTTACTTCAGACGGGGAGTTGGAGTTATCCGCAGAAGTTCTCCAAGCTTTTCGGGATCATCTCTCATCGAATCATATCACTCTATCCTTTCTCTCTGGAGCATGGTCGCCCGAGTTTGTCGAGCTGCTGCATAGCTCGCCAGGAATAGTGGCAGGGGCCGAGACTTTGGTGATGGGATCAGAAACCATTTATTCGCCGTTTGCCCTTGAAAGCTTTGCAGCTACCCTCTTGTCCATCCTTAAACGACAACAACAAGGGCAAACAACCAGTCATGCAACTGCCATCGTCGCTGCCAAGAAGCTTTACTTTGGCGTCGGCGGCTCTCTCGATGACTTCACTAACAGGATAAAGACGCTCGGAGCTAACGTCGAGACTCTCAGAGAAGAGGTTGATGGGGTTCACCGAGGCGTGGTGAGATGCCGCCTCTCCTGGACTAGTTAGAAGGTTTAGGAATCTCGATCGTTGCCGACATGACCCTGGACGGGAATGGACATCGTCACGAGATAGGTCTGCGCCAAGTATAGTCGACCTACGGGCACGAGTCGCCCACGGGAAGGTGATGATATCATTGGGATATCAACAATGTTTCAGACTTCTGGCTCGCCTTGTTTGGGCCGTCTTCGGGAAACGGATCCATATGGTTGCACTTTATCCGCCGACGACTGACACTTGCGAGTGTTGCGGCTTTGGGCGGCACAGAGCCATTGAAACCTCGTTTCTCCCTTTGCCAGCGGGAGAATAACCGGGAACAGATCCTCCTTCGACTCTGATGCGTGCATCGTGCCATATTAGCATGGGGGGTGGGATAGGAAGTCGGTGTCGAGGTTCAATTCTGAGGTGACATCATCTGCCTCATGGTGTTGTGGACGCACCTCGGTGCTTCATCGCTCATGTGTACTTTGGTGCTGCTGCGGCTCGTTTCTACTCCTGAACACGGCGGAGACTAGTGCAGCAGCAGGAGGGATCTTTCTCGTGCTTCCTCCGAGTGGTAACTGATTTGTCGACTTGGGCCCTTCAGTTTAGAACTTTACGACTGTTTCCTAGTTGATAAGTGATCGAGCATGGAGGAGTGGGGATCTCGTATTTTGTTCATGGCGTCAAGTTTTCCGATCCTCCATTGTCGACTATCCCTCGTTGAATAAATGAACTGCCCGCCCAATGACTGCATCTCGGGACGAGTCGCGCGACCTGCAGTCGGCAATCGCAAGAAAGATGGTGTGTTTCTCACCAGTTTTTGTGGGGCGCATCCCTTCTTGCAGCTGCCTGGACTTGTGGTTGATTCCATCAAGCCTGTACGACGACATTGCCCTGTTTGAACATGGGAAGACGCTGGACGTTACAATTGGCTGCCGGCATACGGAGGACAATCGGCGTGCAACGGTGCGACTTGCATGATCCGGAGTACTTTAGCGCCTTCTGGCCAACATTTCCGCATTGCAACGCAGACCTTGACAGCTGAATGCACCGTGCCGATGTCTTGTACCCATCAAGAACCCTGCTCTGAGTCCTGTCATCGTGGATACACGTACAAAGTGCGGGACCCGCTCTGCCTCGACGTCGTCCAGAGATTGGGTCAGAACTGTGTGCGAGCCACGTTGCGGCCCCACATTCTTGGCTTGCGTACTTGGTGATAGTTAAATTCGGAGGGAAACTTACAGGTCGGCGCGTCTTTTGTGGTTGCCACAACTGGGCATGGAGGCACCCTGCAAAACGGCAATGCAGAGATTGACAGATCCACGCTCAAATTTGACCCCTGTAGCAGCAGACTGTCGTTGTCGCGCGACGAGGCGCCTGCCTGGCAATGGACGGCGTCAATAATCGTTTTGGGCGAGGTTTTTCGCAAGACGCGGCTCGTGGCGAGCTGAATGTTGAGGATGCACCATTTCGGATGGAAGGGGGAGTGGGAGGAGGAAGCCGCTGGGCGTCATTCCAGAGGATAACCACCCAGGCCCCCGTTGCCGTGGCGGCCAGCTGAGGGCAAGCCACCATCCCCGCCCTGCATCACCGCAAAAAGCTACTCTCAAGACTGGAAGAAACAAGAAGAAAGTTATCCATTCTCGAGCCAAAACCCCTGATGCAAGATCCGTGACGAGGCAAGACCTTGGGCCCTTCAGGGAACCTGTTCAAGGCCAGAGCGCGGGCCGGTCAGCCCCAGGTCGATTCCCCGGGTTCTTGCCCCTGCCTTGCGAGGGATCGCAATGTCGCCCAAAAGGGGAAGCAATTTTCCCACACCCGCTTCTTATTGGTGAGGAGTGGACGTAGCGTCCCTACCCCCGTCTCGTGTCCTGGATTCGTTTATTTGGGGCCCCCTGCCCTTCAAGTGCCTGCTGCTTCTCTCTCGAATTCTCTTTCCCTTCCCACCTCGAACAATCTCTTCTGTCACTCGACGCATAATAATAATAAACTTCACCACGATCGTTCTGTCAGCTTATCCTGACCACAACCGTTCAATTGCCCTCGACACGCATTTACTACAGAGCATTTCAGTCTCGGTACGTGACACAAGCTGAAACTCCTCCCATACACGCGCTACGCTTTCTCCAATGTTCTCGACCTCGACTGACTTTCATCTCTTCAGTTAACTTTGAACATTTAACATCCACGTTTTAACCGCCTCACACACAAAATGAAGTTCACTGCTACCGTCATCGCTGCCCTCGCGGCCGTTGCCTCGGCAATCCCCGCCTTCACCAACAGCGATTTCAATCTTCAGGAGGGCAAGCCCATCACCCTGACCTGGTCGGGTGCTACTGGCCCAGTGAACATCCAGGTCCTGAGCGGCCCCAACAAGGACTCGCTGGTGCCTGTCGTCACCATTGGCTGTATGTTCATGGCTGCCGATGTGATGGATCTGGTCGTTGAGCTAACAAATTCTCTGTAGCGGGTCTCACCACCACTTCGCTCACTTACACTCCCTCCGGTCTGCCCTCGGGCAAGTATGCTTTCAAGATCGTTCAACCCTCGACCAACGAGGAGAACTATAGCGTCCTGATCGACTACGTTGGCACCGGTTCTACCTCCACTCTCGTCTCATCCACCCGCACCACGACAGGAACGACCACCCGCGCGACCTCGTCCTCGTCGACCACCGAGGAGTCGTCCACATCCACGTCGCAGACCACCACTACCACCTCCGCTCGTAGTAAGTCCATTGCTCTGATTGCCACCCTTGACGGCGCACCAGTCTAACCAGAACTCGTAGGCTCCACTACCACTGCCGCTGCCACCACTACTCGCGCCACCACCACTCCCGTTAACAACAACGAGGGCCAGCGCTTTGGCTCATCCCTGGCTCTAGTCTTCATCACCGTTGCCGCTCTTGTTTTCTTCAACTAGAGGGTACCGCCTTGATACGATGGCTGGCAACAAACTGTGGCCGGCTACGTATTAGTCAGGCATTTCCGGTATCAATTCCAGTACATAATTTACGAATAAGGACGTTGTTGCTTGGAGTTTAGTGGCGAGCACCGGGGAATGACGAACGAGCTGTTGCGCAGGCTGCACTGTGGAGAATCTGTGTTGGCTATGTCTGAGTCTAGATCTCAATGATACGGTGTGCGCATTGTGCTATGGAATTGGGAAGACAAAATTGGTGGCACGAGTGCTGGGACAGACCGCACTCGGTGTTTTGTTCATGTTCTGTTGCCACCAGCCAGATGGGGGCACGGCGCGGATTGAAGCCGTGGGAAGAGCATTTAATGGCTCGAGTAAGACTTAATATGAATTTATTTTCGGCTTCGATCTCAATGCAGTCCCCTCAATACTCCATCGTGGTGGGAACAGGACAGTCTATCGTTTTAAATTCGTCCGAGTTTTTTTCATGAGCTTGATCTGCCCTCCCCGCCGTCGGCAGTGTCCTCGGACGATTGCATGTATGTAGGTCATCCTGCAGGGACGTGCAGGGTCTGCAGGGTTTGCACGAGGAACTAGCTATTTTGGAGGGACCAATTGACGCAATCTGACCAGCACTTGTCGTCATCCAGAACTGGGTTCCCCGAATTTCTGCTCCGTATAGAGTTCATGGTCCCGTCTGTATCGTCCCGACGGGAGCGGAAACTCGGACGACGGGTGCCAGGTTCTTCGGCCAGGTTGAGGCCGGATTAGCTTGGTACAAGTGTACCAGCATCCGCAGCAATGGAAGACAATCTTTCGTTGTCAACAACATGGACAATAGACTGCGTATACTATGGGGGTTCGCCCGCACATAATCCGGGATCATCACTAGAGCCCACCTGGCAGTCATACCTGCTCCGTGCAGCGATTCTATCTGTTAAAACGACTGTTGTAATTTTCTACCAGGCGTGGGTGGGTAAGCCACGCAGGATTCTGTCAGCAGAGTTACTGTCAGGCAGAAAGTCTTGCATTGATCATTTCTGTTGTCTTTACCCTCTTGTATCTCCTGCAATGTAAGAAAGATCTTGCCGCCCAGGAATTTCGAATACCGCGTGGCGTACGAAAAAAAGGAGAAATCCGCAATCGCTGAAAAGGAAATCGTACCTTGGTACTGTACGAAGGCTGGCTCCACACAGACGTTTTATGGGCCCGGGATGGTCGTTTTAGCAGGCCCTGTCTGCAGCGGCCAGAGAGTCTTTGAAGTCTTCACAGTCATGCTCAGTACTACCGGTGTCAAGGAGTCGTCTCTGCTCAATAGCTGCTACGTATTACGATTGGCTCTGGACCTCGTCTTACTTATCTATATAGTTTCTGTGCGCTTCTACTTTACTCGTACAAACCCATTGTAAACCGTCGTCACCCCTCCCGTTGCTATCGGAGAGCATGCACAATGCCCTTCCCACCGCCTTCACCTTTCTCTCTCTCTGTTGAAAACTTTGATTCATAACGCTCGACACCGACTGTGCCTCCTCCCTCGGAGATTCTCCAGACTGAGAGCCAATGCTCTGAGGCAATGGCATCTGTCAACTGGTTTTATTTGTGGGGCCAGTTTGATATCTATGGTCCGAACATCAATCATCGGATTTTCACAGTTTCGCCTTGGGCGGTGGCGTTGTGCCCTCCTCAGACACGAGTACCACCACAATGCAGATATCGTCTTCCTTCCCTCCGTGCCACTTCTCGAGCGGGTAGTACTTGTTTAACTCCTTAGCAAACGGCCCGTCGAGCTTCGTGTTTAAGCTGGCAGCCTTTGCCGCGCTTACAATCTCCGTAGCGATGAGACTCTGTAACGTGATGATGGGCCGTGACCGATTTCTTTCACCGCCGCTCTCCGCGTCAAGGGGCAGTTCTCTTGGTTGTGTATATTGCGACAGATCCGCCGCAACTTGCACGCCAGAGTCGGTGGTCGCCCACGCGCCTGTCTTCGTCATCGTGCGGCTGACGATGCGTAGGATATCTTGATTAAAGAGATTATCCCACAGCCCATCGCTGGCAAAGACAAGAACATCGCCATGTCGCAATCCAAGCCTGGCCACCTCGGCGTCTCGCGGCTGATCCATCAACCGCGCGCCACCAAATCTCGCCGCACGAAGCAACATGCTCGGGGGCACGACGCTGAGCTGATACGGGGTGTTGAACGCATGGGTCTGGGGCTCACTGTAGGTGTGCACACCGTTCAGCCGTAATAGGATGAAGCCACTGTCTCCCAGATTAGCTACTTCGAGTGTTCCGCCCTCGCCCAGGAGAGCCACGGTGGCCGTGCTCCCTCCTGCCTTAATGGAGGGGTCGTGGCAAACGGCCGAATAGCCCTCATGCATGAGCTGACGCGCCGTTAGTGGCCTGGAAACCGTCGCCGGCTTATATTCGTAGGCCGTCTGCGCCATGTAATCGCAGAAGGCGTGTGAAAAGTCGGCCGGGTCTACACCGCTATCCATCCATCCGCCCACGCCGTCGGCAACACCCAGAGCCACCTCATTTGGGCTCGTGCCGAGCCGACTCACGAAGAAGGCGTCTTGCCCGGACTCGGGCCGTGAAGACTTCGCTCGGCCGGGCTTCGGCGGCTGGACGCGGTTGTAGGGATTGAAGTGGAAGACATGCATCGTTGGGTCATAGGTGTGCCCCTTGGCGATGTACGAGGCAGCAACATTGTACATAAACCTGCCATTTCCTGCCCCAGGCTGCGCAGCTTGTGTTGACGAGTAGTCGCGCTCGTTGCCGCTGCATTGCGTGTTGTACGGATTCGACGAGGAGAGCGCTGAGGGCCGGGAGCTTATCGAAGATATATACCGTATCGGTAGTGATCTTTGGCTGGCCATCGGTCTCACAAGCTGTAATCTTGGATGACACGGCAGCCATAGCAGTCGGCCTGCGCCAGTTGCCATATCTTAGCGATGGATGCGCGGGAACGCGACGGGGAAAGAGGCGTTGCGAAGCCGAATTGCGACGACAATAAAGCTGTGCGAAGCCCGGCTGGGCTCGCCTGACGGAAATATTACTGAATAACAAGGTTTATCTTAGACATCATCGAAAAGTATTTAACGTGGTGCGGATAGGCCAGATGCTCTCGGGTACGCGCCGCATCCGGCCCAGACCCTTAGGTCCAAAATTTAGCGTGGAAGGTGCCGCGCCATGTTTTGCCCGCCTGTTACGAATATCACCAACCCCTAGGCCACGCGAAGTCCGGACTTTATACCAAATTGCACTGCAACACCCGCCCAACCTACGCGGAATTAAAAATCAATACCGTGGCCGAATCAAAATGATATAATAAAAATAACAAAGCAAATTTGAACGGTAGATCTGCATTGCAAACGGAATCTGACCGAGTGTTGGTTTGTGCAGCACCTGGTATTGGCGCCAGTTGCAAAGAGCCGGTAGCAGCTGGGGTCGGTATAGCTGACCAGACCCCAGTGTCGGGCGCTAACGGGCGCTCTCATTCGCGGGCACTTCAATTGGAATTCGCAGGCAGGTAATTGGCTGGACAGTGCCGAGGTGTCCCGGGAAGCCGAGTTCCAAGTGCAGCAGAAAGGATCATCGACTGCGAGCACATTCGAACTTTATTCGACGCCACCAAACACCACCGCCTCGCGCCTTCCTTCGTCGCATGATCAACCTCAACTCTTTCAAACGTCAGTTGCGACAGTAAATACCCCGCGCGGGGCCAAGCAGCTGACCTTCCTCACAACGAAACCTTCCTCTGACGACTTTCTCCGACTCTCTCACCCGCCGCGATCATGGCAGCTCTCCGCTCTACTTCGGCCTGGGCTCTCGGCTCCGCGCGCCCGACCTTTCGCCTCGCCACCGCTGCCCCCATTCGTGGCTTTGCTCAACTCGCCGATGCTGCTCAGCAGAGCAACACGGCGGCGAGCGAACCGGCCAAGCTGAAGACCTTCCAGATCTACCGCTGGAACCCCGACACGCCGACTGACAAGCCTCGCATGCAAAGCTACACCATTGATCTGAATAAGACAGGGCCCATGGTGTTGGACGCGCTCATCCGTATCAAAAACGAATTAGACCCGACCTTGACGTTTCGTCGCAGCTGCAGAGAGGGAATCTGCGGAAGCTGCGCGATGAACATCAATGGCACGAACACACTCGCCTGCCTGTGTAAGTGACCTTGGAATTAGCTGGTATTTTACCACAGCGCCTACTGACGTTGCGGCAGGCCGTATTCCTGCTGAGGACTCCGCCGAGATGAAGATCTACCCTCTGCCGCACACATACGTCGTCAAGGATCTGGTGCCCGACCTCACCCAGTTCTATAAGCAGTACAAGTCGATCAAGCCGTACTTACAAAGGGATACTCCTTCGCCAGATGTCAGTTCATGGGCGGATCTGGGACCTAGGAAAACGTACTGACCATATTCTACTGTAGGGCAAGGAGTACAGACAAACCAAGGAGGACCGCAAGAAGCTCGACGGTCTGTACGAGTGCATCCTGTGCGCATGCTGCTCGACCTCGTGCCCGTCGTACTGGTGGAATTCGGAGGAGTACCTCGGCCCCGCTATTCTCCTGCAGTCGTACAGGTGGTTGGTCGACTCTCGTGACGAGCGCACCGCTGAGCGCAAGGATGCCCTCAACAACTCGATGAGCCTGTACCGCTGCCACACCATTCTCAACTGTACTCGGACATGCCCCAAGGGATTGAACCCCGGTCTGGCCATTGCTAAGATTAAGAAGGAAATGGCATTTTAAGGAAAAGATTTTGATCTCCGTCGTGTACGTTTTAGATGTTGGCCGCGCATACGTCCATGTGCAACTCAAAATGAGTAGGGAAAGCCGAAAGTTGGATGTACCCTCTAGTCTTTACGCATGGTTGGAGTTTACTTTGTCAAAATAAGGGCAACGGGAAATATTCCTTTTTCCAAGATACAGTTATATCTACCACATGTCCAAATTCTGGTACTGTACTTCCCATCAAGCCATGTCCGTCTGGTTACGGTGGAAATCCTTATCTTGTTTGTAACAGCCCATGCCATATCTGCCTAGGTATGGTAAGCTTCCGAGAGAGAGAAAGCAGTAGCAACTAGTTAATCCTCATCCCACTCGTCGCCGCCTCTCACGCCACTTGGCTCGGCTCGTGAGTCTGTGTGCTTCTTAGCATCCGGCGGAGGTGCATCTTCATAATCCTCGTCAAGCGCCCGGGCCAACTCGTCGGGATCTTGCATTCTGGCATCGGGGTCCACGGCGTCCGTTACGCCTTCGTCCTGGAAAGACTGCTCGTGCTCAAGGACACCTTCATCGGCACTGACTGAAATACCGCGGGATCCCCACTTCGCTCGGGATCCCCCCCGGGAAGCGTTGTTTCCGTCCCTGCCGCCCTGGTGATCGTTGTAAAACGGCGCACTCTCTTCATCCTCCGGCTGTGTGAACTGCCTGTTGCCAAAGATGCGGCTGAGCAACCAGCCACGGCGAAGGTCGTCAGCGTCAACAACACCGCCGTTTCGAAGCTTGACGCGCTGGCGCGTCCAGTACACCCAGGCGAAATCAACGTATAGGGCGGTTTGAATAATGCCAAAGATGACGGAAATTGCGTTTGGTTTCTTATTGCTCGTGTCGAACTCGCGGAGAATCCAGTTAAGAAGGTAAAGGCCGCGGTATGAGCCGAGGAAGACGATGTAGAACGAGGTTATGACGGTTGGGACAGTAGTTTGACGGAGGAGAAGAAGTTGCGGGAGGACACAAACGGATTCGAGAATTTGTGAAAAGACCCAGAGCCACTGTCCACGTGTCAGTGCTTTGCTGGTGTGCCGAACGACGAACTCCCTACCTCTGTAAAGGACCACCTCGGCGAAAACGTCATCATAACCAGTGGCGATAACAGCAAACTACCTGCCAGGATCAAGGCGCCCATCTTCCACGCAATCTCCTTCTCACGGGTGCGCGGGTAGACGAAGCGCATGATGCCGACTGTGTAAAACGACGACAGGAGGTAAAAAACCTTGAAGAAGTAATTCCAAAGCCATGTTTCCTGGAAGAGATCTGTATATCGAGTGATAAATACGGCGGCGTAGAAAACTTGTGTAATAAGGGACACGCCTGCATTGCGGGAAGATTTAGTACTGTGCTTCGGCAGCTTGGGAGAGAGCATCGCACCTTCGGCGCTCCTATTTCGGTGAATGGAGAAAATGAGAATGCATTTCGCCGTAATGTGGGACAGGTCGGCCGCTATCCTGAAGATCTACCAGCAGTAAGCTGCCCATGCCCACTTTCTCACAAGAGAAAACTCAACGTACGTTCCAGGCCACCATCTTGACTTCTCAGTATGATCGGGTGGCGCTGTGTTTCGAATCGCTATGTATTGTCGGGCGACAGCTTTGATCAGAATTATCGCATCGCTTTTTGGTGTTGAAGCGAACCGTGGGAGACGGTAAGAGGTTCTCAGGTATGGTTTGGTTGGAGTTGAGGATATATTGGCCTTTCGTGCTCGATCGAGTGTGCGGCTGCGTGTCGGGATGATGATCGGACTCCCACAGCTGACGCGCCGACAAGGACTGTTGGACCCCAAGGCCCCCACACGGCCACGCTTTGATCTCCAGGGTTAGGGTTATGACAATTGACAATTGGGGGCTCCAGAGTTACAACATAAGTCCCTGCCGTTAACATGCTGTTCTTTGGTCGTTTTGTGCCGACGGGGACTGCGACATCCAGCAGACAAGGATGCGTACACACCTCTTGCCGAAAAACTCGCCGTGGTGGTCATGGTACTGGAGGAATCTATCATTGCAAGAGCCGAGTGGATAAGATGTTGGGTAGTGGTTTTTGCATTCCCAAGTGGTCTACTACAGTACCGTTTGAAGCAGTCTTGATCAACGATAGCCTTATTTATACCCTTTTTACATGAGAGAGATCAGATGTCGTGATGCATAGTAATACACATTCTTCACTTACATTCGGTTTCTATCCCCACGCCATATGTAAAGCTGCCGTTTTTCATTACTGCGACTCCCCGCCCTCACCATACCCCTGCTCCCGGATGGCCTTCATAAGCTCATATAGTTGCCTTATTTGCTCATCTAGCACAGCTAAGTTAGGAATAATTCCTTTGCACGGGAGGAACGTGGGAGGCTTCGAAGTCACGGAAAATAAAACACTCACCACTCATCTTGGCAATTTTCCCTTCATCCAGCCGTTCACCCACCCAAGAGTCTCCTTCAATCTTTTGCGCGTACAGCTGCCATTCGGTGAGGAAGCCGATCTGGGGGTTTGGGTTGGGTTTATCTCTGTTAGTCAACACTCTGTGCTCGTCTGGCCGTCTTTAGCTTCCCAGGGGGGGGGGTGTTCCTCATTCCAGCCTGTGCAAAGGAGAACCGCCCCCCCCCCCCCCCGGGAACAAGAGAGATTGGGGAAAGGAGATAAGGAGGAGGAATATTTAATACCAGGTGTACGGGATTCTCCACGTTCATATGCGCGCGAAACTCCGCCTTGACGTACTCGTCGCCTAGAAGCCGCATCTCGGTTGGCAGGTACTTGCGGTGCGCCCGGAGCAGGCGGCGGTAGAGCGGGATAGGCGGGAGGAGCCCCATGGGCCCTGGGGTGGACGGGCCTGTAGTGGTTTTTATATTGAGGGCAGAGGCGAGGAGGCGGAAGGTTGGTCTCATTTTTTTTGGTTTCCCCCCGAGCCTCTTCTTTCTTGTTTCCCCTTTTATTTATTTATTTGGTTTTTTTGGGGCTCTGGACATGCGTCGGAAAGAATGGGGCGTCGCGACAAGCTAACATACACAACTTCTCTCTTGTAGAAACAATGAGGTTGTTGACTTGGTCGGCGAGCTGATAACTGGAGCTCAGCGCAGAGTTCGAATTTTAAATGGAATTGGCGTTTAAACTATTGCATTTATGGAAATGGTACGGAGGTGCCTTTCAAAAGTTTTGCGCAATGCCAAGCCAGCCACACCCCTTTAACTGAATGATCAGCAACCACACCACATCTGGTCTGGCCACGTAATCTTACCCCTTAACCCCGCTTCCACAG
>Ga0247760_1001789_pt1 | contig 18593 bp, 14 predicted proteins | sample UWRJL171409R4_FD_179936 | JGI IMG/M metagenome (GOLD analysis project Ga0247760, IMG submission 179936) | Plant litter microbial communities from Arlington Agricultural Research Station in Wisconsin, United States - UWRJ-L171-409R-4 | ecosystem: Environmental > Terrestrial > Plant litter >... | reverse complement strand
ATTTCCTTATCAGTTTTGACTGAATTTCCCATAGTAATTTTTTTTTTGGACCACCCTTACAACAAATTGTCCTCCGGACAGGATTACAGTCTTATAAGTGCTTTGAAAAGTCCCCTAAGGGGTACTTATACTTATAAATACCTTTTATTAACCTTCTTATTTAAAAGTCCTATTATTATTAATAGATATTATACTCTGTTTATAAGTTTATATAGACATTAATAGTTTATTTTAATGTCTAGTTATCTAATACTTACGGTGTATGCTTTAATATACTATTCTTAACTTTATTAAATATAATAACGGGGATTAGGATTAAATTAGTATCTTTATAATCCTATCTTCTATTAAGAGTATTAACTTACTTATTATCTTTTCCTTTAACGTAATAAATCTAAATGTAAAATAGGGTTATTAACTTTACTTACTATATTTACTGTAAGTTAAGTTCCTTTATTAAAAAGTACTAAAGGTTATTATAGTTTAAAAAGACCTAGACTAGTTCTTCCGTACCACTTAAGTATAACGCTTACTTAATAAAGTACTAAATAATCGCTATTAGTTCTTTATCGTAAATTAAGTATTTTAAAGCTAGGCTATAGATCCCTTTCAATAAGAAGATAACTAAATAGCATTTCCCGTTATCCTGGATTTAGTTAAGTTCTCTACCAATTACGAACTCTAAAGAGTCTATCTTAACTCAGAAGGGCTTTAAGAAATTAGGGAGAGCTAAGACTAATACTGTAATAAAAGTGTACTTAAGGTCTTTAAACGCCTTTTACTGTTTATTAATCCACTTAAACAGCTTACCTTTTCCTATAAGTTTATATAATAGTTTAGCAATCTTTATAAAGTATTTAATAAAGTACTGATAAAAGTTTACAAAGCTGATAAAAGCTTATAACTCTTTTTAATTCTTTAGAGTAAGTTAGTCCTAAACTGCCTTTATTTTCTCTACTTACATTTCAAGTTTCCTAAAGGTTACTCTAAACTTTAGATAGTTTAGTTCTTAAACGTAGAAATAGCTCTTTTCCAGGTTTACTATCAGCTTTGCTTTTTTAAGAGTTATTAAAACCTATTACATATACTTTCAGTGTTTTTCTAAAGTTTCGGAATAGATTAAAATATCGTTTAGGTATATAAAGATAAACTTATTAAGGAAGGGGTGAAGAATACTGTTAATTAAGCCTTAGAAAGTCACAGGGGCGTTTATTAATCTTATCGGCATAATACAGTACTAATAATACCTATTACAAGTCTAAAAAGCCGTTTTATACTTATCCTTTTCCTTCACTTTAACGTAGTTAAACCTTATAGGGAAATCGAGGCTAAAGAACTAATTTACTTTAATAATCCGTTCTTACATTTCTGTAATAAGTAACAGTAAGTAACGATTCTTAATCATATCCTTATTTAACGTTTAGTAATTAACAATTATACGTAATTTACTATCTCCTTTTCTTAAGATAAATAGCATTAGGTACCTTACTAAGGACTAGGACTTTATAATAAACCTATTCTTCAGGTTCTTATTAACGTACTCCCTTAAGGCCTTAACCTATTAAGGGTTTAGGTAGTAAGGCTGGAAGTTACAGAGCTTTACTCTTAGCTTTAGCTTAATTTTGTAGTCTTATAGTCTATAATTTAGTAATCGTAATATCTTTTTCCAAAATAAGGTAAACTTCCTATATTCTATAGGTACTTTAGATAAGTTAACTTCCTTACTTATCTGTAAATTAACTTCTTACTTCTTTTTACTTTCTAAGTTATTACTTAAGTAATACAGTAAACTTTCTAATCCTTTAATTATCTTTATAAACCTAACTTAAACTGTATTTAATTCTAAGAGTTTAGTTTACTTTTAAGTACTTTATACATTTTTAAAGCAGTTTAGTGCTTTCTTAACTTTCTCTAAACGGTAATCGTTACTAAAGGACTCGTTAAAGGTAAGGTAATTACTCTTCTAATTAATTATAAGGTTATATTTTTCTAATTAAGGTAGTTTTGAGATTATATTATACCTTATAACTAATGTAACGTTAAAATCTACTTATTATTTATCCCTATCTATTTTAATTAAGAGTAATAAGTGGTAAGTAACTTTACTGTTATTGTATTAGTATAGGCCTCCTTCTCCATTTTATATAGGAATAGCCTCTTTATACTGTTTATTAAGGAGTTTCCTTTAGTTAATTAGCAAGGGGTGTATTAAGTTAAAAGTACTCCTATTATTAATTACAGTGTTTACCTTAAACGGCTTCCCTTTCTTATCTGTTAAGTTAATACTAATGGAATAATATTTATATTTTTTTAATATTTAAGTTATGGTAATTATCTGTCTTTAAGGTCTTATCTAACTTAACCTTTAAGTACCTCTCCTTCTTCTTAAGGTTTTTGCTAATTAGCGAACTATTAGTTTCCAGCCCTTTTAAAGGGCCTGTAACCTTTTCCAAATTCTTTTTAGAAAAATAAGTAGTTTTAATAAACTTAACGATTAACTTTTCTTAAGTTTTCACGTTTTAGCATCTAATTAACTTTAAACAGTTCGATATTCTTAAAGTCTTTAATAAGTTAATAGTACGCTTTACAAGACTAGATCGTAATAATATCTTTTTACTTTTAAATCTGTTAGTAGTCTTCTTACTTCTGTTACTCCCTAGTTTTTCCGTTAAGGTGTAATAAGTACGTTATAACTAAGTAATTGTTAAGTACTCTTCCTTATTAGTATATAGTAGGAGTTTAGTTAACTACAGTAACCTTTCTCTTATTACTAGCCTCTCTTATTAGGGAGTAAGAGACTTAATAATAAGCTAGTTTTAACTTTACTCTTACGATAGTGTAGTCCTGTCTTTATACGTTAAGGAAGTGATTATAAAGGGCCTTAAGTCTATAATGCTAGTTAAAAGTGTAGTCGTTGTATATACAGTCAATTTATAGTATGTCCTTATAATTAAGGTAGTTAATGTTAACTGTTAGTGCTGTAATTATAAAGTATAGGACAGGTAGAGTAGTGTCTTATTTCTTCTCTTCTTTTACTTACTTTTAGGTCTGTTATTTCTCTTAAACCTTTTCTTAAAACTTGGGTAACAGTAACCTAACTTATTCTTTTACGAAATAGCTTTCTTTAACAAGTTAGTGTTTAAGTTAGTTAGTGAAGTGAACTTTATTACAGAGTTATAACTTAATTTCTACTGTTTTATCTTTAAACGTTACAGTAAGGCTTTTAACTTACAGGTCTTTTACTTTATCTACTAACTTTTAGTGTTTTTCTTTTAGCTTCTAGATCCTCTGCTGGTATACTTACTTCACGTTTTCTTAGGGGACCTTTAAGGTATTAATCTAAGGTATATTAGCTTTAATATAAAGTAGTTATCTAAGCTGTCCTTCTTCTAAAGAGGTAAGGGTGCTGATTTATTTAATATGTTTAAAGTGTTTAAGAGTCTTAAGGGGTACTGTTAAGAAAAACTTCTGTTTTTCTAACTTAATTCTCTTAGCTTACTCTCTTTCTCTTTTTAAGGCTTACTTTATTACTTAAGTAACCTAGAGGGTTAATTCTTTAACTTCTTTAACTATTTTAATAAGGTTTAAGTTAAGGTCTTTTTTAAACTTTTTTAATTCTTAAACTTATAAGGTAAGGTTTTTAAAGCCTGTAACGGTTAACTAAAATATCTTTTCTTAAAGTTAGTCTTCTGTAACTTACACCTTTAGTAGTTTTAAGTTTCCACTTTAAAGTCAGTCTTTTATAACTTACACTTCCGTAGTTAACTTTTTTAAGATACCTTTAAGGACTAGGTATATTACGTTTTAAGGTTCTTCTTCCTTATCTTTTAAATTACACTTGTTTATCTAAGTGTAGTTTTCTTTATTACTTACTATCTTGATATAGATATCTCTTAAGTTAAACTTAATGTGTTTCCCTCCTTTTAAAATAAGTTTTTAACTGATTTACTTTAATAATAGGTATTACTGTATTATATAGCCTTTCTTACTGTAGTTAAAGTACTAGATTTAGGACAGATCCTTAAGCTGTTTCTGTTACTGTTACTGTTAGGGTTTATCGCGGTTAGGTTAGTTTTAGTAATTTATTATACTAATGTCTATTAGTTTAGGGTAATAACTTATTACAGTTGATTAATTCCCTTTCTTTAGCTGGTAAGGAGTTTATTCTTTTTAAAAGCTCTTTTGATAATGGTGATTATAATACTGATTATCAACCTTAATAACTATCTTAACTAGTTCTTATAAACAGTTTAGTTAGTCTTCTTAGTAAAGGTTTCCAGTAACGTGCTCCTTTAAATTACTTTAAAACAGTATTATTAAGGCCTTTTAGTTAAGTTTAGTCTTTGTTACTTTTAGTTTAAAGCGTATAAAGAACTTAAAGATTAAAGACGTCTGCTTTAAGGTTATAAGGTATTATTTAGCTTGCTTAGGGGCATTTAGTTCTCTAAACTTAATCTAGAGTTAGTTAATAAAAACGTTAAAGTTATCGAAAAGGGCTTAAGTCTTAAGGGCCCTTTTACACACTTCGTTTATAAAAAGGTTATTAATTATCTTTACGTAAGGTTTATATTAGTAAGTGGTTACTTTATTTAGTAGGGCTTTAACGAACTTAACCTTTCTTTCTTTTTCGAAAAACTGCTTATTGTAGTATGTAATATAGCTCTGGAGCTAGGTTATCTAGGACTCTAACTACGTAGAGTCTCCCTTAAAGCGTAATAGTAGGGGGAGCTTTACTTATTTCTTTTGTAAGCCCTTAAGGTTATTATTCTCTAATTTAATAATATTAAGTTAAGTTTAAAGTTTTTTAATAAGACTAATACGACTTTTAATGTCCCTAAGGAAGGTTTTGTTAAGTTCTTTAATTAGTCCTTACTAGTCAAGGTTTAAGTTTTTAAAACGTGTAGCTAACTTATCGATAATAGGAAGTTAAGGTTAAACTTACACCTTTTTAACCTCTTTACCTTTTCTGGAAGTTGATATATTAGTAGTAAGGGAGAGGTAATGTCTGGGAATTTAATAAACAGCGTTTAGAACTGAGATATTAGTATCGTATTATAACCTGCACTTAATATAAGCTTTAAGAGGATTGGTGTAAGTTAAGACAGAACGTATAATAAGATGTTAATAGGTAAGGGGTGTTCTGAAGACGGTTTATTAAGTTAGTACTTTTAAATAAGGGGTTTAATATTACTATAGGTTGTTATTATTATAATGTGTAAAGGTAAGTCTGAATAGTAAGATATAAATAAATAATTAAATATTAGCGTGAGGAATTAGAGTCCTTTACGGTAATTATAAGTATAATTATAATTATTTATACTAGCTAACTGGAAGGTATTTTGTACCTTGCTTATAGTGTCGTAAGTGCTCGTTATGTGAGCACTTTGCACCGCGCGAGCGTTTTGCTTGTGAGGTTTCTCCTGCTCGCGATACGAGCACTCGGTATGCTGCGAGCAGCACCTTATTGGTTATAGGGGCTTCGGGTCTTTACACCCTTGGCCTAGTGCGCCTGGACGGTGTACACCGTCTTCCCGCACTGTTCCTTCTGCGGGGGATTTATCGGGCCGCCCCGGCCTAAGTGACGGCCTGCAGGGTCGTCACAAAACCTTTAGAATAACTAATTATTTCACAATCAACCGCTCCTTTACCTTATATTACTCTCCACCCTGATCCCTTACCGTTCCTGGCCCTATCTACGCTACATAATCTACAGCGTCTGTCTAAACACGCCACCTCTTGTCAGAAATACTGCATATTAGAATCTGTTATAATTAATGGGGTTGCAACTGCTTAGTTGACTTGCTTCTGCAGGTTCTAGCTAGAGGCCAGAACTCCTTTATTTTATAAACTTTGTTAAATGATTCAATCCTCGCAATTGTGGTAGCTCAGGCTTATTGGCACTCTAGCAGTGCTAGGCATCCAGTCAGCTTCGCTGACTAAAGGCTTAGGGCTCCTAAACCCCTTACTTTCTAACACCTCTATCTATAATGTGGATATGGTTATGCAAGCGTCTTCGCGATATATAACAAATTTATATAACTGCTTGTATTTTTAACGGCCTTGTATAACAGCCTTATACGACACCTTCCTTATGTAATAAATTCATACAGCGACATTGGGTACGCTGACAGATGTATAGATATATATAGTATACCTTATGTGACTAGCCACTACTATGTCGTTCTATTAGTATGGGCAGGCAGTTCCTTTGAGGCGGTGAGCTAAAACTAAGCAGGATACCTATAGTTATCTAGCTAAGCCTTTGTGTAAATACGATTTACTTTAAAAACAGAATGATAAGCTCTATCTTATTTTCTTCCGCTTTAAAGCTCCTAATGGAATAAACTATCGGCCAAGGATGAGAAGATTAGGAAAGCTTCTAGTGCCTTAGATCGTTAGAGAAACTGGTGATTTGTAAACAGTGTCTAGGGGTGTTGGCGGTGCGGCATCGCCGGGTGCTACACTGCCGGCTTCGGGTAACAGCTCTGCATTTCGTTAGCGCTTGTACTGAGATGTGCTAGATTTACTAGAGAAGGATTCCTGTCAGAAAGAGGGAGGTTCAGGGGCTCCAGCCATCTAGTCAGCAGAGCTGACTGGATGCTTAGCACTGACAGAGTGCCAGTGAGCCTAAGCTTCCACAAGTATAAGGACTGAATCTTTAAAGAAGTTTATAAAATAAAGGGGTTCTAGCCTCTAGCCAGAACCTCAACAAGTAATTTAATTTAGCAGTTGCAACCCCTTGTGACGACTCTGCAGGACCGTCACTTGGGCCAGGGCGGCCTGACAAACTCCCTGTAGAAGGAACAGTGCAGAGAGACAGTATGCACGGTACTGCGCACTGGGCCAGGGGTGCAAAGACCCAAAGCCCTTACGACTAGTTAGTGGTTGCTTAGTCTTAGCAAACGCGCCCACCTACTGAGCATCTACGAGGTCACTAAGCAGGAGGTGCTTAGTGATGAAGTGCTCAGTCCCTAACTAAGCGTAGCCTTACTAAGTAAGGTATAAAGTACTTCTTAATTAGTTAGTATAGATAGCTATAGTTGTGTCTATAACTATCGTAAGGGACTTTAATTCCTCACGTTAGTATTCTATATTCATTTATATCTTACTATTTAGACTTACATCTGTGTATTATAATGATAATAACTTACAGTGACATTAAATTTCCTATTTAGGAGTGCTAACTTAATAAGCCGTCTTTAGAACGCTCTTTACTTATTAACGTCTTACTATACGTTCTGTCTTAACCTGTACTAGTCCTCTTAAGGCTTATATTAAATGTAGGTTGTAATATGATATTAACGTAACAGTTCTCAACGCTGTTTATTAAACTCTTAAATACTTTCTTCCCCCTTTTACTATAGTTTATATCTTTCCTCTTAACCTTACGGGAAATAATAACTTATCTAACAATATCAAGATACCTAATGTTACTCCTACTAGCTAAGGAGCTAAGATTAGTGATGAGGATAAACTCTCCTGCGTGGAACTTACAGAAGCCTTTCAGACTTATAAAGTGTCTATAACTATAATAATTAAGAACGCGTTAACTACTTAGTCTTAGAACCTTAAGATTAGCTAGTTACTTAAGTTTACTGGTAAGAGTACTAACCTTTCCATTTAGCTTACTTATATAAAACGTAACTTTTAGCTTTAAGAAATTATTACAGTAGATTAGAAAGTCCTTTATATAGTAAGTTAGTTTAAAGGCGATCTTAACCTTTAATTTTTAATAATCGTTAAAGATTACTTAAACTCTACCGTTACGGAATAGAGGACTATTACTGTAAAGATCTTCGATAAATATAAAAGATAAGTTAACTTTAAGACTAAAGTTACTAATATATACAGAGTCTAAGATAAATAAAAGTAAGCTAAAGACTGCTTAAAGAAGTTAGTATAGCTGTCTTTAGTAATTACTTACTTATTTACCTTTAACTGTAATAAATATTAAGTTAATTAGGATAAGTTAACTCTGAAATTTTACTTTTATAAAGATTTAAAGGATAATATTAAGGATAAGCTTTATAAGAAAGATCAGTATATATTTAACTTTAATTAGTACGTTATTAAAGTTATTATTATTAACAATTAGCTGTTTAAGTGTAAGTTTGAAAAGAAGAGCTAGTATTAGTAAGATACTCCTCTTATAATTAACGGAAAAAACATATTAAAACCTTTTCGCGTTAATGACTAGTATTAGAACACTATATATAACACTTACCTTAATCTAATAAACATTAATATAGTAAACTGCTAGAATTAGCTTATCTGCGATAAGCTGTAGCGATAATAGCAGTAGAGGTTACTTAGGATTTATCTTAGGTTTAATACTTTAACTGCAATAAAAAAAGTTATATAGTGTAACAGTGCCCTTTACTGAAGTAAGTTAGATAGAAGCTAATCTTAGACAGAGGAAAGTATGTTAAGTTTAACTTTAAAGACGTCTATATTAAGATAGTAAGTAACGAAGAAGATTATACTTAAATAAATAAGTATAATATGGGAGATAAGGAAGAAATAGAAAGGAACCTTAAGACGTAATGTACTTAGTCTTTAAAAGTGTCTTGGAAAAGTGTTGGGTTTTCACAACCCTAACCCGGCCAGTGTGGCTGGAACAGTGTGGCTAGATCCACGCAGCCGCTCTGCGGCTGGCTCCGTGGATCCGCACAGCCAAGTACGCCAGACTACACTGCCAACCTCGTATTCAGTCAGCCAACCTCGCTTCGCAGAAGCGAGTGTGGCCAATGCACTTCGTGCACTGGCTACCCTCACAGCTATAATACTACGGCTTCCGCTCTTAAAGATAGAAATAATCAATCATCTTTAACACACACTGTTTTCCAATGCCTTAACCCCTTTTGCATCTTAACAGGTTTATATAACTTTTGACCCTCTGGACTTCCAGTCCAGAAATTCTAGAAATGGAATAATATTTTATAGCTATAGGGTACGCAGTTGTAGCTGCAGGGTACACAGTTATCTTGCTTTAGGGTACGCAGTATAGTTATAGCCAATTGCTTATTAATGCCTTATAGGCTGTAGCTCAGTTTATGTTATATTAGCTGCTATAGGGTATGCTTAGTTTATAGGCTTATTTGGCCTTGTTTATAATTATAGCTTATAGGCAAAGATTACCAACTACAAGGAGACGCTTAATGTACTGAGTTGGGATTCTGTGATGAATGGTAAGGAGGTTAGGTAGCTGATTCATTAGAATGCAATTGCGTAAAAGGAGTTTAGGGATTATCAAGTTAATTAGGATCTAGAAGTGATGGTAAGGGGTAATAAGGGCTCCTCGTCCATGAGAGATGGGGCGGGTTTGTTAGAAGGCAGGAAATGGAAGTATATTTTAGTGTTACAGTTGCTTGGAGGAAGCAACGGAAAATTATCTACATTACGGATATTTATAAAGCCTGAGGTTTGCGGTTTCGGCCTTGAATGACTGTTTGATGCTAACAGTCACTTTAATACAATCTAGGTAAACCAAATGTCTAAAGCCACCACCTCCTCATCAGGCGAGCAATAAATGGCAAGATATGCAGCATGTTATCTAGAGACGTCTTATATAATACTTTAGCATTAACTTTTCAGTGCCTCTTGAATCTGGCATTTCGCTACCTAGCTGATGCAGACCAAGGGCGGTTATCTCTTGTCGTCAACGAGCTTCAACGGTACTTTAGCGCAGGGCTGTTCTTGAACGTCGGCCTGAAACGAGCTAACTGCGACATTCATAATTGGTTTTCGCAGTGAACTGACCCGAACGCGCATTGCTAAAATGCTCCGCTGAAGGGAAGATTGACAAGCTTGTCCCAGCTGGGGCTCTTAGCTCTGCGGCTCCTCCCATGTGACGTTCAGTCGAATGCCGATACTTGGGTTTTGGCTCTTGGATAAAGGTTCCTATTTTGAGTCACTCGCCAGACTCTAAGTAGTTGAAGACGTGGTCAAAAAGCTCCCCGTCCCTGCCCTCCCGCGACGCGGTCCTCCATATGCACTTAACAATGAGTCCGATCGAGGCGGATGGGTGTGGAAGAGTAGTTCTCTATTGTGACTAGAATTATCTCCTCTGCCAGACATGTCTTCATATACGCAGTCTCTTCCTCGTTTAACAAACGTGAACTCAAAGTCCAAACGGAAGCCTTTCTCATTGTCTCTCTTTCTGCCTTGCCCAACATGAATTGGAAATACAATGCCCAGGATTCAACTCCATTACTTCCCTCCAACCTTCATAACAGTAATCGACCCCGGGACCGTGGCGCTAGGCTGGAACCCATCATACCCCAAACCAAATAGCACATACTCGTGCCAAACCGCCACTGCTGAATGAATATTCGTATCCAGCACATAATCCAACACCACCCTCCCGGTCGTCCTATCCATCGCAATCAGACTCCCATTGGTCGTATCATAATTCTGCGTGGCATTCGGATCGCTCCCCGTCTTGCCCACCAAAACCAAATCCCCCACCACCCCCGGAGGCGAATACGACGTGCCGTTCCCCGGGACTGGCGTCTGCCAGAGGATTTTCCCGCTCGAGAGTTCCACGGCGCCATACACGCTGCGGTTGTGCAGCTGGCCGGATGGTACGAGATGGAAGTCTGCAAAGCCCCAGTTGATGCCCGTGAAGTATGCTCGTTCATCGTCGGCTGCGACGCCCCATGAGAGGCCACCGCCCAAGCCCCCAGGGCTGGTCTGAGTAGACCAGTAGAGGATTCCGGTTTGTGCCGACATTCCGTAGATGATGCCGCTCTTTTGGCCGACTACGACCATGTCCTTGCCGTGGGGGGTGGTGGATTTCGAACCGGGGACGTAGCTGGGGGCCATGCCGAAGTCGTAATCTAGGCCGGGCACCTGCGGACAGAGGGTTTTGTTTTGTGGAAAGAGGCCCGGGTAGCCGCATGCGGCGCTGAATGCGTCGAGAGCGGGCAGTTGGTGCACCCAGTTGATGATGCCGAGGTCGAGATCGATGGAGATGACGGACTCTTGGAGGATGTCGCGCGGGAGACAGGGGTCCGGGACAAGGCCTTGCTTGACGGCGGTGATGTTCTCGACCGACTCTTGGCAGTCGATAATGACGTCGGGGACGGTGTAGGTGTTTCCCGAGGCGAAGAAGACTTGGCGACGCTTGGTGTCGATGGAGGGCTGGCTGCCCCACATGCCGACGCCGGACCAGCCCATGGCCGCGGACGCTTCGGGGATCATGGTCAGGTTCCAGACGACGGAGAAAGACTTGGTAGATTTGTCGAAGCGGAGGGCGGCGACGTTGCCGACAAAGTTGCAGCATTTGTAAGTCGGATCGAGGGAGAGGTTCTCCTCGACGCTGGCGGCGCCGACGAAGAGCTTGCCGTCGTAAAAGGTGGGGGACATGGTGACGATGGCAAAGGGGTGTGGGTTGAGCTGAATGGTGCCGAGGGTTTTTCCTGTGGATCGGTCGACGGCGAAGACGAGTGCGTGCGTCAGGGTGCCAAAGTACACGACGTCGCCGTCGATCTGCGGGCTGGTTCGCGCAATGGAACGTACATTTGCGCGTTGGGCAGCAGAGAGGGGTTTCCAGCTGGAAATGAGTTCCGTCACGTTAATCTGCCAGCGCACCTGGCATGAGGTGAAATCGAGAGCCACAAAGAGGCCGTTCCATGTCGGGTAGTAGACCGTGTTTCCTTTTAGGACCGGTGTAGCACTGACTCCCTTGGGGTAAAAGACCTTGCAGTGGGGGACCAAGGACTGGATAGTGCGTGATGAGACTTTTTTGTTGGTCGAAGCCCAGTGGTTGTTGTAGATATTACCGCCCCAGCCCGTCCATTCCTCGGGGTCGCGTGGTGAGAGATTCGGCTCGCATTGTACCGTGCTACTAAGGATAGCGATAACCAGAGCAAGAAAACGCACAGCCAGCATATCTGCAGTAGGGCTCTGTTCCGTTGGTCAGCCAAGAGCTCGAGATGAATACTGTGGAAGAGAACGACGGTTTACCCCTCAAATACATATCTCGGTCTGACTCCCGATGCTGAGTGCCGCTGAGGTGGTCTGCATGCATATTGTGACGGCGAGCGGCCGACAGGGTATGATCTGACCGAAGTGACACCAATTGTCATAGCTCGGGTGGCGCTATTCTGCAAACATTGGAGTGCTGCATCTGCTGCAATCGGCCATTGGACGCCTCGGGATAGACTATGCCAAGAAGAGCTGAGTGGCTTCGATGGACGAATGCGGGGGCTGCATCCGACGAACGCGTGATGTGATTGAGCGGGGGCACGTCTGTCAAGGAAGGTGGAGGAGCTTTGTGGCTTGCCTGGGTGGGGCGGGTGCAAATGGACTGGTGCAGCATCCGCTTCCGTCTAGCGGGTATGGGGTGCGGGCTATTGCTTCGACCAGAAGACACTACGGAAAGAGGGTGGGGAGGCGAGGATGAAGATGATGATGCGCCGATCTTGGGTCACGGCAATGTTTAGCTCTGGCCGAGTGGGCCTAGAATTGGCCCCATAGAGGTTACCTCTTGAATTTTCAAATTACTCACCTGACAGCTGGAAACTTGAGTCAGCCTCTGCCCTCCAAGTCTCGCGCGCCCACAACTCATACAAACAGTCCTACTTCCGATGTTCAATACCTTGGTTTTGTCGACATATAGAACTGGAATCAAAGTCGTTTAACTGAGCAAATACCGTTGTTGAGCAGGCTGCTCAGCTCGTGCGACGCTGGCAGACTGCCAAAATTATCATAATTCGGCTGTCGTTTATGGCGATTTATATTGAGGTCCTCACGCCGTACCGTAGGCTTCATCACCAGATACCGTAGCCCACAACTTTTCACACGGGTTTTCTAACATCTATCAATATATGTAATAATGAAAACTATACCGTTCGATTCAAAATGAGCTATAGAATCTCAATATCTGCTTCATTTTACCACCAAGGCACCCTATTTATCTAGATTCAGAAGTGGGAGTTTTTAGCCTTTCAACTATTTTACGCACAGACCATATTACGGTATATTGTGAACTTATCTTTGATAAAATAACGAATATAAAATTAAATATAAGCTTAATTAAGAAAAAGAAAGACAGTATTTTCTGATATACAACCCCTCGAGAAAATCACCCTCACCGATCCCCAAGAAACCCTGCTCGCCACCCTCTACGGCCGCGCCGTCGACGCCCGCTCGCCCAACCCCATCCTCAACGACAAGCACGCCATCTCTACCGTCGCCCGTATCGACTACGACTTTTCCAAAACCGGCATGGGACCAGATGAATCCGCCTCCGTGTCTCTACGAGCCCTCAATCTCGATCGCATAACGGCAGATTTCCTAAGCCGACATCCGCGAACGACGGTGGTTCATCTGGCATGTGGACTTGATGCGAGGTGCGAGCGGGTGAGATGGGGAGAGGGGGTGAGATGGTATGATGTCGACCTAGGCGATGTGGCCGAGTTGCGGAGGAGCCTGTTTCCGGAGCCGGAGGTGCAAGGAAGGGAGTACACGCTCATGGAAGGGCCGGCGACGAATTTGGTAGCGTAGATTGGGCTGATCCCAGCGGATCGGCCGACGATGATGGTGTTTGAGGGGCTGTCAATGTACTTGCACGAGGAGGAGGGTAGGAGGCTGATCGAGGGGGTTGTGACAAGGTTTCGGGGGGTGGGTGGTGAGCTGGTGTTCGATTGCTTTGGGAGTGCGGCCATTTGGCTGCAGTGGTTTATCAAGGCGGTGAAGAACTCGGGGTCGGTGCTGTACTGGGGGGTTGATAATCCGGAGGTGTTGGAGGGGTGGTGTGACGGGTTGGAGTTGGTCGAGGACCAGTTGTTTTGGGATATGTCGGGGGTGGAGAAATGTCCGATGCCAATAAGGGCCAAGATGTGGGTTGCGTCTTGGATGCCGTACTTGCGAACTTCAGGACGCCTACTGCGATATCGGTTTGGATGAATTCTCGGCAGATATGGTCGCCAGACTGCTGTTCTTTTATTCGCCTTGACCATTTAGATCGTCTAGTCCGTCATATTTATTCTAACGACCCGACGACTAGACTCTAGCCTACAAAGCACTCGTCGCAGGGCCGCGCGCTGCACAACCTACCTTTTGCACCTGCAGTCTCCGCTCCACCTCCCGCGCCCTTGGCAATTTGATCCAGTTCTGGCGGACGACTATCGTTGGCCTGCTTGGGGGAAAGGCGGAACTTGGAGCTTGCCGGGGACTTCTCCAGCACAACCTTGAACCCCCACCCCCTTGGCTGTGGCATCCGCTTCGCTGCCGACCCTGGACGACGCCTTGCCAATGGCCAACTGTCGGGGGTGTGTGCAGGAGACTCGCAACAGGTGTCACAACAGGAGAGGAACGACAGAAGTTGTGACAGGAGACACAACAGGCGTCGCAACAGAAGGGAATCAACACGTGAGAACAACACGAGCGAATCAGCAGAAAAAGCAATATGAAGGACAAAAAGAGAACTGAAAATACCAAAAAAAGAACAGTAGAATACCACTACACACCTCGCCACACCACAGATGCCCATTGCTGAAGGCGGGGCACGGGGATGACGATGTCGTGCTCCATTGGTGGGTTGGGAAGCCGGAGGAAAAGGTGGTCAAGCTCCAACCGCAAGGCGCCGCCGCTGGTAACCACGTACGAAGCGGCGGCGTTGGCCGGCCCGCCCGTCCACTCTACCGTGATCTCTTGGTCGCAGCGTGGCTGCGGCGTGTTGGCGAGAGCGGCGGAACGTCGCGTTGTCGGCCCTGGCCGAGGCGGCTGCCTCACCTCGACCCATTTCTCCAGCAGGATCTTGTTGGTATCGCGATCTATCTTGGCGAGAAGGATGATTTTCACCTCGTGGCCCGACGCGTCGAATCACCACCGCATGTCGGTACGCAAGCCTTCCAAGGTGGACAAGTCACCTGCCTCGATGATGAAGGTCGGTCGGCTAGGTCGTTAGGTTTTCCCGTTGTAGGGACGGGCCCCCGCTGGAGTCAGGTTCGCCACTTTCCTTATGGTCGTCTTCATCACCACCTGGATGCCCTTGTCCCCGTAAATGTTTCGTCGCGCCCATGTTGATCCACGCATCTTCTAAGACCATGGAGACAATGTTATCTCTTGTCTTATCTCCAAGCCATTTGTGAGTCCGTTCGTGGCGTGGGCCGGGCACAACAATGATAAGGGTTTGTTGCTGCGGAACATAACGCCGGAAGCGAATATGGCGACCGCGAACTGCTCTCTCCTCTTCGATGCTGGCATGGCTGCTAGGAGAAATACCAGTAAAAACCAAGCTATCTACGCCTTGGTCAGCGGCGCTGTCGACGCGCTCCCAGAAGGCCTCGGCCGTTGGTAAACGAGATGGGGGATGTCATGCTTACATTATTGGTAGGCAAGGTCAATACTTGCCTCGGTCATCATCTTCTCTAGCTTGGGAACGGCGGTATATCGGGCGTGCTGGGCTTTGTTTGCCGTAAAGCGGCTGTGCCGGAGCTGAGGGCGGCCATCGCAAACAACGAAGATGAGTTAGAGGTGATGGTTATGTGCAAAAAAAAAAAGGTTTCACGGTGGAAAATTTTGACGACGGAAAAGGTGCAGGCAATATATAGACAACAGGAGCGCTGCAGAGCGAAGAGCAGAGCTGTTTGGGAGCAAATTATAGGATGAATGATATTGTTATGAAAACTCCGCATGAGCTTATCTCATGTCAAGCAAATGATGGAATGAATGACATTATTGTTCAAATTCTGCGAGCAGATTATGGGATAAATGATATTGTTGTGAAAATTCTACAAACAAGCGCTGTTCTCGTGCGGCGCTGTTTGGAACAAAGTATAGGGTACACGACATTGTTAAGTCACGGGGTCTAGTTTCCGATCACCCCTGTTCCTGATCAGCATGTAAGCTCACCGCTATTTCAGCCACCCCTCCGACACTCGGCCATATCTCAACCATTTCAATTCCAATCCGCTTCATCTTTTCCACGCTTATTCTCAATTGATTTATGATGGCGTGGACCGAAATTAACATACGCACGGCCTGCGACGATGTCCGGAAGGGTGTCAAAATCCGTAAAGCCGCCAAGAAATACCTAATCCCCTATGTAACACTTCACAGCCGAATTAACGGCACCCTGCCTTATATGGTTGCTCACTAAGACTAATAAAAGCTTTCTATGCCTTAGAAGGACCTTTTGGCCGACTGGGTTCTTTTCTAGGGGTCTCTGGGGGCCCCCCCTACCCACACGTAAATAAGGGAGCTGGTGTAACGAATCTCTATCGAATGCGGAGAAGGCCAGAAGATTAGAAAACGCTGGGTACGCCATTTTATCACTCGTCACCCAGTACTTAAGACCCAGAGGCCCTGTTAGATAGAAGCGGCACGCCTTAATTACACTATAGAGGAGGTTATTCAGCCTTAGTTTAACTACCTCCGGATTCCGGCCGTTTAGGGGATTCCTTTGAAATACCGGTGGAATATAGATAAGGTAGGGCTTATGAAGGGTCTTAGGAGTAACGGATACGTTATAGGAAACGATAAACGGCGGCTGGTAACCTTTAAAAAGCCAGACTTTTATATTTAGATATCTTTTATAAAGTGTATCTTAGTGACAGGGGTATACCTTAATCTAGTAGTTATTTATAAAGGAGGGACAGTTTAATAACAGTAGTATCTAAAACCCCTAGGTCCTTATAAAGGCTGGCATTTTGCTGTTATTAAGAAAGGGTGGACTAACGATGAAATTGGCCTTAAGTGGCTAGTTAAAAAGTTCCTCCCCTATATTAAGCCGTCTGACCTTAAATAACGCCGCCTACTTATTCTAGACGGCCACCACAGCTATATAACGCATAAATTTATATGGCAGTGTTATAGTAATAAGGTCTAGGTCCTTTATTTACCAGCCTATTACTCTTACGTATTTCAGCCATTAGATCTGGGGGTTTTTAGCTCCCTTAAGAATAAGTACTGTAATTTACTTAACGTTAAACAGGTTAAGGGTTTAGAGGAGTCTTCTGTTATTAGTAAACGCTTGTTCTTAAAGTGTTATCGCCTTGTAAGGCTTAAGGGCCTCTCTGAGAGGAATATACAGTCTAGTTAGAAAGCAGGGGGTCTTTGGCCTGTTAATATAAGTAAGCCTCTAATAAGCCGGCACCTGGTTAAGAATAATAACAGCCCTACGGTTTAAAGTGGTCCCTAGACTCTTATTACACCTTTAAGTGTTAGGGGGGCTATATTGGAGGACTATGGGTACGTGGTGAACCCCGTGACTACCCCTAAGAAAGCAAGGGAGCTGAGGGCTATTCTTTGCCCTAATGGAGACCCCACTCTTAGTGAAAGGCTCCTATTCCGGAAGGTTGAAAAGGCTTTTGACTAAAAGAACTATCAACTGGCTACCCAGGCACGTGAAATCGAAGCGCTGAAGGTAACGGTGGAGCGGTTAAAGCCTACTAAAAGGAGGAGGGTTGTTCCAGACCCAAACACCATCTTTGCCACTATCGACGATATTCACAGGGCACAGGTGGAGGCAGGGAGGTTCGATTTAGAATCATCTGACTCATCAGAAGATTCTGAATCAGAGGAAGAAAGCGAGGGAGCGGAGGATTGTATAGTTGCTGCAAGGTAGTTAATTGAAAACAGGGGGGGGGTCCGACCCCTGTATGTACAAGATGATTAGGAACAGGGGTGATCGGAAACTAGACCCCGTGACTTATAAGAATTCTGCAAGATGCGATGCGTCGCTGAGATGATAAGATGAAATGGCGCTGCAAATCGCTTGTTAGTGTAATTTGGCAACCGACTTGCGATTGCTCGATACGAGGGTGATGGATAGACAGGACAGCAGATGGCCGGAGGATAGGGGTCAACAAGGGACAACAAGGGAGAACAGGGAATAACAGATAGGAGATTAAACACCACTTAAAATACTACTTAAAAAGCGCCAAAGACATTACATTAACATTATTTACAGTTAAGGCTAGATAAATCCTAACGCCTCGGCAACCGAAAGAAACACTGGTGGTAACAACCCTGTATATTATTGGCACTACGGCTCATCTCGAGAGGTGGAACGGTACACCTACCCACCAGCGGGAGCAGCGATAGGATAAGGATCATGTAACGACCCTGCAGGCCATCACTTGGGCCGGGGCGGCCCGACAAATCCCCCGCAGAAGGAACAGTGCAAGAGGACAAAGTACACTGTCCTGACGCACTGGGCCAGGGGTGCAAAGACCCGAAGCCCCTACGACCAGTAAGAAAGTGCTTGGTGGTCCACAAGGACTAACAACACCAAGCACCATTCAGTTAACTGCTTGGCCGCAACTGCGTGGTGCACCACTAAGCACAACAGACCAAGCAAGGTACAAAGTACCTCTTAGTTAGTTAGTATAGATAGCCATGGTTGTGCCCACAACCTCCGTGAGGGACTCTGGTTCCTCACGCTAGTATTCAATTGTTCATTTGTGTCCTACTGTTCAGACTCACCTCTGTGCATTATAGTGACAGCGACCTACATTGACATTGAACCCCCCGTCTAGGAGTGCTAGCTCAACAAGCCGTCTTCGGAACGCCCCTTACCTGTTGGCGTCCTGCCATACGTTCTGTCTTAACCCGCGCCAGTCCTCTCGAGGCCTGTGTCGGGT
>Ga0247760_1001788_pt1 | contig 18597 bp, 28 predicted proteins | sample UWRJL171409R4_FD_179936 | JGI IMG/M metagenome (GOLD analysis project Ga0247760, IMG submission 179936) | Plant litter microbial communities from Arlington Agricultural Research Station in Wisconsin, United States - UWRJ-L171-409R-4 | ecosystem: Environmental > Terrestrial > Plant litter >... | reverse complement strand
CCGTTCGGCAAAAGAGTGATGGAATTGCTTATTCTAGATAAAAAGGAGAGGGTGGCAGAGAGCCAGTAATATAGTGGTGGAAGGTGGCGAGTCACGTGGCCAACCAGGTGACCATATTGTATCACACAATAGCAACCTAATTAATGTGACATGAACCCCTTGTCCATCACCACCTAACTGCACCACCCCGAAAAAGTCCACGTCCAAAGCTAAGGGTCAATGCGACGCTAGGGGTAGAGTTATTCCCTGGAAACTGGTGGGGAACGGCGCCCGTCGGATGCAGGCACTTCCCAGTTCGGGGCCGTGCCGACAGTTATTCAGTCCCACTCATTGGTATGCACACCAAATTCCCGGTCGCACCAAGGCACAAGAGGGCACCAAATCGAATGCGAGCGAACTATCGATAAGCTACATGCAGTAGTTAAAGGTAAGCAGCTGAAATCTAATCTCAGGGCTGAAGCTGACATGTGTCCGCCATCGCCTTCCCCTCATTTCCTCGCATGCGCCTTCCGGGGTGCGTCAATAGAGCCTCGCTCACCGGCTTCTTCCCATTGGAAGCTTGGATGCGGCTTGGGTTCTCCATCCTCGCTGCTGGCGCTCCCCGCAATAACAGTCGTGGCGGTTCCAACGCTCTCGATCCGAATGTTTTTCATAGGTACCGACCCGATCGTCAAGGGTCGGCCACCCAAGCTTGTTTCCAAAGACCTTTGAGGCGGGGAGATGCGATCGCGCAACGGCCCGAAGACTGTCTTAAGAAGCGGTTTCAACGTCGTCAAGCAGGCGCATACAATGGCGACGTTGATTTCGGCAACAGACCAGTTCGCGATCGCCGTCAAATCCCATGTTATGTCAACGTCGTCGTAGAGCGCCTTCAGCCAGATGGCGCGGAGGACAGAGATAAGGCAGACGCTATACCGGTTTCCAAGTCAGCCGAGGATCTTATTACCTAGAAACGAATCACTTACAAAAATCCGACACAAAACACGGCTAGCAGGCCAAGCTTTCGAGACACGGGTAGCGTCATGGACAGAATGACGGGTATCGGGAGCACGAAGATCATAAAGTCGGTGATGATGTGGATATAGGTCAAAGCCCACCAAACATCGCGTGGATGGCAGTATCCATCCGTGATGGAGGCGTCCCACATCTTTGCGATGGGGATGCACATTGAAAAATACATGGCCAGCGCCCAGGTGTTGTAGATGATGACAATGCCGAGCGTCACGTGAATTGCTTTGCGAGTGTAGTCGTATGTCTTCAAGACACGAAGATAAAGGAGGAGAATGGAGATCTTGGTGAAGCAGAGGCTCAGATTGTAAAACAAGGCCATGATATATGAGGCCTCAATACGATCATTGTCAGCAGCTTCTCAATTGGCCTCCATTTGAAGCCAAGATCGGAAGTGGAAGCAGTTACCTGAAGATAAGCCATAACTCTTTCGGCCGAGAGATATGCGATGCGCCGTCCAAGCGCGACCTGGGCCTCTGCGACGCGGGTGATCTCACTGTTAGCACTGCACCAGTGACGGTGTCGCGCAAGAAGTTCAAGCTTCAGAGTCTAAGGTACCTACCCCTGATGGTACATCCATCACTAACGGCTGCAAAGACCTGGGTGTCGATTGTTAGCTTGGCGCCCACACAATACGCTACGACGGAAGCGGTTTGAGCGAAGAGCGATGATCACTAACCCAAGCGGCGAAAATGCACCAGTCTTCAACAGCATAGGTGCGGAGGAGCCGTCCCCGGACATAAAACCTTAATCCAACGGCCAGCGCGGAAAGAACTGTCATGACGGAAGCGCAGGTAATAATGGTAGCAGACAGGTCGTCGCGCGCTCCCACCTCATCGGCCCGAGCGGAGAGGTGATATGGAGCCATGATTCCGAGTCTTTCAAGCGGGCGTCGTGTGCTTCCCTAAAGATCAGAAATGAATGAAACAAAGCTCGAGTAGATCTGGTCGAAACAGAAAGAAAAGAAACATGATGGCGACACCCGGGTATTGTAAGAATGCGGGTCGTCAAATGCACCCTCACGCCATTCCCATGGAAGCATCCCCAAACCCCATCGAATTTACCGATCCCCATGAGCTGGGGTTATGCGAGTCAGGCACAATTGCAAAACTCACATTTGCGCGCAACTAGCCTCTGTCGCCTCTTCACTGGTGTCCGGCTTCCCAGCTTCCCCGGGATAACTTTCCGCTTTCTGGTTAGCGCTATCACGAAATCAACCTATCGGGGACCACCTACAGATCCCGAGAGCGCCATGAGTCGAAGCTAACCCTGGAACCCAGAAGCAATGACCCCATTTCGGTGGAACCTCTTTTCGCCTAGCGTGCCATGCAGCAAATCTGCACAGTTCACAGTACGTAAAACCCCTAATGTTAGCATTGCAATGGAGGGCGTGATATTCGGTCCGTGACTGCTCGTTGAAAGTGCCTGCTGACGTCACCCGTGGGGTGTTCCAAGTTTGTAAACCAGGGCCCGTTCGATCATCATGTATTTACAGAGGATAATCCAAAGCTCTCAAAAGCTGACCCCTATTTCATCCAATACATCAGGAAGTAGTGCATGGAAAAGCACAAGACACCGAACCAACGCGCCCCCGATGACCTCGTCGTTGTGTTGGCCCGTTAGGCCAAGCACGTTGTTCCAAGGTCCACGGAGAGCAGATTCCAACATACGGCACGACCAGATGAAAGCAGCTCGAAAGGTGGACCTGAGGACGAAGTTTCGAGGGCGCTGGGTACCTATCAGGGATAAGAGTGAGGCTGCTACTGAGGAAGTGACGGTGGGTGAACAGAAAGAGGAGACAATGGTGGGTGGGTGCGAAGACGATCTTTAGCTCTGCCGGCGCTTCGCGACGCCAACACGAGACGGAGAGAAGCAAATTCAATACTCGATCGAACACCCTTACAGCATGCCGAGGATGCCACGATAGGTAGACCAAACCCCGATCCCCACTCCTCTTCCCCCTTCCTATCGCTCTTACGCCCGGCAAACCCAACTGTTCTCACCCAGGCAAATGGCCACACATCATCTCCTCATCCAGCTTCCACTTCCCGAATCCAACCGCTTTTTGCATAAAATATGCGCCGCGATTCCGCTTCTCTCAGGGTCTCGATATCCAACAACCACGGATATTCAAGTACTCAGACCTCTGATAATTGCCACGGTGATTCGGGCAGCTGATGCCCCCCCGGCTGCTATAGAAGTCTCCTTGACAGCCACATATCACAGCGTCGGCGACAAACCAGGTCTTCAGCAGCAGCTCCTGCAATAACTATCACAACATTCGAGGCAAGAAATGAGAGGGTAGTGGCGCTTAACTTTTGACGGTTTGTACGGAAGGAGGGTACTGAGGGCCAAGAGATTTTGGTTTGAGCCCGATGAAATGCTCGTGAATGCTGACGTTTGGACTCAACCCAGCTGCGTGAACATGACGAGGACGGCGGCGAGGACGGCTGTGGCGGCAGCGCCGGTGCTCAACGCCTTGGGCGCAGTATTTCCGCTTCCATTTCCAGTGTTACCACCCACCTTGGGCTTGCTCGCCACAGACGAGTCAATGGCCTTTATGCAAGTGAGTTGTGCCTGGGTCTGGGTGATGTCGCTGCTGCTCCCACCGGGGAAAAAGACAGTCAGGATTGGAACAATGTTGAAGAGCTTCAGCTGCCCGCTGACGACTCCATTGTCTCCCTAAGAATATGTTAGTACTAGGACCCTTTCTCAGCGTGTCGTTCCAAAGAGGGATTGACATACCGTGGTGCTGATGGTTGTCACGGGGGTGAGTTCGTACGACTTAGGCTCGATGGGCCAGCAGTTCGACGACGAGTTCTGCTCGGCCGTGATGGCGGCTGGGGCTCCCGGTCCGCTGAGCACTGCAAAGCCAATTAGCACCGCTGGAAGCATGTCACCAACAGCTCATACCTTTCGCCTCGACGCCCGACCAAGTAGTTCCCACCGAAAACGTAGAGCATTCAGGATCCATCTTCCCCTCGAACAAACTCTGAACCTGCGCACACGCGTCCTTGCTCGATAGGGCCTGGAGATCAACACCCCTCGCCCGCTGGAGCATCTTGCTGACGCATTGCTCGCTCATAGCCTGGGCGCATATCCTCTGAGAGTTCAAAATTCCCCGAGGGTCATCGGAAAAATCGACAGTGTTGCTGACGTTGGTGAAAAAAAGCGCACATGCTCCGGTGGTATTGATATCCGCCCTCGGGTCAGATGCAAGGTAAAAGTCCTTGACAAAGCGACGGGGTGGTTTTGTGTCATCCAGAGCCACCGCCTCTACCCACGTGAGGCCAGTGATAGAGACAGGGGCTTCGGGTATTCTAGATATGCCGATGTTGCTGTAGCTTTTTGATGTGATGTTGCATTCGTTGGTTGACTGGTTGGGAAGTGTAGGGCACTGCACTTCAGCGCAGGAGAGAATCGTGTCTTGAGCTGCGACGAGTGCCGAGGTGGATGAAAGGAGGAGAACGATAAAGGCGGTCGTGGGTGACATTGTGGCTGAAATTACAAGACAATACTTTTGGGTGAAATATGTAGCGTAAAAAAAGGGCCATAATTAGTTGATGAAACAAAGTCTTCTGGAAAGGTTGAAATGAAGAAATGAAAATGGCAAAGAGCAGAGACGAAGGTGAGAAATCGAGATTGAACCAGCAATGCGTAGAATAATCAAGGGAAGGGAGAAGAGATATCTGTCCTGTCAGTTATTGCGATGCCTCTCTGCAGGGTTGACGTTGCGAACGGAAGGTACTATAATTTCCGGGTTGCAGAAGATGAATCAGGCACTTGGATCGGGGATGAGAGACATGAAATTCGACCCGATGGTACAAGCCCGGTAATGCCGGACGATACACCTTCAACACCAACGGCACTCGGCAATCGTCAAGGGAGACCCCAAAGCGAGCATTCAGGCGTTTCAGGCCCCGCTATACTTCTCCCCGACCCACGTACAATCCTTGCACCAGCTACAGCAATCGTATTGGATGACAATACTTCCGAAGAGAGTAGAGAGTCGGACGAGATCCTCGAAAGTTCGGTTGTTGGATCCTCGAATCGCACGTCCATGACAACAGAAACACAGGCGACTAGCTTAGATCATATCTCTACAAAGACCGAGTCGGATTCTGTTGACAGCGACAACTTCTCCATTGCAGAATCTCTCAAGGACTACTTCCCTGATACAGACATTGCCCAAACCACCGACGATGAAAGCGCGATGGAGTCTCGATGCGCAGATTGCGAAGAGGTAGGAATCACACAATGCGGGATTTCCGTCGCATACTTCTTCCTGACACTTTTTCAGATCCTACAAGCGGGCCAGGCATTTGAGCTAAGTAGGTTGAATTCAACCTACATCGCTGCCGTGGAACTCACAAGCACACAGATGGCCACCAATGGCACCTCGACTGCGCTAGATGCGAGAACTGCCGCATCCACTTCGACCCTGACTCCTCTTTTCTCCTGCTCGGAGACGGGAAACTACGATGCACCACCTGCGTATCCGACTGCTCTGCCTGTAAAAAAAAGATTGAAGACTTTGCCATCTTTGTAGGAGATCAAACCTTCCACCGGGGCTGCTTTCGCTGCAGGAGTTGCAAGAAGACGGTAGAGGACTTTCGATATGCGAGGATGAGCCACGGGATGTTCTGCTCGAATTGCCACAAGTCTCTTATGGCTAAAAGGAGAGCTAAAAGGAAGACGTCAAAAGCACGAGGGCGTGCTGAGGCTGAGGCTGCACTCATGGGATACTCGACGGCCAACTTGAACGAAGACAGAGAAAGCCAGGAAATCCAAGAGGTGATTGGTCAGGCGCTTTAGGTAAGTGCCGCATCAATCGGTTCCATTATCGGCAGGTAGCCAGGGCCTTTAGGGCACAAGGGAGGGCATATCTTTGCTGGCAGATTTTTGTTTTTGTTGCACCCACGCCATCTGATCGGCTTTGAGATTTGAGAAGGAAGGCAAACTCAGAAATAAAGCAAACCCATATACAAGACGAAGTTTCTTGAAGTCTTTTTTTCAGGAGCATGAGGCAACCTCGCTATCCAAGAATCAGTAAGAACATAAGCGACTAGGTAGGAACCTTCGCCATTGGATGCAGAGGTAGGACGCAACCATAGTTGTGGAGTTCATGTCTAGCATGAAGTGGAAGATACTCCAGTTCTTATGCCTCCCAATTTGTTTGTGCGGTCAATGACCAGCGAGGCTGTAGAACAAAAAGGAAGGAAACAACGTTGTCGACAAATGTTGTCGTCTGGTATGAGTACTTGACCCAAATGCATCAGAGGATATCAACTTCACTCGTGAGATGTAAAATGTGGATGATAGAATCGCATGAGCATGTCCGGATATTGCCCTATATCTAACCTAGTTTTCTGAGATTTTCTCAGGCCTGGTTTGTATAAACACACATGTTCCCTTCTCCAACAGGTTGCCATCAAGATCCTCGCCTCGCAGCCCCATATTGGCCGCGACAGCTGTTGTTCATGAGCACTTGCTCTTTTCTATATCAACATGCCAGGGCTATTCCCTCGCCCCATACGGACTGATGACCTCAGCTCATGGATCATTGTGGCCTAGAGTCCTAGCCGCTATGACACGACCCCGTATCTCTACTTAGCTTCAACCGGATCACCTCCAAGAAGTGCCACAACGCCGCCAACCTCCAGACCATCGACGCAGTAATCTTTGGCCTCATCACGTAGCCACTCGAGCTTGCTCAGTAGTGTGCCATCGTGGTTTGCATCATTATCTGCAGCGCGCAGCCGCTCCGTGGGTGTCATGGACTTGACAATGTCCAGCAGGACGTCGACCACACATGTATCAAACTGAAATTGCTTGCGCACTTCAGCGCCCAGTCTGTCATTATTATTACCAGACAGCACCGTCTCGCCAATGTGGCTCAACGCTTCGAGGGCGTTGAGCTTCGCCCCTTACGAGCTGTTGTCCGTGGTCTGTTCCCGTATCGCCTCGACGAACCCTGTTATCTTGTCGAAGACTTTGAACGCTGCATCGTATTGCTTGCTGTCGCTCAGGCGAGTGTAGGAACTGGTATTGAGAAGTGCCCATGCACTTTTGCTAAAGGGGACGAAGTCGATCACGGCTGTGTCGCGACCCTCCTCCTCTTCCTCTTCCTCTTCGTCCAACTCGCTGTCATCCTCGTCTTCTTCGTCCTTTTCTTCGTTCTCGTCGCCGTCCTCGTCGCCGTCCTCGACACCGTCCTGTTGTCTTCCGCAGATGTTAGCAAATGTGCTTAACAGAGCCGACGCGAGCAAATGGGAAAGACTTACTGCTCCTGTTACATTGGATGCTGAGTGGCCTGCAATAGCGACTTCAGTTCGCGCTTACATTGGGAATGCAGCTCGCAGCGGTAAGCCTCAACTATGGCGAATTGGGCTTCTCGCAACGTCGATGCCAAGGAAGCCGGAATGGGTCCCAGGGTCGCCTCGCTCAGCGCCGACACCATTGAAGCAAAAGTGGTGTTGTGGTTCGCTGTTGGGGGCTGTTGGTGTCCGTTCGCGTGAGGGGGCATTTGGTAGTTGGGGTTCGCAGCCGGTGGGTGTTGGTAGCCCTGGCTCACGGGCGGGAGCTGTTGCTGGTAGCCAGCTGAGGAAAGCTGCTGATGGGGCTGTGCAGGGCACTGCAGGTGCCCGTAGGCGGCCTGTTGATGGGAGGGGGCTCCCTGTTCCTGGAACATTGGTGGCATTTGGTATTACGCCCGCGTCTGCTGGAGCTGGAGCTGGTGCTGCAGCGCTTGCTGCTGGTACAGGAATTGTTGGTGCTGCACCTGCTGCTGCTGCTGTTGGTAACTCGAGAAATTCGGTCGAGACATTGGTTACTGGTCGGCTGGCCGAAAAGGTTGATCGCTTGCTCCGTTGGCCATGGCCTTTTTCACAGCAGGCTCGGAGACACCAGGATGCCAGCAGGCCTCGCAGTCTGGCTGTCCACAGCCACGGCCGCCGCAGTTCACTCTTGGTCTTTTGGTTGCCATGGCGGGAGTAGGAGGTGGTGAGGTGGCCCGGTGTGCTCTGGGTGGGAAAGCGCGGTCGGGACGACGTGAAGAAGGTGACTTATCCCTGCAAGTACATCAACAGGATGGGGTTGTGGGTCTGTCCGTCAACGTCCTCACACTTCCGGAGTTCAAAACAAACTGCAGAGTCGCTCCGCGCAACCCGCAACACCCCCATATTAGTAATTTGAAACACCCTTCACCGTGATGGGACCTCTTAGGCTGAAAAACTTCTTGAACACATAACTTGCACAGGACTGCCAGCCCCCGACCGAATTGTTAACACCTTCCTCTAATTCAGAAGTGCAGAAGAAGCCGCTGCCGCGGTCGTCGATGCTAGCCTCAATTGGGGCTTGATTTTCTCTTCAGGCAAGATGTCGCCAATCTTAGTGTGTTTCCCAATCACATTTTGCAGGTCAGGGGGAGTTCTAGATCATCGTTCTTGACAACCCAGGCACCAGCTAACCACGTTGTTGGCTTGGAATCTGTCACTTCTCCATTGCCATGAGGTTTGATAATTGAGAGAGGAGTTTTATTGTCTACGATTAACCTGGAAAGTACCTAGGAAGTCACACTGCACCGAGTCTAAAATTACATCTTGCGCCACACGAACTAATCACACCCCTGCGCCCTCACTCGTCCTTAATCTTCAGAACAGCTTTGCCGAAATTCTTGCCTGAAAACAGATCCAGCAAGCCCTGAGTCGCATTCTCGAGTCCTTCGCTGATGTCAAGCTTGGCCTTGATGCTCCCATCGGCCAGCCACTGGTGCATTTTGGTCTGGTGATCCTCAAGATACGCCGGGCCAAAGTCCGGGTCGGCCACAATAAAGCCACGCATGGTGAGTCGCTTATCAACAAGGCAAAGCAAGTTCTTGACGCCATCCCAGTCCTTGGGGTCACGGTTGTACTGCGTGATCTGGCCGCTGTTAGTCTCTGTCCAGTATCCGGCCCAAAAGGAGCAAGACGCAGTAAAGCAAAAGAAGGCAAGAGAAAAAAAAAGGAAAGGAAAAGAGCAACCCACCATCCCACAAGCAATAATCCTCCCCCTCTCATTCATCGCCTCCAGCGCCGCATCCAGCTGCTCCCCACCCACATTATCAAAATACACATCCACCCCCTCCGGCGCCAGTCTCTTCAGCGCCTCCCCCGCCCTCTCTATCTTATAATTAAACCCGGCATCAAACCCCAACTCCCTCGTGATAAACTCCAGTTTCTCATGGCTCCCCACAGACCCAATCACCCGCATCCCCTCCCGCTTCGCAATCTGCCCAACCATCTGTCCCACCGCGCCAGCAGCACTGCTCACAAAGATGGTCTCCCCCTTCTTGGGCTTCCCAATCTCATAAAGTGCCGAGAAGGCAGTCAGACCAGTCATCCCCACCGGGCCGAGATAAAGCGCGAGATCGTCGCCTGTCCATCCAAACGGGTTGGGCAATACTGCGCGGATCTTGAAGGGTATATCTTCGGCCGTGAGAGTCGCGAACTCGGCAAACGGCAGGTCTGCCAGGACGAGGTCCCCTGCGGAATATTCTGAGGCCGAGGATTGAATGACTCGCGCGACGGCGTCGTTGGTGATGGGGGCGTTGAGGGTGTAGGCTGGGGTGTATGAGGCGGTGGAGGGGTCGCGCATCTTGTCGGTTAGGAAGGGGTCGAGGGAGGTGTAGAGGATTGAGAGGGTGAGGCCGCCTGGGGGAGGGGGAATCGAGGGGTCGAAGGGGAGGGTGGCGAGGGTGAGCGTTTTGTTGGGGATGGGGAGACCCGAGGGGGGGATTGAGCTGAAGAGGAGGGTTTTGTTGGATGTGGCCATTGTGGTGATGGCTTAGATGGTTCGATGTTGGTGAAGCTGCGAGGTAGAGAGGTAGGTTGATGGGGCGGTGATTTGGTCAAGTTGTGGATGAAGTGATATTGTTGATGTTGTTGGGGTTGTTGCCAAGATGTCGATTTGATGCTTTGAACTTGATCGATTCGATGTTTTTGTGCTGGAGATGATGTTGGTTCAGGTTTAGTCGATTCTGCCGAAACATGGCCTGCTTTATAGGTACCTGAGGATTCCATAGCCATTGATTCATTGATGTTATCATCATGGCCTTACACGGCTGCTTGTCGCACCGGCGCCGGCGTGGGGACGAATTGCTCAGCTGCTGATTCACCAACGGATTTACCCGATGATGCCAAGAATGGTAAGATGGTGTTACAATTTTCGCCAAGCCGGGCTCCGCGGACGGCCGGGTGCCCATTGGCGCGCAAACTTGCCGCTTTGCTTCCCGCTTGGTGTGCCGGTAGCGGGAGCCTATTCCCCCGCTCCGATGCAGGTTCCACCGCTCCCGTTCTATTGATCCGTTGCGTCCACACATTCGGCGAGGCGTAATGTGCTCGATGACAGGAGGATGGCGGATATGAAAATGGAACGGACGCGAGATCCGCAATGGTGAGACATCAGCCGTACCTACAATGAGTCATTTTGACCGTGACTGACAAACTGCTGCGATGGGTAATAGCCTTTCAAACCGCCGTTGCTCTGGCTGAGTACCGTTTTCTAACTAAGCTTGATATTGAGGAGGAGGGTGAGACTGCTGTGTTAGGAGAGGAAGATTTTAAGCAGATATGCAACATAGCGATGAAGTTCAAGGAATACCTAATGGATATGAACGATGGATTGGACAAGCAAGGGAGAGCGGCGGTGGAAAGAGGCCTGGCTTGAGGAATAGGATGTTGGGAACGTACTTATCTACATATTCCTTAATATTGCGCGTACTAGTAATGTATTGTGGATAATTCCAGCTCAACTCCTTTGTGCCCAGGCGTGATTTGTGGACGCAGAGAGAGAACAGAGCCACGTTCTTTCCTCTTTTGCAATACAATTATGGTAAACCAGGAGTACTTCCTAGGTCATTAATAAGTGGATGTCTGATTTGGTGTGTATACGCTGGCGGACGGCGTAATTTGAAGTGCCCTGCACGCCACAATCTGTGCCACATAGAGGATTTTGCACCCTGTGATCCAAGCCGATCGGATTTGAACCAAACAGCTGGCCACAAATAGCAAAAAATGAACAGAACAAAAACATACAACACCAGGGATTCGCTGGTCGTCACCGACCCAACTACTAGTCTGGCCCTCACTGGCTTGTCTATGGGAGAGCGGACGGGATCCCGAATTTTCCAGTGGGTATGGTCGTATGTGACAATTCATCATTCCGTTTCAGTATGTATAGCAGCTCTTGTGAAAGAGCCGATGCAGAATGAAAACACAGTTATACCGCCACTGGCGCCGATAGCGTCAAGGTAACTGCTGTACCGGAGAGGTTTGTCCAATGGATAGCCGGCTCCGAGCCAACCTGGTCTACCCGAGTTGAACCGGATGCTCCTGATGGAACCGTCACCGGTACCTCCACGCCGCAGGTGTTGCCGTTGGCCGTGACTGTAACACTGACGACGGACCGCCCGTCTTCCGAGTAATTGTACTTTAGGTTTGGGTTGCAGCCGCTGTATCAGTCAATTAGCAAGCTGATCAGACAGCATCCACTTCGAGAACGTACTCAAGCTCCATGCGATTCAAGAACAAGGCGCCGATGTCGTCGTGTTTCAGAGACGCAATCGGCCAGTTGGTCCTAGATATCCGTCAGAGACCCGTGAAAGATTTATGAGCTCGATTGCAGCTTACAGCCTCGTCATCTCCTGCGTGATTGTTTCTACCCAGATCTGGAAAAGTGAAAGAGGTCCCAACTGTGAGCCGACAGTGATCGAGTCCACATCTCCATATCGCAGATTCGCTTGGTGGAACATAAATCTATTGGCTCAGCTGGATTAGCATGTGCAGGTCTACAGCGAGTAAAAGCTTCGGGGTTATGGAAAGATAGGAGGAGACTCACGGGTCAGGATGCAACCCAAGAAGGTAGCGTGTGTTCACCGCTCGAGCGTTGTCGAGTAGTGTGTCAAAGTTGCCGCTACCAGCAGAGGTGTTGATCCATTCTAAAAGCGTGCAGTTTTGGAAAGCACAGTTGTAGTAGATAGTGGTTGCTGTGATACGTTAGCTTGGTGTAGACAAGACTGAGCTGCTGTGATGAACTTACCCCATCGAGGGACGATGACGAGCCCGGCATAGCCGTTGGCCTCGACAGTGGTGATGAGCGGCCAAAAAGAGTTTGCCTAGATTGGCATGAAACGACGGTAAGAGGGACTCACAGAAATCAGAGATATGAACTTACCTGGTTCCTGAGAGCCGGTCTTGTGTTGTCTCCCACAACAATCCTGATTCGGTTGTCCATCCAAGCTCGGATGGCATCGCCGTTGTGGAGGCCGGTGATGGCCGGCGGGATTAGGCCAGCGGGGGAGAACCTCGGGCTGTCCCACAACCCGATCTGCTTCAGCCAGTCAATATTGAAGTGAATCTCACGAGTTGCATCATGATACGTGGCGTTGTTGAGCTCTTCGTGGGTGAATGTGTGAGAGACTGAGGCGAATGTGTCGACATTGTTGCTGAACCATGTTGCGATGCTGTCCAGCTTCGCGCATGTGAGACTCCACGTGTAATTCTTGAACTCGGCAGGCCAAAGATCCGTCCCGGTCCCGAGTGGCTTTTGGAATTCAAGAGGCGTATCAGGCGGAGAGTCGTACTCAACGCCGTAGTTTGGGGTGCACACTCCAGCATTTGCCGGGAGTTCGGCCACCTGCTCAATATCACCGTTGCCGTTATGACCGACTTCAATGAAGTAGTTCGATCCCGACGGCAATCGGCCGTTGATATCTGCTTGCCACGCCTTGTGAACTTCCAAGTCGCTCGTGCGAATGCGAAACGAGGTGCCGTTAGGGAAATACATGCCCGTTTCCAGATGCATGTCGTCGACCTGGGTGTTCAGGTAGATTTTTCGTTTACCAACAACTTGACGGATTCGCTGTTAGCGGACGGCGTGAGGGAATTCCCCCTAAATGCGACTCACAAAGACCGCGCGTTATCCAGTGGATGTACGCATGCTGCAAGAAGTTGCAGGACTGAGACCAATCGGTTGACCATCCCATAAACCACACCATCTGCTGCCGCCCGCCGATGTTGTTGATGATAGCCGCCGTCATCGTAGAGGCAACCGAACCCCCCGAGTCTGGCGCAAATGTGGCAATTTGCTGAGCGATAGTGGAGTTGGCGATTGTTGCTGGGTAATGCCACAGACCCAATGTGCTCACTCCGGCTCCCCTGTTCCACGGATGTCAGCCATTCAACGGTCTCGACAGGTTGGGTACCCCAAGTTGCTGGCTCACGTCTTGATGTTGGCAGTCGGGAAAGCCGACGAGTCACTAATGCTCACCAGCTGTTCTACACTTGCGTTGCAACACCCTCCACCGCCAGCAGCAGCCGTGACACCTGCAACAATGTTAGACGTGGGCTTGCCAACTGTCATCCGGGGGCGAGTCAATTTGGATTTCAAGCTCTAGATCTTACCCAAGTCTGTGCTCGGGAACACGTCCAAACGAACCATTCGCACGCCAAAGCCGGTCTGGTAGTCATACAGAGCCTGCCATTGGGCAGCTGTTAAGGCACTCCCCCATCCCGCGGCGAAGAGGTACGCAACCTCGCTCAGGACTACAATGCCGCCATAATTCCCCTCTATTGCCGAGGCACTTAATGAGGGCAAGGTAACTCCGCCCTGAGGCACAAGAACCACCTCGTAAGGGATGCCGTAGCCTTGGAACCCAGACGTGACAGAACTCGCCGAGGCAGCATCGCGAGCAAAGACCAGGATGGTGTTGGATACCGAGTTAGCAGCATATGTTCCGATGGCATGCAAGGCCAAGAGCGTTCCAAGCGTGGATCGAAGCATAGAGAGGAACATTGCTGTCGTCTGATCTTGTGGGCGTCAGGTGGGAGCTAAGCGGAGGCTTGGATGGGTGGATGTCGTCGGTTTGCTTCGGACGCAAACGCGGCACATGAGACGGGCAATCAGCAGAGAGCAGAGAGCAGAGAGCAGAGAGCAGAGAGCGTCGAGATCCCCTTCGATGGCGACAGTCGGGGTGCGCTAGCTGCTGGATGGCTCGGTGAAACACTCCGTGACTACCATGTGGTCAATGGTTGCCCTATATGGCAGACCATCAGAGGTCAGCCAGCTATGCTGCGCAGGAGGCAGGGCGGGCGACTCGAAGCGAGGGGCATCCAGCTCGTGATCGAAGTGGACGCCATCAAGGCCCACCGGAGGAAGAGGTTCGCATTCGTGATTCGTAATTCGTACGCACAGCAGCTCAGCAAAGCCTCATCGTCGTGAGGCAAACCAGGTCTCTCAGCATTTTGCGTGACTCAAAATCGTGACCCCGGAAGAGCGCGCGGTCAATTGGACATGCATTTGTTTGCCAGCTCCGGTGCAACATTTTCGCTGTGGTGCAATGCAACTGCCTCCTCGTATTTGGCCCAGGCCGCTCGCGTCCATCGCAGCTTCCGACTTTGAAGCGTGGTGGACTCATGGCTTGCCCGAGACAAAGACCGCGCACACAACCCCGCCCACGCGGCGCTGGCATCCAGCACGCAGCAATTTATTTTTGCGGGTGCTCTTGTCAACACGGGCAGCCAAGCACGGAAAGGCGTTGGTCTCTATATTACGAGCCCCTGTCAATTGCGTCAGTCAAAGCGCGACGGGAACCGTTCGTGAGCCGTCCTAGCCGTTTTTCCCACAGTGCGCTTGGACACGCGATCCATCATCTCCATGCCGTCAGTTTCTTTCCATCCCACCATCCACCCCCGTGGCCACCGCCCGGCACTGCCCTGCAGGCAATTAAGGGACCCGGACCTGCAGCCACCCACAGGAGGGCCAACCTTGGAGCCCTTTTCAGCTTTCGATAGCCACACGATTCGTCCTCCCCGCCTCTAACTTCTCGTCTTGCGACACAACACTACCCAGGCAAGACGCCCCGCATCACGTCGGAAATCCGAGCGACGGCCCAGAACCACACGCTTCTGCGAGCAACCTGCGACCTTTTCCCGACCGCCCATCGAATTCAGAATGACAACGCGGACCGCGCCCCCAACATTGGTCCAATAATACACCGGAGTGGGCGAGGAAGGCAACCCGGGGTCCGGCGCTCGATTGACGCCGGCGCAGGCGCTCCACGCCGCAGGTTGCCCCTCTTTCAAAACTGATTCCAATCCCGAACCACGACGCGCTCGCCGATCGCGAGCTCGCCCGATACCACGACTCTCGCCTGTTTACCGTCCACAACCCGATATGGCTGGTTCTTTGGACGACGAGGACCGTGGCGTCAGCAGCCAGAAACCCCACCAGGCGACAATTTTGCCCCGCCATCGCCGGTCGAAGCTCGCCCTTTGGGCCGTCCTGAGTACAATTCTCATTCTCGCCCTAGCGCTTGGTTTGGGCTTGGGCTTCACCCTACGGCGCGGCCACGATGGATCGCCTCCGAAACCGTCGCCCACTCGCCCCCCTACACCGACCGCTGTGTGGCAGCCAGAAGCCGGGGCGTCGTGGCAGATTGTGCTGGACCAAGTTCTAAACATCGATGACGAGAACCCCGCGGTCGAGCCAGACGTCGGCATCTTCGACATCGACATGTTCCTCCACCAGAACTCAACCGTGTTGGCCAATTTGCACAAGCTGGGGAAGAAGGTCATCTGCTACTTCAGCGCCGGCTCTTTCGAACCCGACCGGCCTGACTCGTACAGGTTCCAGCAGTCGGATCTCGGCAAGCCAGTTAAGGGCTGGCCTGGCGAGCACTGGCTGAACCTCAGCAGCCCTTCGGTTCGGGAGATAATGGCCTCGAGGGTTGAGATCGCCAGCCAGATGGGCTGCGATGCCATAGACCCAGACAATGTCGACGGGTACCAGAACGACAACGGCTGGTCGCTCACTTCCGACGACTCGGTTGAGTTTCTGGAATTCCTTGTTGGCAAAGCCAGCGAACTCAACCTCGCGGTAGGGCTGAAGAATGCGGGCGATATCATCTCCGACGTCCTGCCTCTCGTCCAGTTCGCTGTAAACGAGCAATGCGCTCAGTTCGACAACTGCAGCCCTTTCCGCCCCTTCATCAAAGCGGGGAAACCTGTTTTCCATATTGAGTACCCTCACGGTGCGCCCTCCAACGTGTCAGCCGCTGAGTCGACCGACGCCTGCACATCAGTCGGCTCATCAGTCGGCTCCATCCACTTTAGCACGATCATGAAGAGTTCGAAGCTGGATGGCTGGGCGCAATATTGTGACGGGGCAAAGGCAAACACAAATGTCTTTAGCTGAAACCGCTAGGACAATGTTATTGTCCCACTGTCTCATTCCCTATCTTCAGCTGCTCATATGACTTGGGTGACCGCGGAGACAAAATTGGACTTCTTTCCTCATCCGCTTCCCCACAGGATTCTTCCTCCATTACAAAAGCAAGCCCCATGTAAGATGATGGGACGCATTGGCTTCGGCCCGCGGCCGTTCGTTTTGGTTCCGTTGTACATCTATCCCAGCCCAAAGTCGTGGGAGCCTCTGTTTGTCGCGGCACGATCTTATCCCTCCCAAGAGTTTGTTGTCATCGTCAACCCAGACAACGGGCCCGGGAGCTTCCCAGCACCGGATTGCAATTACCTGAGGGACCTTCTGGAACTTTCTTCGCTCAACAACGTCACCATCCTCGGCTATATCTATTGCAGTTATGGGGACCGCACCCTTGCCGAGATGGAAACCGACATTCAGGTCTACCGTGGCTGGATTGGCCAAAGCGTCTGCCTTCCTGATCCTCGGCAACCAGAGGCTGACTCGTCCAAGTCAACACCAGGCGGGTCTGTAAGGATCGACGGGATTTTTATTGACGAGGTCCCATTCGAGACGGAGTACATCGACTACCTGACATCGATCTCGCAAGTGGTGAAAGAAAGCCTCGGGGGTTCGGATAAAGGCCCCAGCATTGTCATCTACAACCCCGGCATCTTTGTCGAACCAGCTTTCTACGGACTTGCAGACTACATCGTCGTTTTTGAGAACGCAGCATCTGAGTGGGGCTCGCAATATGTGCGAGAGAATTTGGCGCAGTTGACGCAGGACCTCCGAAGGCGTTCAGTCGCCATCGCTCACAGCCAGGGCTGCATCGAGGAGCAGCTGCAGTTCCGCGAGGACGTGGTATCTGCTGGGTTCGCCGGCCACTTCTCGACTGCCATGCCGGGGTACACACGCTTCTGCACGAACTGGGAGGACTACATCCGAGATGTGGATGACGGTTGGTCGAAGACTAAACGGGATACGATGCAGATCTAGCCTTAGACAAGCCGCCTTAGATGTAACATGCACCTACATAGGTGCATGGTGGAATAGAAAACCCTTGTTCCTGGCTACTTGTCTTCATTTAGCATCGGAGCCATGGTGGATGTCGTGTTGGTGCTTGCATCTGCATCGAGAGATCTTCGGGGTCGAATATCCCCCTCGTATTCCTTGGCGCCTAGTCCAAGTCCAGCACAAAGCTTCCACGCCATCATCTGTCGTGCATGCAAGCACTGGGGATTTACGAGGTGTACAAGCGGTATTCTCGTGATACTTGCAGCTTGTTTAACCTGCATCCTAACTCCCTGCTATCTTGCACAAGCTCTAGCTGTCTCGGCCTTCGTATTAGGACATGGCATTGTCACGAGTCCCACATATGGACATCCGGCCCGAACCGCTGCGAACGACTGTTGCCACGGAACAGGGCATCTCTGAGTCAACATGCCGCATTCGTGCATGCAAGAGAACACCAGCGGACGTTTGTGGAAGGGCCGACGCACTGCAGCAACCCAGTATCACGGTAAGCACAAAGTCAAGTGGTACGTAGTACCAGCGAAGCGCGGAACTCCAATGTTTGTTTTTTTCCCGAAAGAGAAACATACTAGAAGCCCTCCCCTTCACCCTGACACAAAACTTGCAGAAAACACCCGAAATTAGCATTACCCAGTACCTAGTCCATAGCACGACATCCCCCCTCCCCTCCCCTCCGGACCCATTACGCAACCGCACCCGTATCACCTCACCGTCCGACGCACAAAGTTCCACAGATCGGCCGCACACTGCGCGATGCTCTCCCTCGGCGACCACCCCAGCTCGCGCTGCGCCCTCTCCGTCGACGCCACACACGCCCCGACATCGCCGGGCCGTCTGCCCGCCCACCTCACAGGAATACTCCGCTTCGCCGCCGCTTCCAAGCTGCGCACCGCCTCCAGCACCGTCGTACCACTCCCGCTGCCCAGGTTGAACGCCCGGAACCCTCACCCGCCCCCGCCCTCCCGCTCTGTGTCCGTATTCCACGCCAGCGCGCAGATATGCCCCCTCGCCACGTCCAGCACGTGCACAAAGTCGCGAATGGCCGTGCCATCGCGCGTCTTCCAGTCGCACCCGAACACCTCCAGCGTCGGCCGCACCCCCGTGAGGACTTGCGCCAACACCGGGTACAGGTTTGTGGCCTCGCCGCGCGGGCTTTCGCCGAGGAGACCGGACGGGTCGCACCCGACGGGGTTGAAGTAGCGCAGGGCGACGATGCGCCAGGCGGGGTCGGCGGCGGCGGCGTCGGCGAGGATGGCTTCGGCGAAGTATTTGGTGCGGGCGTACGGGCAGGAGAGGCCTGTGGGGGAGGAGGAGGAGGTG
>Ga0247760_1001787_pt1 | contig 18603 bp, 16 predicted proteins | sample UWRJL171409R4_FD_179936 | JGI IMG/M metagenome (GOLD analysis project Ga0247760, IMG submission 179936) | Plant litter microbial communities from Arlington Agricultural Research Station in Wisconsin, United States - UWRJ-L171-409R-4 | ecosystem: Environmental > Terrestrial > Plant litter >... | reverse complement strand
GACATTTAGTGGAATATTCCCCCCCCCCCCCCCACATACCGCTGCCGTACCGCGAGGGGGCGGGTTTCTTCCGGGATAATTTTCCGGTCCCGGAAATGTGCAGAATATCCAAAAGAATGGCCGGGCACTCACCACTAGAGTTTCGGACGGACAAGATGTCTTGTATTGAGGCATGTTCGCCCTGAATCCACTTCAATGTGCCATTGTCGCCATGATGCCACTCAAGTTCAAGCTTCTTTTCTCACTCCTCACTGCTGGAGTGCCGATTTCATCATCACCCACAAACCACGGCACTTGCAGCCAGTCGCTCACCCATGATGACATCTTCAGGGAGCCAGCAGTTCCTGCACGGTCGTCACCGTTATCGCCCCGACAGCGCGGCTTAGTTTGCCGATCCGACACATTCGATGGCATCCTCCCAAAGGACGCCCTCATCGAGTCCATCGACAGAGTCAGCAACGGATCCAGCTATGGCGAAGGACCATCCAACATCGCATACCCTACCAACCCCACTAACCTCCCGGAACTCTGCGCCGTAACCGTCAAAGTCACCACTTCCCCAACCTCCGCCTACCGCTTCGGCCTGCTTATGCCCACGCAATGGAATTACCGCTTTCTCGCTGTCGGTAATGGTGGCTTCAGCGGCGGCATCAACTGGTTGGATACTGGCGCGGGAGCGCGCATGGGATTTGCCACTATGAGCACGGATACGGGCCATAACTCGACGAGTGGTGATCTCCGCTGGGCGTTGAACGAAGAGGAGAGAAGAAAGGATTTTGGCCACCGTGCTATGCACGGGTCGGTGGTCTTGTCCAAGCTGTTGATCCACGCGTATTACAGTGATGGCCCGAGCCGGTCGTATTATTCGGGATGTTCGACGGGGGGACGGCAAGGCCTAAAGGAGGTGCAGCTGCACGCCGACTCGTTTGATGGGCTGTTGATTGGGGCTCCGGCTTGGTGGTCAACGGGCTTGGCGGTCTGGACGACCATGATTGGGGTGAACAACCTTCCCGCCGGTGCACCGAATCATATTCCGCCCAACCTTGTCGCCGCTTTGGGTCGCGAGGTTATGCGACAGTGTGATAAGGTGGATGGGCTGGAGGATGGTATCATCAGCAGTCCGGAGGCATGCAGCTTCAATTTCGACGGAATTCGCTGCGGCACTTCTGGTGTGAGCGCAACAACATGCCTTACCAACGAGCAGATCAAGACTGCGCAACGCGCATATGCCGATTACTCGATTAATGGGAAGTTTGCCTTTTCTGGGTTGTCGCTCGGGTCGGAGGATCTCTGGGGCGTGTTGATGGGCCAACCCACCCCTGACGCGCGTGGCCAAGAATACATCAAGATGTTTGTCTTGAACGATCCAAACTGGCACTGGAGTGCGTTTAACGACTCTATCATGGCGTTGGCGGCGGATATGGACCCGGGAGACCTTACTGCTGACAACTTCGACCTGTCCCAATTTCGGGACCGAAAAGGCAAAATCATCATGTACCACGGCGATGCAGACGGCCTGATCCCGACGCGAAGTTCCGACTATTACTACAACAAGACAATCGAAGCCATGGGAGGACTTTCGGGATTGCGGTCTTGGTTCCGGTATTTTCACGTTCCCGGGCTCGGGCACTGTTCCGGCACGCGTGTGAATGCACCTTGGTACTTTGGTGCGGGAAACCAGGCCGGATCGCTGGGAAGCGGGACAAATTCGGTTCCCGGACTGGCCGATGCAAAACACGATGCTTTGCTTGCTCTGCTCGACTGGGTGGAGAAGGGTGCTGTGGTTGATTCCATCGTTGCGACAACGTGGAAGGTGCCCACAAATGCCACGTCAGGTGTCCTGCGGCAGCGACCAATCTGCGCTTTCCCGGAAAAAGCAACAATCATCAATCGAGATGGGGATGAGAAATCGGTAGACAACTGGAAGTGTGTGTAACAAGGTCGATCGATATTGAGTGTAAAGTTTTTGAAGAGAATGCGAAGATTTGAGTTCAAAGTTTTGAAAAGAAATACGAAAGATTGGGTTCATTATTTTGACCCCTCGATGATTCAACATGAACGAAAACAAGCCATCAACGTGGTGGGCGATGCGAGGTGCGCAGCGGCAGTACCAATCTCACACGACTTTGACACAGGAAACACACCATTGTTTTTATATGTTTTGCTACTGTAAAAAAATAAAAAGGGAACTAATTATATAGTGGTTTCGTATATACGACGATTTTACCAACCTGTGTTGATTTTTAGTCGGTTTGCTGTTGAGTTGCTGCGTTCAGTTGGGCTGCTGTCGGGCTGTTGTTGGCCAAGGGGTATAAAATTGAGTGCTCATAAAACTTTAGAGTTTTTAAGGTTCGAGGCGTCCGATTGTCAAAACCGGTTCAGGCCTACAAATGTACGCCCAAGGAGGTAATATTCTAAGCACCTTCCCTTGATGTGCTGGTGCTGATTGTCCCGATGGAAATGAGGCGCAGATTTGCCGCAGTCCTTCTTGCTAGGATGGTCAGTCAGCTTTTGACCTGTCGTGTCGGCGAGTGCTTGGCGCCAATTGATAAAGTCACAGGCCAATCAACCGGTTCGTATTTTCCGATCCTGGACCACACGACCAGTCCAGCTCACTTGGGATCCACATCATTCGCCGACGGCATTTTTGCACACGAGAAGCCCTGCGTTGTGCTAGTCGCGAACCATGGGCAACGTTGCAAGGGCGGACGGGTGAGAACAGGCAGTCGCGCCGACCAGAGTAGAGAGTCCAGGGAATACATGTATATATGGACGCTAGTCCCCTCGAGAACTGGGATCTTTTCTATTATCATCATCACCATCATCACCATCATCACCATCATCGCCATCTCACCACTATCTCACACCATCAAACCGTGCACTTCAACTAATTCTCACCAACCTCAACACTCCAGTCACGTCAAATACAACCCGATCCAAAGACATCTCAACTTCAAAATGCACTTCACCACGGTCCTCTCCCTCCTCGCCGGCACATCGACTGCTCTGGCCATGCCCCGCGCTGAGTCGGTCGCTGCCAGGTTCACTCCTGCCACCCCTACTCCCGACTGGGTCGTCCAGGACTTCACGCGCACCTGCAATGCCGCCGACACATCCTGCGAGGTGAAGCTCACCATCAACTCACAAGGTAGCCGCCCAAGCACGTGCAGGTACTCGATCAAGGGCAACCCAGCCAGCCGCGCCGACCGGACAAATGTCGACTGCGGCATCTACAAGGTCAGCTCGGGCTGGAGCGGCCAGTTTGGTCCCAAGAACGGCTTCACCACCTGGGCTATTGTCGATGAGGCCAAGCGTCTACGCATTTGGCCCGCCTATGCCGACAGCGAGCTCGTCGACGGCCGCAAGGTCACTCCGGACAAGAGCTACGCTCCCCAAGCCTATTAAGGTCTTTACCCTACCGGTCAGGGCATTTGCATGAGGCGGGAAGACGGATAGAGGGAACACATTGACGGAGTTTGGGGGATTGGTATGTTGCTCGAAATATATAATAGTCATAATGTATACACGGAATGATCAATATCATCATGCATATCTCAAGCCTGATAGGCCATCCATGCCGTGACAGCTTTTATCATGATTCCGTCCTTGTAACCAACCGCCGAGTCCAGCGCGACTTGCACATGCACTTCATCCTCACACTCGACCAAAACTGCCTCTTTTCCTGCAAAGTCGACCTCTGCAGCATCATCATCACGACCTAGTACCACGGTATCCGCCCCAATTAATTCTCTCGCAAAGAAGCGACAATCATGTACAAACACCTCCGCGTTGCCAACCGTGATCAACGCCTTCTCCACAACTCTATTATCTCCAAGAAAGACCTTCCAAATTGAATCTCCGAAACGCAAATCCGCCCAGACCTCATCGGCTCTTGGCGCCCACGCAGTTTTGAATCCCAAAACCTGTTCTCGGCCGAGGTAGTCCCTTTTGCTGTTCAAGTCGAAACTTTCTGAAGCGACAGAGAGGGTGGTGAATGGGCTGATTAGCAGCGCGGCTTTTAGTCTCCTTCCTCTCCCCCTCTCTTTCCTTCCATGTTCTCCGTGTGCCTCGACGCCGACATCATCAAGGGACAACGGAGCAGCGTACGGACACGGACAGATGACATGCGCAAGGAGCGCACCCACAAGCCGCCCTCCTGCACTATCGCCCGCGAGAATGACCTTCTCTGGCGCCAGGGAAAGGGTTTCCAAAAGATAACGGAGAGAAGCGATGGATTGGACCAGCTGTGCTGGGTACGGGTTTTCCGGAGCAAGAGCATATTCGAGAATTATCACTTCTTTTGCCCTGGCTGATACAGCGCAGTTCAGGATGAAGGGGAGGTGCGCTCGTCCACGGAGGGGGTTGACGAACCCGCCGCCGTGGAGGTACAGGATAGTAGCCCCGGTTGGGGCCGACGACGATGGGGTGAGGAGGTGGAGCGTTGGTAGGGGGATGGTGTGAGTGAGAGCCGTCGTGGTGGTGGTTTCCGGGGAAAGGGTGATGACTTTGTGCGGGATTTTGTGTTGGGCGCAGTATTGCGTGATGGCTTCACCGGTGGAGGTCCGTCGGATGAGCCAGCGCAGGATGGGGACTAGGAATGTTGCGCGCTGGGCGCGGAGGACGACAAGAGCGAGTTTCTGTCGCCAGTGTAGGCCGGGGTGGTAACCCAGGGTGAAACCGGTGATGCATCGCAGTGCTGTTGAGTTGTTAGAGGGCGAAAAAAACGAGTCTGGGGAAACAGACCGAACAGGGGACAAGACAGGTAGAAAACAGCCCGGTTGCGGAGACTCAGTGTCTCCTTGGTGGCCATGTTGTTTTCTCTCGCTGGTGAGTTGCGAGTGAGTGAGAGGATCGGAAAACCAGTGGGTTGAGGAATAAGAAATGCGGGGTAGAAGAGGACACTACCGGACGATAGGGGTTAGTTACACTGGGGAGATCGACGTAGCACCAATGCATGGTTGCCGCCACGGTGTCAATGGCCACGCAAGAGGCATCAAGTCAACAGTGGTCCAAAAAACAGCTCGTTATGTGTTGTGTTGTACAGGACCTCGGCGCCCAGTGTAGTGCCCGATGGAATGAAGAGGGTTGACTCAACCCGGTTAAGTAATCCGATCATACACTGTCATTCAATAAGAAGCCACCTCCAAGTCTCACCGGGCTGCTCTGTAATCTCGCCCCATCTGGGGTTTCGATCTGTGCCCTTTAGGGCCTGCAGGGCCGGATCCTTGCTCAGTATTCCGTCGAGGAACCTATACTTGTCAACATTAAGCATCCCAGCACCGTCCATAAACGCATGCAGGTAGCATTCCGAAACCACCTGCCAGGTATCCGCGTATTTCTTGGAAGGACGGAGGACAATGGGGTGGTTGTTCCCTGCGGCTATGAAGATGTGATGTCCCGCTTCGACATTGCTTTGCGTCAGCCCAATCAACTGGGTGGAAGTAACAAAGAATGGTCTTCCCTTGATACAATCCATCATGTAGTTTGTTCTCCTCGCATCCGCCGCTGGAAGCTCTTGTCCGTAATTGTCATAATCAGTCACATCGCCCAGCTCGACGGCGGCGTCGTGTGCCTTGAACATGGCCAGACCCTCACTCTCTGTCAACCTCTTGAGCGTCCCTTCTCGGTCACCCGGTGCACAGTCCCACACCATGGTTCTCCGAAATGCCGTCTCCGCAGTTGTTCCGTCAATGTAGTTCTGAAGCATTGCATTATCCGGACTCATATTCGCCCATGTCTCGCGCCACGCATCATGAAATGCATCCAGGATTAGACTAGCATTAGGCTCGACAGGAGTGTTTTGCCATTACTGGATAACGTCGATAAAGAACCCTTTTAAGAGGATGGTGTTGGAGCTAAGCCGACGGAGGTAAAACGGGGCGTTGTTGGATGCGTTGAATAAAGTCTCCCGTGCGACTCGGAGGTTGGACTCGTGTGTGTTCTCCGGAGAAAGCCGGAAATCGGGCGTCCACGATGGTAGGATTGCCGGTTTATTAGGGTCTCGCTCGAGAAAATTGAATGCCATGAGGGATTTCGACACCTCCATGATATTATAGGTAACGTCGACGAAGGCTTCTTCCGCTGTGACCGAGTAAGAGGGTTCCATTCCGGGACTCTGCACCACACTTGTCGGTAACAGTCCATATAGAGAATAGAGCCTGTCCCTATCAACGGACGCTTTTCTGTTTCGTACGAGGTTCGCAATCGTCATCCACTTCATGGCCGATTGCCGTATTCCGCCCTGATTATCCTCGGCCTGGTTCGTGTTACACAACTGACGAGCCTGCCCTAGCGTCTTGACCGACTCAAAGATCTCCATGAACCTCTGCCCAGAGGAGCTGTACAGGCTTTGTTGTAAGCCCCGGAGATTCTCTCCAAAGACCTTGACTGAGGTATGATAGGCAGTGAGAAGGTCATCGTATTCCAACTCATTGGTCCCTTGCTGGAGAACCACCTTCTGTCCGAGTGCCACCTCTTGAACAACCAACAGTCGCTCCCACCAGGATCTCGCAAAGAATCGCTGAAGCTGACTGATCCTGTCGCGGCTTCCAGTGTCCAAACCAAGTGTAATATCCTTCGCGCCTGTCACGGACAACATCGTTTTCAGGATTGGAATCGCATCCTTGTCGCCGTCATCATCGGGACCCAACCAGACCCGAACGCTGCTAGCCTTTCTGTATATCGCGCCCATCAACTTCACTTGTTCAGACCGCTCCGCCAAGTCTGTTTGGTTGATGCAAATGGCGTCGATCCAGAGAGAACCCGCGGACTGATCTTGTGACGCAGAGCTTTCAGTGCATCCCATGCGCTGAGTGTAACCTTGAAAGACCGGCCATCGAGAAGAATGTCATTCACCGGTGTTGGGTCACCCCATGCGTAGGATAGAGCCTCGTAGGTTGGGTCATCGTCCAAGGAGACCTTCTTTCGGACGCATCGGATTTGCGCTTTCTTGGATAGGCTCGGCTTCAAGATGAGTAGTCGGATCTCATTCTTTTGGAGCATTCTTCTATCAAAGCCCGAGACAAAGCTTCCTTCGCGGGGCGTAGAGAGAGGGACGGAGAGATCTGAGGTTTTTTTTTTTGGTTAAGGACGCTGTTGAAAGCTGACAAAACAGGAGGCCGAGGAAAGCGATAAAAGAGCATAACTATGATTGCATGACTTTACTGCAGAAAAAAAAACTGTTTTCGAAAGCCTTGTCAAGTTGCTGCCTGACAATTACCCCTCCTTTCGGAACCAACTTAAGCAAAGATCCGGCGCCTTGCCACTTTGGGAGTGGCTCGCAGCAGTGCTCCGGTTAGTCCAAACATGTTCCACTCTGTTCTCTGTTGTTGGTGTTCCGGAAAACAAGATCCTCCAGATAATCCAGCCCCTGAAAGATTATTCGTGCGGTGCGTTACGGCTTCTATTGCAGTCTATGAGCTAACCTATTCAGGTAGGTTTCTATCATTGAGGACTTGATGATCAAAACTCGAAGGGTTGGTGAGGAAGTTCAAGGCTTTGAAAGAAATCTAGGTTTAAAGGATTCAACAAGGCAAACTGGCTGTTAATATAAGAATTAAGTTTACATGTTCTGGATTAGCTCCTTGCAAACAGCTTCCAAATTGTTTAACTATTACGAAAAGTCGTATTAGATATCGCAAACTATCATCAGTCTTTTAGGTGTCAATATCATATCTCAATAATGCCGAGAAGCGTCTATAATATTCGCTCGGATCTGTTCTCAATACTAGGTAGGTAGGTGCACAACCCAGAAGCGGAGTTATGTTCAACTGCCAACCTTTGTCCTCGCACCAATCCAGAAAATGCTGTCAGTTGCACAATCCGGTGGAACTCCCGTCGAGCAAAAGGCCGGAACGGCCGCAGCTCCAAGTGCTGAAACGCTAGAAGTGCTGATCTTCAAGTTAGCGCGAAAACGACGACATCCGGGCCTCGGAAAGAAAACATACCTTGAGCCGGCCGGACACTTCAAATCCTGAGAAATTACCAACACCTTCACGGTCGGATCAAAGTGGAACGACAGCGCCGCAGTGCCTGATGCAGCTGCGGTTGGGGTGCATCGACCTTTGATCTCGCCATCCTTGGGTCTTCCCCCTAGATTGGTTCCAGCGCAGTTGAAGGTATCGTTGGTTCCGAATGCCCGAAGAGTAAACAAGACAGCGTCGGAAGAAGTGCTGGGGATCTGCGATAGGTCATCGAGTTTGGCGTAGTTGGTGACATCCCATGACACGCGGGGCGTGCTGGAGGAGCAAGCCGCAGCAGTAGCGTTGCTGTCTGGTTGGGTTGTGATGCGGAATTGACGTTCCTTGGTGATACATCGCGTGGGTTTCCCCGTCGCCGGGTCGCACGTCAAGTCCAGAACCACAGAACCGGTGCCGAGTACCGAGGACCTGACGACTTTGTTAGCAGCCATCCAAACAATACCTATTCAGGAAAAGCAACGGCATACCCCTGCCGACTTCCGTCGGAACACACATAGGTGTGAACCACATGCATAGTCCTCGTCTTCCAATCCATGGCGAATGAAAGCGTCGTGTCATCCATCCTGCCTCTGTTGTTGATGCACGAGAAATAAACAAGCGTCTCGCCTCCGTCCGCCCAGCCATCCCATCCATCGGGCCACTGTCCAAAACAGCTATGGTCGGTCTGACCTGTCGTCAGATAGAGGCCCACCACTGCATCCGTCTTTGCACGTCCAAAACCTGTCGGATCCGGCGCGTCATATGTCCATTCGCTAATGGTCCATTGCACCGTTGGAGGGCTATTGAGACATGACCGGGCAGCGCTTGCAATTCCTGCGTTCAGGAGCGCCGTGGCAAAAAGTCTGCCCTTCATCTTGTTGTAAAATTTTTGGGGGCACAAAATGTTGGAAAAGCCACAGCACAATCCAAAGCTGGAACAATCCTATTTTAAGTTTATCATACTTATATAGCAGCTCTACTTGTAAAATTCCAGCGTCCCGGTCCACAGGATTGAACCGATGAGCAACGTGGCGGTTATCAAATATTGCCGAGGCTTTCTGGCCATTTAGCAACCAGATCCATGCAACTGGCTATTTGCTGGCTATTTCCACCAAAATGAGAACTTGCTGGTTCAAACCTCTTGGTCCCCTTGGGGTTAATATGGGAAATTCAACTTTTTTTTTCTTATGTAAGACGGAAACACCAGACCGTTACACCCTGGGCGAATCAGAGCTCGTCCTTGGTTGCAACCGGGCAAGCTTGTGCTGTATCGAGGTTGAAGGAGCAACTGGTAATTATATCTTGTCTGATTGTGTCTTTTGGGGACTGAGAGACATTCCGTTTCGCCCTGTAGGATAAACAACGGCGAAAACGCTTTGCATGTGTGCATTACATCTTTGATGCATAACTCATTGCAATGAGTGGACTAGCAATACTGAGGTCGCCCAGGCGAATGACCCGGGTTACTATCTAGATGGGAGAAGGATAGCACAACTGTCAATATGAAGAAGGCCTTGATCAATTGAGAGCAGCGACGACGTTACCCGGGCGGGCAGGTATCCAACGTAAACAGAACTTTTCATAGGTAGTCAAAGGTAAAACAGTCGAGAACGTAAAGCACTAGTTTGTTACTGAAAAGGTAAAGCACCATGCCTTTTTAATGCATACAGTATCGTTCTCTATGGAACTAATGATACATCTTGAGTCTGAAAGCGCCCAAGAGTTACTTTATGATACCCCTAATTTGAGTTTCGGTATCTCGACAACCTCGATAATCTCTCCACCCACTGAAACCGAAAACTGCCATTTTGAACGTATTGGATATCTACATGAGTGAAGCAATAGGAGTAGACTCTTCACTGTTCTGCCACCCATTGAACTCAACCGGTGGAAATTACGTGACGCCTTGAATCGTAGTCAACTCAAAATTCCTGTGCTCGACCGTCCACCCATCTTTCTGGGGCGAGCCATCCACAAACCATTTCATAGCCGTCTGGTTCCCTTTTAGAACTCAGTTAACCCAATGCACGGCGGCGATGCCAAATTTCCCACCGTTGGGTTCGCTGTACATTCCCCGTGTCTAACTGGCAGTTTGCCCTTCCAGGATTTCCCACAGGAAGGGACTTGTAGTCTCTCTCCCCTTTTTTGATCACGCATTTGATATCAGTTCTTCCGCACACCGTTTCAATCCATGTCTTTGCGGGGGGGTCACGTGCATACCTAGGTACCTACCTACCTACCTACCTACCTACCTACACACTCACATTCTCATAGTTAGGTGATATCGCTTGTACCACCGAGGAAGAAAAACATATCTACCTAGGTAGGTAGGTTTCTTCGCAATTGCCGTTCTTGCGGTATCGGCTCGGTAAGGTATCCTGACTGGACTGGAGTTGAAGACGCCAATGTGGCCGACTCGCGGCTCATCTTTCATGTTTAGCGCTCCCCAGACCATTACCGGGAGTTTGACATTGGCGGGGATGGATTTGGGGGTGTAGATGGTATGGTGTGGATGGGAAGTGCGGGGTCCAGTCCATAGACTGGAGTAGCCCTGCGAGTTACATAAGGTAAGGTTGTATTACATCCAAGTCCATCTAGAGGTCAACAATGTCGGTCCCGCAGCGTACGACCCCGTCACACCAGACTAGAGATTTTTTAGCGGTCAAAGTCACCGATGTGCATCTCACCGTTTTTCTTTCTTCCTGGGGAAAGGCACCGATAATCGGGGCTGTCGTGGACAACAAGAACCACCTAGGGCTCGTATCTCGAATCGAGGAGTGGGTTGGGAATTCGGTGAGTTGGGCAGAGAACGGGTTGCCGCAAATCGTTCCCGTGAAAAAGGACTTTTGGGACCAATGGAACGCTATTTATAACATTAAAATGCTATTATGATCTACATGTAAAAAAGACCGGTATAATAGACGTGTTATGTTCCTGGACGCGTGTACGCGAATCGGGGGAGAGAGAATCTAGACCGAGTCAACTTTTGAAGGGCAAAACTGTAATGACCTTCGCTTGGACAAGCCAGCGACCCATGGCATTTGCGCCCCAATGGCTCGGACGGTTTAGATTGAGCAGGCTCTCCAATCTGCGTGTAACCGTGTTATTTCTTAGGCGCCACCCATTATACCCAGATAAGCGAGGGCAATGACCCGGCCAGCCGCAACCTTGAATCCAGGTGCGCTTGCCGACCTCAAGTGCCGCCTGGGACGCATTCTGCTACCTTGCTCCATCTCTTGGCCTGCCATGGCCCTGGATCATCGAGGTGAATAGGTGTAATCCATTATCCATGTGGTATTCTAGTTCCGCTACTCCTTTGGGAAACCGGAGATGGCAAATTAGTCTCCGACTTTGACAGCGAAAAACTCGTAAAACATGTTCCGCGAATGAGATAAAAGCCTCTCTGTCCTGGGAGCGTCTGCTTAGTTATTAATCTGGGTTCGTCCTGCCATGCCCCTTCAAGCTGTGACACCAGACGACTCCGTAGTAGAAAACGTCCAAGTCTTTACGCCGAGACCATCCATCCACACACAACATGGCGCCACTCTCGACCATCTTCAAAGCTTTCACCGCCGCCAGCGTGCTCACGGGCTCGCTGATATACCGGCAAACCGGAACGTTTGTGCCCCGACCGGGCAACTTCCCTGCTACTGGCGACGACACTATCGCAGGGGGGATTTTCTGCATCAGTCTCTCCGACCTCGCCACCTACCTCTCCCGAACTGGAAACAACCCTGGAGGAACCGGAAGCGAAGCTCCTCGGGGAGGCGGCACCGCCACTTCGGGTTCGGGCCCGTACCCAGCGCAATCCTTTGCCGACCCCGCCCTGCCCAAGCACACCATTTTCGCGCCCAAAACCCCTCCGGCTGGAAACCTCAGCCTCCCCTTCCTCACGTTTGGCAACGGCGGATGCGGCACTGACCCGACCCCCTTCCGTAACTTCCTCATCGAAGTCGCCAGCTACGGCTACGTCATCGCTGCCGATGGCGTTCCCGGTGGGAATATCGGCCAGTCGCAAACCCTGGTCACCAACATGCGAGCGGCACTAGACTGGGGCGTGTCGGGCAAAGCGTCCAAATATGGAAATGTAAACACCACGGCGGTCACCACCATGGGACAGAGCTGCGGTGGGCTCGAAGCCATGTCCACGGCCTATCGGGACGAACGGGTAAAGCGGATCATCATGTTGAATATTGCGATTTTCCAGGATGAGAGACGGTATCTATTGCAGGAGATTAAAGTGCCGGTGGCGTACTTTATCGGTGGGCCCAAGGATATGGGGTATCCTAATGTGAGTTTTTTCCCGCCATCGATGCGGACTGACTGGACTGTGTTGTGTTCGATATGCGAGTTATGGCATGGGATGGGAGTTGTTGTGCTAATAAAATAAAAACAAAAATAGGCCGAGAAGGACTACAAGCTTCTTAACGCCGGTCTGCCCTCTGTCAAGGCGAATCTCGACACCGGCCACGGCGGCACTTACTCTGCGACCAATGGAGGCAAGTTTGGCAAGGCCGTCGTCAACTACCTGCAATGGCAGTGGCGTGGAGATGCCAAGGCCAAGGAGGTGATTTTGGGAACCGGAGCGGGTAGCTTGGTGGCGGACAAGTGGACGGTTGAGCATAAAAACTGGTAGAGACATGCCATTTTCCGGACCAAACCTTCACATACATATACTAGGTGCTGTATTTACATCAAGACAAAACAAAAACCCAATCATCTAATCCAAGCTCCTGTCTATGAAAAGTGCGGAACTCCCCTCTGGATCGAACCCATCTGCTGCACGAGCGGGAAATAGCCCATTTTCTGCGCAAAGACATTGAGGCAGTCATGTCGACGAGCCATGTGTGTCTGCAAAGTGCTGATGCCGCCGGGAGGGTCTTGGTTATGATAGCGCTGGCGACCCATGACGTGGAGAGGTCCCGTGCAGGTGAGCATGGATGCGAGATAGTTCATGGCAATGTCTTCGCAGTTGAAGACTTTGTCGACATGGTCGCGGAGGGCAGTCGGAATCGGTGCATCGGATGAGTAGTAGTCCATGAAGGAAATATGCACAAAAGCCAGGTTGGTGAGCACCAGTGAGTACCAGTCCTGACCCTCGGCGCATTGGTGATACTGTAGGCGTCCCTGGCTGTTGCGGCTGTAACACCGCGGCAGAGCTCCGGTGATCTTGTAACGGCCAAGTTGACGCCATGTCTGGAAGGCAAACTCGAGGTCATCGGGTTCGTACCAGACATCATCGTCGTGTTGCAGGATGGCCTGGGTTCGGTATTCCGGGTCGGGCATGAAGCGGTTGTTGAGGCAGTTGTACTCGGAAACGCGATACCGGATCCGAACGCCGTGCTCTGAGATGGAATCCTCCGGGGGCGGCATATCTACTTCGTTCCACACAACAACAATCTCCTCGAGGGAGGGGATGTCGGCGCTTAGGAGCTTGGTTAGGGTGGTGTTGAGCACACTCGAACGCTGGTATGTCGGCATGACGATTCTGCAGTCCGAGTCAACAAAACAGCTACTAGCCTGAAGGGTGTCGATCTTTGACTGACGTGAACTTGTCGTCTCTCAGACCCGCATACTTGGCATGAGCCGCTTGCCACGCTTTTCGTTCCTCGACATGTGTACCGTCTCCGCACGTCAGACTTGATGATGGGAGGGAGTTGGACGACAAAACTACATTCAGCGTCAAACGTGAAGATGCAGGCTCAAGCGGCTGAGGACTGCTGGCTGCGAAGGGTGCAAAGTCTCCCCCAAGTCTTGAAATAAACACGAAAATGCCAGCAAGAATTAGAAATGAAGAATAAACCGTGACCAGCCGGGTCTGCCAAGAAGAGCTCGCCATCTTGAAAGGAAAAGAGAACGAGAAAAAAAAAGGCACAGCCCGCAAACACACCAACAGCAGAGAAATGGACAAACAAACAACAGGCGCGGCCCGGAGAATGGTAATGGAGAAAGAAGAGAAACAAAAAATGGGAAAATTTGCAGAATCGCGTCCAACAAAAAGGTGCGCGTCTTGTAACAGGGCTGGCCCCCCTGACCCCACCCACTGGAAACCCACGCCCAGCACTTGGCGGGGCTGCGATACAACCTCGGGTTTGAGTGCATATTGACGACGATATGTCAGAGACAGGCTGCAGCGAGCTACTTGTATTGGGCATCTGATTAATTCGGTATAAGCATTTTGGGTTGTACAACATGACATGTGCGTTTTGCCATTTTCGCACTGTTTGGTTGTCTCTGTCACACAGGAACTTGGTCTGATAGGAGACGTCCAACCTCCCCGTAGGTTGTTCCGGTGATACTTTACGCTTGCGAACCCCAATGTTGTCTCAAAACTCTCCCTGCAAGCTATGGAGCCATCGCCAGATTAAAGGCACCGGATTTCCAACCCTAGGGCCTAAATTATTTACTTTCGCTACTGACAAAGAGCTCCCCGGCCATTGGAATGCAGATCCTTCTCAGCACTAGCAACTCTCACGCTAACAATTTTCAAGAGGTTTAGCTTGACGAATCGCGGGACGGACCAAACAGCCGCATGACCCCGCTTCAGCCCCCACAGTGCAGAACAAGTCCGAGAGGCGTTGGCATCCCACCCACCAAGTCGGGGCACAGAGGGTAATGCCACGGACCCAAGACAACACTTCGGAGAAAGACCCAGACGCCCGGTACCTCGAGTCGATCCCATAATCGCAATTCCCCACTCCTTTTTTCCATTTTGATGGATCAGGCGATTGAGTTTGTATGCCGTGACCTCTTTCCTTGCTACCTACCCCGCATTTGACTGTGCTTTTCACTCGACTCGAGTCCGCAGCGATGGTCGTGATTCTGACTCTTTTTGACTCAGGATCCGCTGGTGGTGGGGGAAAACCTAGAAGACGATAACGACTCGGCCGTCGATGTCGCCAGGTGCGTGCGTCCTTTTTCCCGGTGTCTGATCCCCTTCGATCAAATATTCCGCCGTCGGGATTGGATCTGTACATTTCTACACCAGACCAGCATCGACCACCTAGATACTAGCTTTGAAGATGTGCGCTGCTCACACAGACGACGACGATACACAATGCAGTCTACGCATCTCGACGGCTTCGATCAATTCCAGCATTCTCGAGTCTCGCACCATCCATGGTCGTTCCTATCAAGCATCCAAGACAACAGAATACTGGTCAGGGATTCCTCCGGCGATATTTCTGAGAGATACTGACTTCCAACTCCAGGGCGCCCACCGATGACATACAGGTTTATGATGTCGTGTAATTATCAGGAACTGGCTGAGGATCAGGCACTGGATATGATGAGCTGATGGTTCCCAGGCACCAATTCTGTTTCGACCTCCTCGGAGACAGGTTATACGCCGCGCCCATCGGTCCGAACCCGCAACGTATCCTCGACGTAGGCACGGGGACAGGAACCTGGGCCATGTAAGCTCTGCCGTCTCCCAATCACATACATGTAGCGTCACAAACACTAGACTCATCTCCTTTCCAGCGACATGGCCGACGAATTCCCCTCTGCCTCCGTGATCGGCACCGACATATCCCCCGTGCAACCCGACTGGGCGCCTTCCAACTGCTCCTTCCTTATCGACGACGCGCAGCTCGATTGGTCCTTTGAGCCCGCCAGTTTCGACTTCATCCACATGCGCAGCTTGTACGGCGCTATTGACGACTGGCAAAAGCTTTACCGCCAGGCTTTCACCCATCTCAAACCGGGGGGTTGGTTGGAGTCTCTGGAAATCGATATCGAAACGTTTTCTGAGAATCCCCGTGTTGCGGCCGACCCAGACCACATTTTCAAGCGGTGGTGCCGCCTATTCTGGGATGCGGGTGAAAAGCTAGGTAGGACATTCCAGATTGCGCGCGAAGGGCGTATGGAGCGCTACGTCAAGGAGGCGGGGTTTGTAGATGTGGTTCATCGGCAGTGGAAAGTCCCCGTGGGGGGTTGGCCCCAGGAGCCGATGCTGAAGCGGGTGGGCTATTACAATGCGCTGTTTATCGACCAGTCGATCGATGGGTTTGCCGTGTTTCCCGTCGGCGAGGTGTTGGGTTGGAGCTTTGAAGAGGTTTCGAATCTGGTCAACGAGATGCGCGAGGCATTGGCAGATAAGAAGTCGCTGCCGTATTACACGCTGTGAGTCCACTGCGGCCAAGGTTGTGTCTCAGTTGTTGCGTTTGCTGATCTCTTTAATAGGCATATGGTATATTGTCGCAAGCCAGAAGAGTCGTGAGACTGAAGCCAGGATTGTGTTATGTGGGACGGATTTCAAGATGAGTTGGGTTCTCGTGGTTGCAGAGTCGAATCATCTACTTGGAGCGAGGAAAGGGTCAGACAATCAATGCAGAAAATAATAACTCCCATAACCTTCCATTCTGTTCAAACACCCCTATTATCGTCCATCCCTCGGATAGTCTCGGAATCTCAACTCGGATTGGTAAGAACAGTTCCGACTGTGCATGTGGCCAAACAGCCGATGAACACTTCAACGGCAATGCAAGCAACGTGGGGCTGTACAAAAGGCCCGGTTATCCCCTATCCCCGGGGATAATAGCGGATTTTGCATGCCGGATTTGCAGTTCGTGCACTGCCGCGTAACTTCGGATTTGGGGTGACATCACCGGGTAGCATGACAAATGCAATTGAGACACAGCATTGAAGCAGCACCGAAGCAGCATCGTGTTGCCTCGCACGTATAAAGAGGATGAATTCGCACATTGTAACTTAAAAGATTTGAACAACATCAACGACGAAGAGAACTAAACCAACACAACACACCAGACATCCCTCGACAGAGTTTCACTCGAGCCTATTTCCCATCATATTTGGAATCCACCATGCCTTACAACTCCAAGACATCAGCTACCGAATTGGTCGGCGAGCTTGCAGCTGAGATCAAGGGCAAGACAATTCTGGTCACGGGCCCTTCCCCGGGCAGCATTGGAGCAGAATTCGCCGAAAAAGTTGCCCAAGCCGACCCCGCGCTGATCATCCTCGCTGGACGCAATCCCGCAAAGATCCAACCTGTGGTCGACGCCATCAAGAAGGCCAAACCCAATGTGGGGGTTCGCATTCTCGAGCTCAACCTCGGAGCGCTGAGCGACGTCCGCAAAGCCGCTGCCCAAGTCAACTCATGGGACGACGTCCCCACCATCGACGTATTGCTCAATAATGCCGGAACCATGGCGATTCCCTATTCTCTGTCGCCAGATGGAATCGAGACGCAGTTCGCAACCAACCACATTGGCGTCTTTCTCTTCACCAACCTCATCATGGACAAGATTCTCGCTGCAACAAACCCGCGTGTTGTCAACGTCTCGAGTAGCGGACATCGACTGAGCGCGGTTCGATTCTTTGATCACAACTTTGCCGTGCGTCCCCCTCCAGTCATTTCAACATCATGATATAAAAAAAAACGCCGTTTAGTTAACGCAGAGAATAGGATGGAAAGACCTACAACCGCTGGCTCGCCTACGGCCAGTCCAAGACGGCGAATATGCTCATGGCGCTATCTCTCGCCGAGAAGTTGGGATCGAAGAATTTACTCTCTTTCAGCCTCCATCCGGGCGCGATCATGACGAACTTGGCAAACCACCTGGATTTTGCGGCTGACTTTGCTGAGCTCCGTAAGTTTTTTTCTTTCCTCTTCTGGCCGTCTATCTACATGTCTTATTCTATTTGATGCCACGCGCGAATGAATGACTTGGCGCACAGACTAATGCGTAGACAATACAGGCGAAATTGAGCAAGCTCAAGGCAACAAAGAAGGCTTCCAGGAGTTTGAGTTTAAGAATCTGGACCAAGGCGCCGCTACGTCTGTCTATGCGGCATTTCACCCCGAGCTAAAAGGTCAGTTGAGTCCCCGATGAAATTACTTCGGTTTCTTTTGCGGGCAGACAGACAGAAAGAAAGAAAGAATGCTGACATGTTTTACTTCCAGACCACAATGGCGCATATCTACAGGATTGTCAGGTTTCCAACCCTTGGGTGCATACGGTCAAAGCCTGGGCGACTAGTCCGGTTGAGGCGGAGATGTTGTGGAAGATGAGTGAGCGATTGGTGGGGCAGGAGTTTGACTACTAGATGACAGACTATCTCTTGAGGTCAAGTGTAAATTATATTCAATGTCAATTCTTCTCTCAGCCTGTGTCAGTCTCCGTTCCGTTCAGTTCAGTTCAATTGAGTAATTGTGGTTCGTGTGAACCTCCTACAGGGAAGAGATCCCCATGATAATTGATCACAGGTACCTAACGAAGTATCAAAATGATTGACAGTAGAAAAAGCCAACAACCAGTTATTGACATTTGGATAATTTTGACGATATGTACAACTGTATACAGCAGACGGACCAAACAGTTCCCGACAGCGTCAAGCAACTGCTCAACACTGCAGATCCTTTCCACGTCGGGGAACAACATATTGTACCTAGGGCACAGAACATAAGTTGCTTCACTTCTTTCTCACCAAACACGCCTTCACCAGCGCACTATCCGTCCAGCCGTTACCATTCCGGGTCGGCACTTCGCTGAGCTCATAGGTCTGCGGGCTAAACGACCCAGCTGACCAGCCGATATATCCCAAAAAGACATCTGCGTTTTGGCTATCACCCAGGAGTTAGCTCAAATTTATTCCGCTACAACAAGGTACCTATGGGGGG
>Ga0247760_1001784_pt1 | contig 18618 bp, 23 predicted proteins | sample UWRJL171409R4_FD_179936 | JGI IMG/M metagenome (GOLD analysis project Ga0247760, IMG submission 179936) | Plant litter microbial communities from Arlington Agricultural Research Station in Wisconsin, United States - UWRJ-L171-409R-4 | ecosystem: Environmental > Terrestrial > Plant litter >... | reverse complement strand
CACCAAGAGCAAATCCTACTCCGGAATGTGGAGACGGAATCACACGCCCTTTGGGTGCTTGTTGAGCTGTGCTGGAGCTGGGGCTGGAGATCCCAGACCGGCGGGGCGTGGCGCCGGACTACTTTAGTCGCGATGCCGTGGGTGGTCTTGATGGCGGGCATCACGGCCATGGGGGTCTTGTCTTCCAAAATCCTCAGTTTGAATGATACGGTCTTGGTGTGGAGCCATTGTTGCGGTTGGCATGCCGACAACCAGCTGGTCGTTGACCAGATTTATGAAAACGACGACAAAAACCTGGTCTCGGACAGCTTGTATGTCTCGGGGCGGTGGACGGCCGAGAAGAGCCTGGAGTATAAGTCGGCTTGCTATGAGGGTGAGTCAAGCGAGTACTCATCTCTCTGCGGCACATACGTTCATCCACGGCTGTCACCTACTAGCGTGAACAGGACGGCGGAGTGTCCGTTCGGGCTAGGGGCTTGTGCATCAGACGCCTTGGAGATTGACACCGGCTTGGTGGATTCCTCGGCCCATCTGGGTATCAATAGCCCTGCCGAGGAAAGAGTAGGGCTGCGAAAGGTTATGACATGCGCGTTGGTCGACGTGGAGCAGTATTGCAAGGGTTGGGAGACGTGGCGGCCAACAGATGGGCCCGAATACGGAGTTCTCAACAACAGGGCGGTAAAGCACGGCTCCTGGAGATACTACGACATCTTTGCAAACGCAAACTTCTCCATCACGTATTCGAATGAGTCGGCGTTGTGGCAAAGGTCTGGGTACTACATCAAGTAAGAGTTTTTTGCCGTCATACTCGACCGTGCTGATGGAATACTGATGACTTCCACCAAGATTCGGCCCCTTTTTCGCCGGCGAGTCAGACGAAGCGAGGGGCCTAAGCATATCTCCACTCAAGCCAGAGCTCCTAGCAAGAGGCAGTGTCGACCAAGTTCTCTTTTTGCTTCAGAACCTTGCCACGTACACGAAGCAAGTCACAGACCCGTGGTTCAAAGCTAGCTCGCAAAACGACTCGAGGGGCTACTCCCAGCTATCATTCAGGACGCCCAACGCGTGGTATCCCGATGCTGTAGTGTCTGCCCTCGGGTGTGTCGAGAGATACCAGTTCTGCGCCAATGGCCGCTGTACGGCCCTATCGGGACTCTACACTCAAGACGCCGGATCCGTGGCCACGCAGTCGTTGACCTTGTCTCCAAGACAGAAAGCTGTGCATTCTGTGCTGTGGAAGGCTGGCTGGTCAGCTAGGGTTTATTTCCCTGCTCTATTTCTCGAGGATAGGTTCTTGTTGGCTCGGCGCTTCATGCACGTCCCGGAGAAGGCGTACTCGGCGCCGGTCAATTCCGATCAATGGGTGCTGGAGGTTAGCAACCTTCATAATCTTAGCATGGCTACGCTACAGCGTCGCATCGTCGAGTTTGCCAGGCCGCCCGAGGTGTCTATCCGGAGTGGGATCACCACCCGCCAGTTCGTCATGCCACCAGCGCCGGAGGAAGAGACGATATGTCACAATGTCAAGATCCGCAGCCCGGCTTACACGTCTCTAACTCTTGCTTCCCTGCTGGTCGTCGTCTTCGCCGGGGGCCTCGTCATTACCGCCGGCTGGTTTCTTCCCAACCTTGTCTTTTGGGTCCGCTCCAGTCGAGCGGGAACGGGTAGAAATGACGACCGCGCCACATTCAAGACTCGGACGTGGGCTGGAGATCACTTATTTCAGATTCATCGAGCTGCGCTCGAGAGTCGGGGTATTGGCCCTTGGGAGCCTGCGACAAATAACGCGCCAGTATTTAAAAACAAAGGAGAACGGTTTCCTCTCGTGGACATGATGCCCACTATAACGGAATTATCGGAAATGGGAAAAGTTGCACGAGACACGAGGTAATGTCTTCGGGGCTGAGTCGACTCTGGTGGGAGTGAAATTGCGATTTCAGTGTAACAAAACGTTTCTTTGGTCTGGGTATTGGAATGTGATACCTCTGGAGCAAGATCACGAAGTCAAGGAGAACCTCCTTACCTTGGGGGCGCGGTCGTGATGCGAATACTCTTCCGCCGGACTAATAGCAATTCAACGGAAGATCGAGACTCCTATACCCATTGTTCCTGGTACCCCGTGACCGGTGGGCAGGGAAGACTATTACCGGCAACGAAGGGTCCTGGCATTTTCTTAATGCTACTGAATAAAGATATACTACTACCAGCTTGTGATGAAGGAAATATCAGGAGACGCAATAAATAAATAAAAGGACGTGAAAGTAGTGATAGATTACTCGCAGTTTTAGGAAGGAGATTTTAAGCCCGTTAAAAGCGTAAATTATCAAGACTGGAAGGGCGAGGTAGTATAGGGAGCAGGGAAAAGGGGGCATTCCGTGGCGTAAACACAGCCTAAAGTGCTGTAGCAGGACATTAATAACTTCATAAGGGAACTCTAAGCAGACAAAGGAGACACTTGGGGGTAGCTAAAGGGAGTTACTATCTAAAGGTAGGTTGCTAGACACGAAACGGAGCCAAGAGATGTCATCTACAACGACATTCTACGCTCCAACTCGGATAAGCTGTTCTTCAGCTCTATGTATCTAGTTCCGTAGCCAGCGTTATCTTAGGTACATATATGTTTAGAGATGGTCGAAATGCTGCTGTAAAAGAGTGTCTGATTGCTACTTCTATCTGTCTCGGCTTTGCTCGCCTCTATCACATCTCAACCGCCTTTAAATACCAACACGCCTTATATCTAGCCGCACATCCCTTAGCTAATAAGGTATTGCAAAACACAATACAAGCGCCAGCGCAACCAACCCGTGGTAACAGCGCAGGAGAAGATGAGGAAGGGACATCCACAGTACAGTACCTCTTCTACAAAGTAGTCACCTCATCAGCCGTGTAGGCAACAAGAGTATGAGCAATAGACTCTCCCGAGGCTAGCTCAGCAATCAGCCCATTCACCGCAGCCTTCATCTCGATGGTCATATTCTCGCCATGGCCGGGATGCTTTCACTTGGGTCATATCGGAACACTGCCCCCGAAATCCCACAGGATACCGTGCAAGCGTGTCTGTGGATTGCCAAGGGCTGTCTCACGCGGGGCGACTACACTCCCTGTTGCTCACTCCATGTGGAGAGGCACCCGCTCCTGGGCCGAAGGCGTCGTCGTTGAGTGGTAAGTTTCGGGGACGTGTCGGGGCTAACTGGCGGGAGATGGATTTGGTGGCGAGGCCGAAGATGTACTACCAGGCGCCCGAGATAAGGTAAATGCTTTTCCCCCAAAACCTCTTTCCTTACTGTCGACTTGTTCAGATTGGGCGCTGACAATAATCTCTCAGCACCCCTAACACCTGGGCCCTCTTTCCCGACTTACGAATCGACATCGATGTCGCTAAGCATGTCTTTTACCATCTAGAGCAAGCACGACCAGGGGGCCAGGAACCGCGCTTGATTGATTACTACGTCGAGGACGACGGCACCTTGGATGATGTCGATGTGTTCATCCAGCCCCGGCCGCATGTGTACACGGGGCCGAAGTTTGGGGAGACGACGGTGTTGTACCCGGGGGCGCTGGTGACAAAGGAGGAGAAGAGGCTGGTGAAGGAATTGAAGGAGAAGAAGGGGGCAAATTAAGGTGCGGGCTGTAAGTTACTTGCTGAGGCGGGTGCTCAATGTTCAGGTTTGATGGTTTTGGGGAATGGGATGGAGGCAGCGCATGCGGTTCAATGTTCGCTATTTACCCTTGCGTACCTTTGTTCTCGCTGAGATTGCCCGGCCTGCCCGTCTCGGGACCGAGCGGCAACAAAGACGTAGCTGAGTGCTTTGACTACTGCCAGTACGCCTAGCTTTTCGGTATGAAAACGGTCAAGTTTGTGCTAGAAATCAACATTCAATTCAGAAGCAACTCGCCAGTGGCAGCCAACCCGACGCAGAACCTAAGTCCAACCTATCTACCTCCTCTCCTCCTTCTCCAGCTGGTCCACTACGCCCCAGAAAAAGCTTTCCAGATCTCCACCCCCACGTTCATATCCTCGTCGCTCCTTCCTGCCGGGACATGAATGAATGCCACGTTGCCCGGCCGTCCCCGTTTAACAGCCACCCGCCCCCCAGCGAAGTGTAAAAGACCCATTCGCACAGGTGGTGTCCAGCGTTACATACACGTGCATTCTGTGATCCCACCTCGCCAACCAGTCACGACCAGTCACGATCGTCAGCAAGAAGGTTCTGGACGTACGGGGAGTGCTTCTTCAGTAGCCCTCCCAGCAGCCTCAATATCGATATTAGGCCTCAATTTCTCCGGCATCCCATCAAATATCCCCCCTCCGCATGATTCCCCGGCTCAGGCAAGCACCCGAGCGTATCCGGATGGACGTGTCCATCCCTCCGCGCAAAGGTCTCAAAGCAGAAGTTTGCCTCCTTCGTGCGCCTGAGTCCGATCTCGATTTCAGGTTCGGGCGGGGGGCGAAGATGGAGCGGTCGTCGGCGTCCCAGAGGCGCGGGATGGGGCGTAGCCGGCGGGAATGTTGGAGGTGAGTTTGAGGATGAGGATGTCTCGGCGGTTTCCGGGGCGTGGGATGATGGGTGGGAGGGCGTCTTTAAGGAGGGCGGAGGAGTTGTAATCGGGGCCGGAGTTGTAGAGCTAAGAAGGTTAGCTGGGATGTATATGCGTTGTGATAGGGGACTACGTACGCCTCCGCAGGTTAAGGCGACTACGAAAGGCGACGAGGAGGTCATTTTTGGTTATTTTGAACTCAAATTCGTCGGCGAAAGAGAGATTTGATTTTGCGAAGAGACTTGAAGTGGGAGGAAGCGGTGCTGCTATTTATGCACCGAAGAAGGAGCGGGATTGGAATTTGAGAGACAAATCCATTTTCATCTGAAGAATAGAGTCATCGGCGTTGATGACGCAGGAGTGGACCCCTGGTGGCCTCATGCCATATTCAGGTCAGGTTGATGGTTGGGATGAAAGCTTTCGGCTGGGTAATGATCATGGTCTTTTCCTGCCTTGGAACACTGGAGGCATTTGGAAGCCTATTGATACTATTCCTTAAGGTGCTGGGTTGCGAGTTTGAAACGATCGAGTGCTACTATTTTTGGCCCTTTGCGGTGTTTAAGCTAGTTTGACGCCAGTGAGGCCCTAAAAGGCATTTGGAAGAAGAGCATTCATTCGGAACGAAAGAAACTGCTCTCTGGTTAGTCGACTCCCACCCAACTTTGTCTGAAATAAGCCAGCCTGATTCGAACGATTCATGGGTCTAGAACACGCCAAGCCTTGAAAGTGGCAGAGGCTCGACCTCGAAAGTCGTACCTTCCTCTCGCCTTGGCAGCAATGTGATTAGAGAACACTGAAACAACTGGTCAGCCGCACCGCCATCTCTGTCGGCGATCGGGCGTCGTTCGTGGAGCCCGCGCCGCAACTGGCTGGGCTAGCTAAAGACTCAAAATATCTCATAGCACTGCGGTAGCGATTTTATGGACGCCTATCTGCAAAGCTTCATCACAGGTTCTTCATGGTGTCCAGCCGAGCTGAAACCACCTTGGGCAACAGGAGCTCGCACATAAATCAGCAAAATCACTCCAGGCACCCGCGGAGCTGCGAGTCCCAGAGCCTAACACCCTCCACCGGCAACCTCCTTCCCCGCGAGACGAGCACGCAGCCGCATGTCCATCACTATGGCGAGACTCTCGCTCATTTTCGCACTTTCCACCCTCGCCACTCTCTCCCTCGGCGACAGAAGAGATATCGAACGAGTCATCGAAGCCGATCCAGCAATCCACAACCTAAAATACTGCGGCTCCTGCAAAATCACTTGGCTTCCCGAGAATAACCCCTGCAGTGGCGAGAGCACGTCGTTGCGCAGTCCCGCTGCACCACCATGAGCTGCCTCTGCGACACCAGCTACCGAGACACGCGCACCAAGTGGATATTGAGCGGCGTTGAAAAATATTGTGGAGCAAAGGATACCGTTACGCCGCAGCTTACTGTGGATTGGTTTAATAACTTTTATGATGCGCAGTTGGCTGTCCTTGCGACGGCGGGGACCACAGTGTGTTTCTTTCCTTCTCAGAGACACAAGGATTTTGCAGATATTATGTTGCTAACCGGTGGATAACAGACAACACTATCAAGAAGCACAATCATCGCAATACGCACCTCCTCCTCCTGATCTAGCGCTACAGCGGCCCTAAGCAACCCTAGAAGTATTAACAACGAAGGAGACGGAGGCACAATCGTCAACTGCAACGGGGACAACTGCACAATTGGTCCTGTTGTTGGCTCGGGCGCCGCAAAGTCCGACTCAGATCGGTTGACACTTGGTTGTCTCTAGGTCTCGGGATTATGACTCTAGTGGTAACGGTATTGGCGCTCTGTGCGTATGCGGCCCTTGTCGTGGGAGACCTTGATGTTGATTTTGGCTGACTTTTGTGTTTCTCTAGGGCATTGAAGAGTAGAAAGACGGGGAATACTTTTCTCCATGCATTGAAGGATCTGGTCTGCGCTGGGAGATCGAAGACTCAAGGTGGGAGGTCGCAGCCGGGGCCAGGTGGAGGTGAGTTTAGGGAATGGAAGGGTGGAAGGAACGATGAGCGTGATGTCGAGACAGGGTTGTATGGGATTTCGAGACGGTTCGAGATGGAGGCTTGACGGGAGAGCATCTGCGGGTCTTTTTCGTTTGAATTATATACCCCTATCACTTACTACATGCAGCCACAGCTGCTCTCAAAGCACATCCTCATCGACCTGTGCCATGCTGCGGAAGGAGAGGCATGTTAAGCACTTCGGGTCTTGGAGAATTTACTTCGTGGCTGGAAGCAGCCACGCAAAGCCAAGGAAAACGATCCAGCACTTCAGGTTGAGTGATGTTGTGAAAGGCTATTTAACTTCAAGTCGGAGAGCAGGAGCATGTAGGCTATTGGTCCGGCGGTCTTGGTGACACCACGTTTACAGTGCCAAGCCCACGGCATCTGACTGTACAATCCGCCGGGATAATAAAGGTTAGCGCGGTGACAAGTCCCACTTTTTCCCTTCCCAGGCACCACTAAAAACACCATTTACGCAATTGGATTCCAGGTATCTTTTCTAGCAAATTCTACAGTTTGGTACTTCTACCGAATAAATTCCGATGCACCCTACCAACTTCCGCAGGTCAGTCGCTGAAATCTACAGTTTTTTGAGGTCACTTTCGCTCTCCCCCCACCACCACCACCACCATGATCTTCAGAGGCTAACTCCGCGGCGGTTACGGCAAGTTATTCAGGAGGCCTGGGATGCCTTAGATCCAGAATGGCTACGGCAACTAGCACACGGTATGCCTAGAAGACTCAGACAAGTGATCTGGGCTGGAGTGGGTAGAATTCCGTATTAATACAAGATGTTCCTTATATTTTACTATGTCTTTGAAGTACTGGAACTTCTTGGCGCCCAGTGGAGCCCTGGCAAGGACTCCCTGTAAAAAAGTGGGGGATGTTCCGAACTAACTTTTATTATCCCGGCGGATTGTAATCGCACAGGCCATTGGAAGCCTCGGGAAAGTGCTTCAACAGGGGGTCTAACACTGTCACAGTCTCGGCAGCCTTTTCAGCCAATGGCAAAATTGGCCCAAGTCTTAGGACACACAGAAAAATGCGGGGCAAAAGTACTCCAGATAGGCAACAAGTACCTGTACGAGAAGTTCATTTTGGGCAAACTGCTCAGTTGACGAAGCTCGTTTGTCGTGTGCCCCAGGTGCATTAAAACCGGGAGCCTGAACCTCGATTTGCCACAGGCGATTCTCACCAACTTCATCAACCCCACATCTTTGCCAACACCAACATGGACGCCAGCAAAACTCCCGAACTCCAAGAATTAAATGTCGCTATTGGGGATTCTCCATCTCAAACTCTACCTGCACTTTCGCCATCGCAAATCAACCCGATGATCACAAATGTACCATTCACGCTGCACTCGCTTCTCAGAGAGGAGGCGCATTGCGATGTCTACTCGGTGATACGTCACGACGCTGAGAATATAGAGCCAGCTTTCGCACCAGAGTTGAACGAGTCTAAACCCGATTCCAGCTTCGAAGCTCGAGTGTACCGTCTCGACAAATCGGTTCCCGTCAAACTCAGAAAATATCGACTAAAGGGCATCAAGAGACTAGAAAGTCGCACTGTGAAATCATTTTCTCTCTCGGATGGTCTGCAACTCGTGGTTTACAGGACGGGGCAGCTGGACTCCTCGTCATCGGAGCCAAGTGAGCAGTCTGGCAACAGGGAGTCTTCGAAGAAGGATTTGGCGATACCTACCAAGAAGGGCAGTGCCGAGGCACCATCCCAACCGGGCAAAAGCAAACTGCGTGGGGGTGTTGAGGCTTCAGAGGGAAAATCTACCATCGAAGAGGTCTCATTCGGTGCAAAAGAGCCCCCCGTTTTCAGTGCCAAAAGGGCAAGGCCCGCAAAAACATTCCGGCGCAAAATATCTGCAAGAATCAGCCAACGTGCAAGGCGCCAAGTCAATCGAAAGGAGAGGGAGGACGCCAAGAGTTCGCACTGTACATGTATCGAGCACAATTCTGTCTTGTGGATAGCTCTTGTCCTCTATCTTACTCGTCAAAAAGATGGAAGGCTCCGGGAGCAGATCCCAAAGAATGGGGAGGAAATTATCCTCCGGTGGGTAGGCTATGACGCTGGGATCGCCCATCTTGGACGGGTCTGGTTACAGCACGCCCTTCAATATCTCACCACTGCAGCCACGTTACGGTTTCCCAACGCGGATGGAATGGAAGAGTATATTCTCATGAAGAGAAAACAGATGATATCGCTGGAGAAACTGCAAAGGATGCTCCCCAAGATCGAAGAAGACTACGCTCGAAGGTCAGCATCATTCGACGACTTGCAATTGGCGAGCTATGCAGCGACGCATGAATGGTGGGAAGATGAAAAGAAGAGGAGGGCTGCATTTCAAAGACACTTGGTCGTCCAGCACGCTGTAAAAGCATTGCCTGGTGTCATCGAGGACGGGAAAAACACGAGCACGAGTATGCTTTCGAGGCTTGAGGTCATACGCAAGAAAGAAGCTGAGTTGAAAAGGATAGATTGCTTGATAGTGAGACACGAGTTGCTAGAGTGGTGCAAGAGAGTTGCGCCTCTGTCGACTCCCTTTAGTCATCTAGAGCGGAGGCTAAATGGAAAGACGGAAACGCTGGGCCACCTGTGGATGAGGAGGGGTGCGCTAGAGAACAGTCTCCAATCACTTCTAGTAGCCGTTATAAGATAAATTCGCCAGTACCACCAATTAGTATATCGATAGACATCAAGAAGCATCAAAGATCATACTATTTTGTCTGTGCTGCCACGATGTTAGCGTTAAAGCTGTTCGGGCACTATCAACTGTCAAAAGAGAAGGGGTCCCAACCACATTGTCAACAAATAGGGGCTCAACCCCTGGGTCGAACCCAGGCACTATAGTCAGCTTGCGTGAGGATGCCTGGCACAGCCAGCAATCCAACCACCAAGCCACCAAGGCAGTGTAAGCTAGTTGGCAGGTGGATCATGCAAAGAGGTCTATAAAGGGGGGTTTCTGGCACTGCCAGAAAACGGACGAAGAGGACAATACAACGAATACTCAAGAAACACTCGATTCAAGGTGCCGTGCTTCTGACATCAACAAGGGTCAACAGAATCAAAAGCGACAGTGAATAGTGTCATTCCGCTATAGTTGGTCATTCCTCAGTGGGCCAGGTGCATTCCGTGCAGGCTTCGGAATTAGTATTGTAGTATTTAGTATTACTAAAATACTACAGGGGTTAGACTTAGGGTTTTATATTATAAGAATTTTGTTTATCTTTTTCTATTATACTTAATATATGGTACTAGAGCGTTAACTTTACTTTATAATTAATTATGTCACGGCACCAAAGGACGCAATGTGTAAACACCACAAAAAGTGGAACGTTGTGCAGTCAGGGCACTACATCGTAGTCCTTCTACATCTAGCTGCAGCCACAGGCAGGCAGCATCGCCATACCATGACAGTAATATTAACTAGGATTTTGTAGTACTAATTAGTATAAATAAGTATTAAATAATGTAAATAAACTTAACTTAGTAAGATTAATAATTAAGTAATTAATTAAAATAATATAAAAATTATATTTAATATAAATTTATATTAAGCATAATATATATGTAATAAGCTACTGGGGTGATTAAGGAAGAGCCCGATGCTGCTGCGATACACAGGTAATTCACTAGCGATGAGTTGACAAAACAGATTCCACTTCGATACAGTGACTGATTCTTGCAGAAGGGAAAAACCCCCAGCGAGCGCCAACTACCTACAGCGGCTTTTATGCGTGTGCTGACCTATTGCGTCACTGCTGCCCCCGGCGCTGCGCAGACGCTGCGGCGGGGTTTCGCTAGCGTGTCGCCTGGCCACATTACAATTGTCACGGTACCGTGATGCTGCCTGCTTGTGGCTAGCAGCTAGATGTAGAAGGACTATGGTGCAGTGCCCTGACTGCACAACGTTCCACTTTTTGTGGTGTTTACGCATTGCGTCCTTTGGTGCCGTGACAATAATATATAATATACTTAATTAATACTGAAAATAATTACTATAAGCTAATATTTATATAATATTAACATAATATTAAAATATTAATTAGTACTAATTAATACTAATTAGTACTAGTTAGTACTAATTCCAAAGCCTGATTCCGTGGCGACCAAGCAACCTCTAGCTAGCCCTGGCATCTAGAAATCAATATCCAGTGATTCGGGCCTAACGTCCTACAAATAACGCAAGAGTGAAATGAGGGAGGCTGGGTTCAAGACCTACCTCCTCCCCATTGAAGAACGTACTTCCTAAATTGGACCGGTGGGTGCGAAATTGGCGAGTTTTGAAGTAGGAAAAGGAAGGCATAAATGAACCTACCGGCGCCGACTAGTGCGGGTGAGTGTCAGGCGCTGCCATCTCATATACTCGATGGCACCGAGGCATCATCGTCACAAATGCAATAATAATCTCGGTAGTATAAATGTCCTATACGCGAAATACAAATATTAAGCCAAAAGCATAGCAAATCACATTTTCTACGGGAAGTATCCTCCAATCACCGAATACCGATAGATGACCTGAAGTCCGCGTGTTGTGACCTTGCTCAGCCTTCGCGGCCCCTGCGAAAGTCACCTTGACCAGACGTGCCACAGTTGATCGTTGATCATCCAACATCGCGAGTCCACCAAAACCCCTCCCCAACTCACCATCGTTCCTGAAACCGGTACGAAAGACATCCTCAACTTAGGAAGCTGATGACCGAATACCACCAGAGCAGCACTGATCCCTGCACTACTGCGGGACACAAACGCTGGACTCTTGAGATATCGATCACAGCCCAGCAGCTCCATCCGCCTCTTCAATTCTAATCGTTAGCGTGTCGAGTTCTTCGGCGGTCTCCCTCTCCTCCGTTTCCCGCACTCCTTTATATGCTCCTCGTGTTCGACGAGAGCGTCGACTCCGGTGCTATCGGTTCGATTCCCGCATGGGCAAAGGTACGGCTTCTCGACGAGTTGCACACAGGCGCGAATGTGTCTCTTGTGCGCATCCTTGCGATCACCGCGACCACATCGGCATTGGTAGACGGCTTCGAAATGGAAGACGATGAGGTGTCGCTCGAGTGTTCGCTTGTCCTTGAATGTGCCGCCACACGATCCTCCAGAGGCACCGCATGTGAACGGTCCTTTGCGGGAGAGGTGGTGATGGGATACAATGTGATCGCTGTGAAAAAGAGAAGTTAGCGCTCTGCATCGCGTCCAGGAAAACGAATAAGAAGGGAATTGAGACATTGCTTACGCAAGTTCGGCCGCGTCATTTGCCTTGAAGACGCATCGAGGGCACTTTGAGACGTCTGCTGCCGGTGTCTGGGGCGTAGGAAATGAATTGCCAGGGGAATCGTTTGTGGTTGTCGGCGAAGAATACAGCTCATTCTTCGGTTCCGGAGAGTCGAAAAAAAGGGTGGTAGGCGGAGGGGAAGGGGACGCCGTTGTCGCTGGCGACCATGACCATGACGCGTTGAAATCAGAGGTTAATAGGAGTTGCTGAGGTGAGATGAACCTCTCTTCCGAGATGGAGCTGAAGTTGCTAGACGCGGGAGCAGGTGACATCAGACTTTCGGGATATCCCGACTGCCCTGGGTCGCTCAAACACCCGCATGGCTCGAGCATTCCACTCCATCCCTCGAGATAAGCTTGTCTGTCGTGGGAACACAGAGAAAACCATAGTGGATCGGCGAAAAGGTTTGGTGGATCGTGACCTATGTGGTGATCATTGTGGTTACTTCGAATGTCCGGAGCGCCGAGTCAATACTCGGCGCCCGGCGCTTGGAGTCGTAAAAAAACAGACGCGAGCGGGCGATACCGCCTAGATAGGTGGTGGAAAAAAATCGATACACGGCGGATGGCTCAAAATTCTCGTAGTTGGCAAAACCCAGGACAGTGAGCCTGATGTGAAAGAGGGAAGGAAGTCGATAACCACAGGAGGGAGGTCGCGCGATTATGTGGTGGTTCCCCACCCCGCTGCGGGGGCTTGGGCGCTGGGCCATTAACTTGATTGGTTAGCTCGAAGAGGGCAGGGCCCATGTACAAGTACAAAAGGATTCATGAGTGGACTGTATTCATAGGGCACTGCGTCCTGCAGTTGATGTACATAAAATGTACAGGAACCCTGGCAACACGGCATCGAATGTATCGGCAGGCAAACTGAGCCGAAAGGCAGCCACGAAGTATCGTGGTAACTTGATCTGGCTGTTTACTTGAGATGCATTGGTTAAGGTGTAACTACTAACTTTCCCCTGTTGAGTTGTGTCGATCATCCAAGCCTCTCATCCCCCTAGCTGCCCCTCCTCGTACAAGCCTCGAAGCCCCTTAACATAACTGGACCACACAGTATTGCGTGCATTTGCTTGGTGGTTGTAGGTAGGGGAAAAATGGCCCTGGATTTCACGCATTTGCCGCCAGGTAGGGGTGACAGACCAGGGCACTGGGATGGGAAACCGATTCGGGGCTTTTCTTGGGCCGTTTTTGCAATTGGCCGACTGAAGCCGTTATGAAGATGGTGAGTAAAAGGCACAAAAGGAAAACCAATTGAGAAAATGGCCCTCCGGTTACACCTGCCCACACTTCGCGACCGAGAACATGAGCTTGAGCCATTGCAGACCTCCAGGTCATAGCTAAGCTATGCGTCGGAATGCACTGGTCTATTGCTCAGTTGCCTTCTCGATTTCATCATGATCATTTCACCTCAGATATAAAAGGCGATGAGCTTCGCATCATAAATTGTCCCAAACGCAAACCAAACCTAAACATCTCATTTCATCCTAACGGACTTGATTCTTCTGAATCACATTAGCAGCACCCAATTTTCCATCCATAGTCTACAGACACACACTTGATGGATTCCAACAATACCCACAACTCCAGAGACTCCGAAGGTGTGTTGAGACAAACCCTTGATAAGACTGAAAAGCGATCACGTTTTCTGACTTTTTACCCCAGAGATGTACAGCCCCCTCGGGGAGTGGTTCGCCCAACCCATTGAAAAAGACCCTTGGGTTGGTTTCTCAATGAAGAAAGGCGCCCAACTAGAAGGAAGAAACCGAGCAGTGGCCGATGCCAGCAAGGGAAGGAGCTGCAGAGATAGAGGAATGAGTTTGAAGGTTGAGACAGGCTCAGGAAAAGAGCAGAAATGATTGCAAATAAGTCAATCGGAGAAGGTTTTGGGTTTTGATCAAAGTCTGAGTACCTTAATATTTTATGTCTTGAACGAGTCTGATATAGAATACATTGGCTGAAATTTCCATCTACAGAAGGAGTGTTTTTGGCTGGCTTTGCTCGTTGGACACCTCATAACCTCAGGGACTGTAAACTCGGATCCAAGACAGTGCGCACAGCTTTCCAACCTTTTACAATAGCAACCGACTTACAATCCAAATTCCATCACTGCAACAACTCCCCCAAATCTTCAACTGTACCCCTCATAACCGCCACACACTCCCCCGCCACAAACACTTCCCTAACCACCCCTCCTTCCTTCCTAACCTCCACCCCAATGACACTCCTCCTCCCCATCTCCACCCCCTGCTCCACCCTCACCTTCACCACCCCATCTTTTTCCTCATCCCCTTCATTTGAGTCTACCAAAAACGCCCCCAACGCCGCTGCCGCACTCCCCGTCGCCGGATCCTCCGCGACGCCATCCAACGGCGCAAACATCCTTGCCCTAACACTCGACGAATCTTCCTTATCTCTAACATACAAAAATAACGGAAAGGCAGCGGCCTCTTTCTCGTAGACAGAGTTGGCATCGTGAAACCCAGATAGGTTCGGTTTAGCCTGCTGGAGGGCATCGAGGTCCTTTAATTCCGCAAAGGCAAAAGGGAGTCCAACTGATGCAATGACGGGTGCGTGGGATGTGATTTTGATTTGGGAGGTGGAGATGGATGCGCAGCGGGCGATGAGTTCGAGGGGGATTGTTGAGGCTGTAGTAAGAGGCCCAGGGGCGCGGATGGTTGCGCCCGAGACATTGCGCGAAGAAGGGTTGCGGAGGAGGGTGACCTCAACAATCCCGGCTTTTTCCTCAAAACGGAGCGTGTCACTAACAGGCTGACCAAACAGCTCTGGGGACTGCCCGAGGACAAAGGCGGTACCGACGTTGGGGTGGCCGGCAAAGGGGACTTCGGAGGTCGGGGTGAAGATGCGGACGTGCGCGGTGTTGGAGGGGTCCTGCGGTGGGAGGACGAAGGTGGTTTCGGAGTAGTTGAATTCTTTGGCGAGGGATTGCATTTGCGAGGTGGAGAGGCCGCGCGCGTCGGGGATCACGGCGAGGGGGTTGCCGCTGAAGCGAGAGGTGGTGAAGACGTCGACGGTGATGTAGTTGATGGAAGGCATTTTGGCGGTGCGTGTGAGTTTGTGGTTTGATGGCTTGGTTGGTTTGACGTTGTCGAGGTTATTTATTCTAAACGTTGATAGAATATGACTTGTATCGAATGAAACGGAAGAAAGGACTGTAATTGAGGTTAAATAGTGATGTCACGAGTGTTTGGAAGTTGGAAATCGAAATTGACGCAAGGGTGGCAGGCAAGGAAATCGGATTGGAGGAGTCTCCGCGGAGCGGGGCAACTCCACATCTCTGCATCTTGCCGCATCTTCCGGGCCGGGGACCCACTCGGCAAGCGGGGAGCTCGCTGTGTCCAAGAAAAAAAAGGCGACCCAAAATCCCGGTTATCCCGGAGCAGGCGCGTCCCAATTTCTTGGGAGTCAGAAGTTTTGAAAGGAATCCTTCACTTGACACCTTACATCCAGCAAACCCGATACTGCACGCCCCCCGCCCCCCGCCTGTTAGAGCTGTCAGCCACCCCATCTCATCTGAACGATAATCGTCAGTTACGAGAAACTCGTTTCTTCATTTCAGGGGTTACGTTGTATTTACACCCGAGAAAATCGTCCGACAGAAATCCAGTAATAAGCTATAAAGTTATAGATCTTCTCGGTAAAAGTTACAAAGAAATCCCTTGACGAGGAGGTTTCCTTCGCTTAAATTATTCAGAGCTAGGTAACGACATCTCAAAGATGAAGCAAAGTTTAGAGTTCTGGTTAGACATTTGCTAGGCCAGCATCCCAGCTGTAGTCTGGAGGTCGAACACTTCGTCGAGGGCAAAGCGGGCAAGTGCGCGTTTAGAGCGGGGCGCCGAGGATGGGGTCCCAGCCCTTTTCTCCTTCTAGTTCCTCTCTAGAGTTCTTAGGTTTAGGAGTCATGGACCAGCCCAAGTCCCTCACGGCCCGGACCATATACCACCTGTTCATCTCGAGCCATCGCTCCCGCGCACGGTGCGGCTTGGAACTCAGCCAGCGCGGCGGGCCGAGCGCCACGGGCAGGATAGCCAGCTCGAACTCAGACAGGGCGTCGAGGTATTCTTCGCAGCCGTTCACCTCAAAGACAAGGTCGCCGCAAAGGGCGTGGCCCGCGCACTCGGTCTGGTAGTGCCGGAGGAACTTCCAGACTAGCATGTCTGTAGGCTCCCCGAGGAGGAAAAGCTCCACGATCCGGGCGTCGAACCGATCGAAGAACCACAGAACATCTTCCAAGCCTCATTCCATCCTTCCGGATACAACAGTTAGGTTTGGTAGAGGGTACCTGAGGTAAGTGAGATCCCTCTCAGCGGCACTACCCCCTAGCCTCTCGCAGCATCGTCGCGACGGCCTCGCAAGTGTTCATCTTCGCCCAGTCCACAGCTGTCTTCCCGTAGTGATCCGCAAGGTTGAGGTCAAAGACATTCGTGTCTAACAGCAGCCCCACCGCCATTTCCCCAGCGCAGAGCGCCGCGTATGCCAGAGCCGAGCGCCCGTCGTTCGACAGGAGCGGCACATCCACGCGCGGACACCGTGCTGCCAGTGCGCTCGTGGACGGATCTAAAGGCCGCTGCCGCTGCCGCCGGCTCGTTTGTAGTGACATCCAGCAGGATTTGAAGAATTTCTAACCGCATGTGCACCACCGCAAGCTGCGGTGCCGTGTACCCCTCCGGGTCCGGGTGCGATATGTCGACGGCTTCGCGGTGGTGAGTCAGCAGCAGGTGGATCACCTGGGGGGCATTGTCTGAAGTAAGTGTCGACTTAAGAGTGGGGTGTAATTATACGTCCCGAGAGAAACCTAAACAAACGTTATGGACAGTGGGTAACGTTCCGATCTGGCTAAAGTAAAGGGTGGAAAAACCCGTTAATATGATTTGGAATGCCACAGCGGACCCGGACATCCTTAACGACCACGCCAAGCCTAATGCATGGCGTAAGGAAGGAATGGCTTTATTTCCTAGCTTAATCACCATTTACGCTAGATATAGCATGCTATTTTATTTTATTTTTTTTCAAAGAATACTAGGTAGGGTTATTTTACAAAAAGATCTAGTGCTCGCTAGGTCTCGACCAACTAACTTGGGCGGTATAGGGCGGTAGGATTGGGATTGGCAGAACCACGGGCCATGGGCCATGGTTCTTAACAATTAATAATTTTCCATTTTCTACAACCGCGCGTCGCGACTGGCGAACGTGCCCGTTTAACAGACGGAGGCATCAGACGTCGACTTACATGAGGTTAAGGGAAAATCGCTTAGCAGGGTGCGGGCAGCAATGGACGCGACAAGCTCAGGTGCCAAGCCAGCCATGCATCAAACTGGTCCCACACACGCTCCATCTCCATAAATTTCCATCCTACACTCATCAAAATATCCATGGCCGCCGTACCACTGCAACTCCGCGCACCAGTGTCGGCATTTCGGGTTTGCGGCGACTCTGCAAAGGGCATCATTTTTTTACACCCAGGGTACCCCGACGGCAACAACACGCTGCTCATCCTTCCGCGGTTCGATGCTGGGGGTGTGCATTACGAGACGGCAAGGACCGCTTGCGCTCTGCTCGCCAACAACCGCTGGGATGGATACTTTGCCTTGACGCGCGGCGGCGATTCCGTCGTGGACACACTCGATGGGGGCATTGACGGCATTCTGATGGATCAAATCTACTATTTCTGCCTCCCTTCCAACATAACCTCGGCGGCTAGCACGACAGAGCGTGCAACTGAGCCGTACCCGGTGGTCCCCTCCTTTGACAACTACCGGTTTCCCCATGGCAACCTACCTTCGTCGTGGGTTGCAGCCAAGATCGAGCCCGCACCCAGCGAACTGGTCGGGGAGCGCGACAGGACTTGCCGCATCACGAACTGGTCGGCACCCTTAGAGACTAGCCACATCATCCCCGTCGCCCAGGAAAGCTGGTGGCGCAGCAACCAGATGGCCCTCCGATACACTCGCCGGCCAACGGCTAGTGCTCAAACCCACTGTCCAGAAAATGTATTTCGTCTGCGCAGGGATCTTCACACTCTGTGGGACCAGCACCGCATCTGTCTTGTACCCAAGCTTGGGCGCTGGGTCGTGCATGTCCTCGACAACCCCCTGACATCTGAGCTTGTCGACACGTTCCACAACCTCGAGCTGCAACCCCTGCTGGGCATATCCAGGGAATGCCTTTTCGCCCGGTTTGCACTGGCCATCATCTCGGATAAGGCCGTCCTGGCCAAACTATCCCAGGTCCCGTTGAACTTGATCATCAAGGGGGATGATGAACAACCCCGTCCAACTATGCTGCCGTTTAAGGAATACACGCGACGCTTTGCCCCGCCGACCAGGAGCCGGAGTCGCAGCGACAGTCCCCAGAAACGGCAGAGATCCACCGAAGATTCCCTCGAATGGGCAGATGAGCCAACCTCTCCAGCGTCTCCTGGGGAGGCTTATCTCGCATGGGAGCAGGCACAGTGGGGAGGGAAAGCATGTGATGATAATGGCGGTCTGGAGTCGGTTGATGATGATAGTGTGGAACTAGATGAAGACGCTGGGCTTGGGGACGAGGACGAGTTTCACGGTCGACCGAGGAAACGAGCAAAGGTTAAATGTCCCGGGGTCTAGGTTTATTCTTATAGATTGTAGCCTAGGAAACTGGAGTCATACAATCAATAAAAAATAGAATAAAAGACTACAGGTGTCGCTTTGAAGAGTTAAAAATTCAAACTCAAACAAAGAATAAGAGTGCCGTTGCGGGCAAAAAA
>Ga0247760_1001782_pt1 | contig 18634 bp, 14 predicted proteins | sample UWRJL171409R4_FD_179936 | JGI IMG/M metagenome (GOLD analysis project Ga0247760, IMG submission 179936) | Plant litter microbial communities from Arlington Agricultural Research Station in Wisconsin, United States - UWRJ-L171-409R-4 | ecosystem: Environmental > Terrestrial > Plant litter >... | reverse complement strand
ATAAAAAAAAAAAAAAAAAAAAAAAGAATAATAAAAAAAAAAAAAAAAAAAAAAAAAAAAAAAAAAAAAAAATACGTGACTCGTGGCGGATGAAGCACTCACCGCCTAGAAAAGGGCCAGAGAACACGGGCTAGGGACGGGCGCCAGTTAGGCCCAGAATCTCGCCGGTCTGACTGTGCTTTCCATGGTAACAAGAGCCTCGTGGGCGAGCTGTGAGATGCGGGGAATGTGTTATTTCATGAGTGTCTGGCCTGGTAGACGGGAGCTCAGTGGGCATGGTTGACATAATAGGTCTGTAATCACTGGAATAAAAACATGAAGAGAGTGTATTGATGACTGCCCCGCATTTGGAAGTGCAAAATCACTTGCGCTTGCCTCCATGAAAGAGGAAGAAATCATCATACAATCATCATCCATGGACTTCTTCCGCACGTCCAACAGCCGCAATAAAATACATTTTTGTTTCCCGGACGGTTCCTGACCTCCAAACCATACTTCTAGCCCACACCCGTACAGTCATGGCAGCTTCATTGATGTGACTGGTGCCATGAACTGCAGCACTGGTCAACTGGCTGGTTGTATGTAACTCATTTCTAGAGACCAAGTGTGGTTGACTTCTTAAGTCACTGGCATATCTACCCCCCTGAAAATACATTCACGTCCTGATACTCTACTCTGCACGGCTTATCCATCTCTCTCTCTCTCTTGGTCGGAGCGTCACAGAGTCGTCCAACATACATCACATCAATTTTTTTTCTTTTAAACGTTGTATATATGTATGGATCTGCTCTCATCAGATGAGACCAGGAAATAGTTGACTGAGTGGCTGATTGAGTGATACTCATTCATGTAGATAGTAGATCAATATCTATCTGTGGGCACAGACAGGGTGGATGGATGAAAACACCCCCCCATGATACATATACAAGTATGCCGAGACATCAACTACGTGTACCTTGGCCAAGCAAGCAAATGAATTGGCCCCGGCGAGCCGCTTCGGATGACGTGCAGCGAGTTCTAGGCTTTCCCGATACTAGAATCTAACTGTGTGTGTATGTGTATGTGTGTGCAAAGTCTTTCATTCCGACTCGTCGTCGTCTGGTTGGCATGTAAGTGCAGTCGCGTGTACTAGACCGCGAAATAGTCCCCCACGGATGGGAAATTACCCTTTCCAAATCGCAGAGAGAGAGAAAGAGAGAAGGGGCATCGTCCTTCTTTACCTAAGGATACACCAAGTTCCAGAAGTCAATAGACGAAGCAAGGGACAGAGACGCAGAGTAGGGCGATTTGTCAGAACGTCCGCGTATATCCATACAGCGATAACAAACAGGCGACATATATACAATGAGTGTATCCGTACAGTTATTTAGCTCGTTACAATAGACTCCACCGTCCACCAAGCACAGCTTCCAGTCATCTTGGAACCTGTTTTGAGAGGCGAACTCGGGTCGCACCTCAAAGCCCCGTTCAGACTCCCTCAGCAATACCGTCAAGAACCAGCATGATCTGCAACCGCATTGAGATTTCAGGAGAGAGTATGATTTTATTTATTGCCCTCCCCAGCCAATTTTCTCGCCCGTTTTTGTCTTCAGCCCTCCCTCCCTCTTAGCAGCTGGTGTATTTTCACTCTCGGATGCATCGCTCAAATCGTTGGTAGCCCATATCCTCTCTATACACAACTCGAATGGCCCGGGTATCCTGTCTGTCAACCCAATGCCGATCGACCTGACCTTTTGTCGCATCATCTCCGTCTGCGGCTCCATGACAAAACCTGCGTTGGTGCGGACAAAGTCATTCCACCGGATCAGCACAGTCTCCCACTGGCCCGGCTTCTTGATGAACAGGCGGTGCTGGTGTAGGTCGGTAGGCACGACCGATTCCGTCTGCACATTGACAAAGTAGGCCCGCCCATCCGACTTGATGCGCAAGGCCAGGTATGAGTAGGGATCAATATCCCATAAGCTGCGCCCAAATAATGTGGCGCCCCGATCTTGTGTCCTAAATCCTGCGTATCCCGTCCGCTTAATGTCTGGTCGGTTTTTGGGCAGCTCGGTCGAGATGACGCCGTGGAATCGCGCGTAGCCTTTCGCAGGTTGGGATTGTTGTGTGTTGTCGGTTGGTTGTGAGGCGGCGGAAGACACCCAATCGAGTTCAGAGGTAGAAGCGCCACCAATGTCCATGTCGGACATGAGCTTGCAGTCACGCATAGAATCAGCCTCGCGAAAGTCGAAGAGCTGGTAGGGACCCGAGGGCCCTTTGATGCCCTCTAAGTTGACCACTAGGGGAAAAGGGAAAAAAAGTCCAGGGTCAGTATGCAGCAGCAGCAATAAAGGCGGACGAGTATAGGTACCAATATTGGAGAGTCTCTTGAATTCATCGATGCTCCGACCCCAGAAGCCCTTTGCGAGCAGGGCTGGAGTTGGCCGCATCATGGCGCTTGAATCGCAGTGTGCGCGCGCTGGGAGAAAAAGGCGGAGCCAATTGGCCCGGTTCTACCTTTGCATTCTAGTGAGGGTAGGGATAGCTCGAATCGTGCGGGTCGCGGCGCTTGAGGTGGTGTTTACCGGCGCCTCTGATTATTGACAAGGCGAGGACGTCATCGAGTTCCATTGTTGGGGCAGTGTAGACTTCCTCGGAACATGCCGAAGTCACGTGCCAGCTTGGAAATACATGAAACCGGATGGGTCTTGACGCACCGGCTGGTGATGGCGCTTGAATTTAGCGCCGTGGACCAAAATTCAAGACTTCGGTCACCAAAGGCGCTGCTGGATTCAGTTCAGCACTTTCCTGCTCACAACTCTAGATTTGGTCTGGTACATGAAATTGGCCAATCGTTGTATGCTATCGGATTTCAGAACTTGACCGACCGAAATCCAGCCTTAGGCAGGGGAACGCCCCGTAAGGCTAAGCAGCTATCATGAAAACCGCGCTTTGTGGGAACTGCAGGGACTTCTTGCAGAGCCACCATGACGAGAAACGGCGACGCTTTATGGAGAGCCCAGAGTGCGAGAGATCTGTTGTCAGGGTGATTGAGGCTGCTGATGCGGGGTGCCGTCTCTGCGAAGCTATAACACACAAGTTCAGATCCCTCCGGCCAGATCTACTGTCATGCACGCAGGCCAATGCCCAACCAGCCATATTTCGCTTGCTCATAAAGCCTTACTGGAACGCTAACCTTCAATGGGAGGAGGATATCGACATACCATTTTTATAGGTTTCTATCTCGCAACAAAAAATCGAGTTCCGCTTATGGCGAGTGACAGAGAGTCGCACAGCAGAAGGTACAGCATACGACGATCAAAATACAGGCTCGGAAACCAGCTTCGCAAGGGCGGAAGAGTGGCTACGCGAATGCATGCTGAAGCATGATCACTGCAACGAAGTCAATACTCCGAAGGGCTGGGTCCCAAGTCGGCTAATCGACGTTGGCATAAGATATCCGTTTCCCGATACGATCAAACTAAGAGAAACCAAAAGTCGGCAAACACCAATACGATATGCTGCATTGAGTCACTGCTGGGGTGCTATGCAACCTATTCAGCTGTTGAAGGGAAATCTACAGGCACTCATGGACGGCATACCCACAGCTGATTTACCAAAGACTTTTCAGGATGCTGTCTATGTTACTCAGAAGTTCGGAATCCAATATCTTTGGATAGACTCCCTAAGGGGTCACAACCCCTTACCTTGGAGCCATTCCACAGCCCTGCGTGGTTCATCTTGGTCGACGAAGAATCCTGCGTCGACACCTGAGACCATGTTGCTGGTCGAGGTGACGTTGTAATTGGGTTCGAAGAGCGAGCCGTAGAGTTTCGCGTCTCTAACGTAACTGATTGGAGATCTGGCTACTACCCCTGCCGCACAGGTTTGCATAAAGCTAAAAGGGACGTTAGGAAAAGAGAATTCTATCGTTAAGATCAAGTGAGTCAGAAAGGGCAAACGGATATAGAGCAAGTATTGGGCCACTTACCGGCGCATGCCTTAGTAATGGCAATAAGAGCGGCCGGGTGGGAGCTCATAATGCCGAAGATGTCTTCGTCCTTCTTGCGGAGCCTCTCAAGGAGACGGGTCGCGATGCGGTTTTCTCTGTAATCGCTATAGACAACGAGCTGGGTCACCCAGCAGACTTGTCGGCCCTAGTAGTCCCATCAGTAGGCAAATGTATTGCCGGCAAGGGTCGGCAAAACCAAATAGCAGCTCACGAAAATCGGCTACTACGCTATCGTCGCTAAGGTTAACACTGTCGTCTAGCATCCCAAGTGCGAGAGATCGGAAAAAAGCCCTAAGAAATCTGTCCTGTGACTCGGGCGAGCGCGCATATTCGAACGTAAGGCGTATGAGGGCCGGACGATTGTACTTGGCGTTGCGTCTGGACGCTGGCGGCTCGACGGCTTCGAAGTACTCGACGATGCGACGGAATCTGCCAATGGCTTGGGTACGCTCCTGCGCGTTTGCGAACAAGGGTTGTGCGGCGGCGGAAAAGTCAATCACGCCCTCTAGGGATGATTGGTGGCTTTTTGCACATTCTTGGGGCGACTGTTTCTGCTCGAGGGTTCTCGCTTGTTTCTCTGGAGCGAAGAGATTGCCAAGCCATTGGAGAGACATGATAGCTAAGTGCTGGAAAGGTTGACGTTAAAGAATTAGGGCGTCATGGTACCTCCGTGCTAGGTAGGTAGCCAAGAGGATATTGTGCTGGGATTATGGTGCTGCGATTGAAAGTGCTGGGACAGGTGTGAAAGCCACAGGTGTCCATGGAGCTATCTTCTTTTGTATTCCGGAATATTAGAGTTTGTTTAGCATACTGGAGGTCAGCATCTGTCACAGGTAGTCCAAGCCACCCCCCACCTAGGTGACTTTCTCTTAAGCCAGACGCGAGCAATGTGGACGGAGCAGGCGGTAACATGATTCTTCCTGGGTCAGGTCATGCGCGGGAAAACGAAGGCGTCGTTGGTTATTCTTGGAAGCCCCGTGAACAGCAAGCCTTGGGCAAGAATGGGTTTCAAGTGGCTACTGCAGGTTGACAACCCAAATATTGGCTTTATCACAGTCCGAGCACGCTTTACTCGTGGCGGGAAAGAGGCAGCATAGGGAATAGAAGCCATGACAATGGGAAAACCGCTTCGGTGTCGAATTATTGTTGACATGACATCGACAAATGCAACCCCGCGGGATTCTGGTGGGGTAGTCAAAGAGCGCACGTCTTGGCGTTCCTGATGAGACCCGAACCGCAAGGCACTACCCAACCTATGGCAGAGTCTCACTCACTGCGGCGGCAGTGGCCGCAGCTTTGATCGACATGGAAAACCGGAGTAGACCCAGACATGAGCTCTTCACTCCTTTTCGGCCAATTCACCATGTCGTAGTATTCCAGACGGAATGTAGATGCAGGTCAACAACATTGGAAACTTGGGGCGCTGGTACGAATATTTCCGCGGGCATAAGCGGCCCGTCAAAGAAACCATGATGGATCATGGTGGGTAGCACTGTTTTAGCGTGGGGGTTACTAACCAGTGGCTGCTGCTATGGGCCAAAAGACTCAAGTACAAAATGCAAACTTTGGCGCCTTCCATTGAGGGTGGCACACCAAACCTTGCGCTCTCGACAGAATTCTGACGAACAGCAAAAAGCAGTGCATCGACACCAGAAAGCTGAGGCCTTGGGCGATATTTTTTCAGACAGATCCTCGGAGGTACCCAGAACAACAGGGATGGGACAACCATCTTTTCAGGCGTCCAACGCCCTCATCTACCTGACTTATGGTGCATTTCTGTACGTGGGACAGGCGCCGTTTGCCGGCTGGCGTCGAAAAGCGATGGACTACCGACTACCTTGGTACCTAGAGAGCTAACAGTGGTGATTTGGCAGCGTGGTGGGAACCGCCATTGCGTGGACGCTCAGGAACCAGTCCAAGGGCGAGTTTCTCGCTGGCAACAGGACTCAGACGGGTTAGACGAAATCCCAACTTCATTGATGAGTTAATGATGGAACCGGATGGCAAACACCAAGCCAGAATGTCCACACAAAACACCTAGACTCACCCCTCGCGTGGAATTTTTTTTTTTCTTTTCTTTTTTCTCAACTAACCACATTTCCTCTCCGACAGCTTTGCCGCTCGCCCTGAACTTCATCGCTTCGGGTGAGTAAAGAGATGCGCTGCTGGAAGTAGCAGCTTGACAAGATCAGAGCGGTAGCAGCAGACAACACAACAACAGCAGCAACAGCACTTCCCTTCCGACAAAGGAACGAGATTTACCGAACCGGGAATTGTCGGTGGGATGAGAAAGAAAAACATGAACATGATCGGGGCTCACTTCCCCAAGGCCCTGCATGTGGCTGATCGTTAGGTTCGTAACCCAAAAAGTTCACCAAAGCCTCCAATCTCCTCGAGGTCTCGCGCAAGTTATCCTTCTCGCGCCCTGCTTTAAACGGCTCAGCCGCCTCGATCGGTTGTGAGTTGTTTGTAATAGTAGCGATTTGGATTTTTTTCTTTGTTGTAACCCTCGAGGAGTTGGAGGGTTTGCGGCTCACTACGGGCGCCGAGTCGAGAAACGAGCACCATGGGCTCCAACCTCCCCCCTTCCTCTCTTCTCCCCTTCGGAGGGCGGCAAAAAGAGGAGGAGGAGGAGATCTCATGGTCCTTGTGGAAGACGAAGCTGAGATTGTACCGTGATTACTCGATCAAGTTAATGCTTGCGTGGGAAACGTGCTGCCGCTCCGATCAACTCCTATCCCCCCCCCCCCCCCTTTTCCCCGTGTGTGCCATTTATTGACCTGCTAAACCTTTACAGCTCTCGGATCCGGCATTCTCTTTGCTTATCCTCAGCTGGCTACCATCGCTGGTGTTCAGGGTGTTATTGTCTATGCTCTGTCATCGGGCCTACCTCTCTTCATCTTCGCCGCGCTTGGTCCGATTATCAGACGCAAGTGTCCTGAAGGTTTTGTTCTCACCGAGTGGACCAGACAACGCTATGGCACCATCGCGGCTATCTATCTCAGTGGCATGACACTCCTCACCCTGTTTCTCTACATGGTGTCGGAGCTGTCTGCTATCGGTCAGGTTGTCACTCTCTTGACTGGCTTGAACGGATTGCCTGTCATCATTGTGGAGTGCATCGTCACAACCATCTATACATGTTAGTTGTGCCCTGATAACTCTTCTTGACACATCAAGTGAAAAAAAGAGAAAGAAAAAATTGCTGACGAAGACACACCCCTGTGTCCCAGCCATGGGAGGGTTCAAGATCTCTTTTATCACCGACAACGTCCAGGGAGCCATGGTGGTTGGCCTCATTTTCATTGCCACCATCTCTATTGGTGTAGAGACCAAGATTGACACCAGCCTGATTGAGCCATCGGGCCTGACACATTCGAGTTTGCTGGGTTGGCAGCTGCTGTATATTCTGCCTGTCGCTATTTTGACCAATGACTTTTTCCTGGTAGGTTTCGTGGCTTTCCCCCGGTCGTGTGTACATTAAAGTTACTGACAATCTCGTAAGTCGAGCTTCTGGCTACGCACCTTCGCCTCCAAGTCAGACAAGGACCTCTGGATCGGAATCTCCATTGCCGCCATGGTGATTGTCATGGTGGTGACGCTTGTTGGTTCCACTGGCTTCATCGCTGTTTGGGCGGGTCTTGTACCTGGTCCGGACCCGGAGAACCCCGTGGATGGAGCAGTTGCCTTTTTCGCCCTGCTCGAGCAGCTCCCGTCGTGGGTGGTCGGGGTTGTGCTCGTCATGTCGGTGACGCTCAGCACCGCTGCCTTTGACTCGTTCCAGTCGGCCATGGTGTCGACCGCATCCAACGACTTCTTCCGCAACAAGCTCAACATCTGGTTTATCCGCGCCGGTGTTGCCCTCGTCACCATTCCCGTCGTTGCCGTTGCCATTCGCGCGCCTTCGATCCTGCAGATCTACCTGATTTCCGATCTGCTGTCTGCTGCTGTCATTCCCGTGCTCGTCATTGGCTTGTCGGAGCGGTTTTACTGGTGGCGTGGCTTCGAAGTCGTTGTTGGCGGTCTCGGTGGCATCTTCACCGTTTTCCTGTTTGGCACCGTTTACTACGGCAATGCTTACGACGGTGGTCGCCTTATCCTCCTTGAGCAAGGGCTTTTTCAAGAAGGCTGGGGTGCATTTGGCGCCTTCGTCGCTGCTCCCGTCGGCGGCATTCTCTGGGCCATTGCCGCCCTCGGCCTCCGTCTCGGCATCCAGTATGCCCAAGCCAAACTGAAAGGACACCGCTTCGACGCTCTCGACCGCCCTGTCGCGCTCGCTGAGGAGGAGGACAGAGACTCTGTAGCCTCCAACACGGGCACCGGCACCGAGCCTCCTCCCGAGTATTCACAGATCGCTCCGGGACTTGGCAAGGAAACCGGCAAGTTCTTTTAGGACTTTGCGGAGGGGATTTTGCAACACCGGGGGGGGAAGGGAGTCGGGAAAACTACCTACCTAACCTATCCAGATCAGATTGCTCTGTATCCATTCACCTGCCTCCTCTTCGTCCACCCACCCGTCCGTCCATTCATTTCATTCATTTACCTACCTAGTATCAGTTCGATAGTTGTTGGGGTGGTTCATTACCTACTACCTACTTACCTACCCACCGTCCGCTCTCTCATGGAAACTGAAGAAGGAGTAGAAACTAAATTGTCTTTGGCCATCCACCTACTGGGTTAAGAAATGTTTTGGATCCTAGATGATATACGATACCCTGTAGGCACCTAGGCTTCATGAGAGAGAATCAGATTGACCCAATATCTCTCTGCCGTGAATTTCCATTTCTTTGCATGCATGTGATGTACAATACTTTTGAATGCTGAATGTGTGTTCAATTTTTTTTTTTCACCGTGAGCGACATAACCAACCAACCCTCACCCTCCTTGAATATACGTTGGTATAATGACAGCATGACATGACCCGCCTCTAGATATTAAGATTCCTGGGGGGATGAGAAATCAAACAAAACCACATCAGATCCAGGATCAAACCACGCACTCATTTGTCTCGCTCTATGTTCCTTTATTGGTAGTCGACTCGTCAGGCGTTTAATCTTGTGCAAACCTTTGCTGATAATTCATCTCTAGGTAAATATGCAAGTCTGAGTCTTGGTATAAAAGTACAGTCATTATTATTGTACATAAAGAGTTTGCCTCCCTCGGTGATACATACACATTCCACCTCTTAGTCATCGGCCTCTAGCTTTTTCCTGTACTCCTCTTGCTCCAACTTGTTGAGAATCTCCTTCTCAGCAAACCAATCCTCGGGTGTCATGGTCGGCACAGTGCCGAGGATGCGCCATTCGCTCTGCTTCCAAGTCCTGGGGTGGACGATGGAGACGATGACGATGTTCTCCGTCACATCCACCTCCTTTATGCTCCCCGGGACCTCTTCCCAAGCCCGATGTCTTCTGACCTCCTCGGTGCGCCGCTGACGGCTCGCAATCGACACAACCACCTGCCGCAGAAGCGGACCGGACCCATCCGAAGTCGTGGGCGCCACGATCTGCGAGGCAATGCGCGGTCCCCGACGGTACTTCACCAGCTCCCATGTGTAGCGCTTCTTGGGCGACCTTGCGTCAATAGCCGCCAGCATCGGTACTCCCATGACCTTGGTGCAAATTTTGCCAAGTGTCCGCTTGTCTCCGGCGGCGAGCGCCTTGGCCATGTCGCGATGCAAGGCTTTGGCCGTGAGGAGCGTGGCCGCATTATTGAGCTTGTACTGTGCCTTCTTGAACATGCTGGGCTTAGAGCTCCATACCATGCCTAGCCCTGAGGCTGTTGTGCGCGCCCACGTGGTGAAGACTTCGTAGGCGAACTTGAAAAACTTTCTAGGCTCGCGGGGGTATTGGGATATGGGAGGGGCGATGAGTGTGCCTGCAGCGTTCTCACTATCAGTTTCTGTCTGACATTCAGAGGACATACCAAGAAAAAAGGGGGACGGACCTGGCAGGATAAAGGACACATCTGTGGCTGAGAGCTGTGCCATGCTATTGGCATTTGCCTGTGCTGCTTGGAGTTTCGGTGATGGCGGCGTCCAATCGATGGGCTTCACCTTCGGGGCGGCATACCATCGGACCGACGGCACTACGCATGGCAATTGCCCTCTCCTGTCCCCAATTGGCGCCCCTGCAATCCTCCTCACCGTCGCTGAAGTTATATATGTCCCTGAGAGCAGGTTACGGGTGCCCAACAAGCCCACCCTCGAAGAAGAAGCCATGGCGGCCTGTGTTGTCGACGAGTCTGCCTCTATTCCTTGTTCTTCGGTCCAAACATGGCGCACCGGCCGTCGGACTCGGTCGGGAGAAGGGGTCGGGCACTAGGTTGTGTGGTCTTCGCAGCGACCTTCAGCAGCGTGGAACTCGGCGCGGCGGCGGGCAGCAAAATTTCAAGCTCGGAGTGTAAAAATTGGACTAACTCTCAACCCGCGCCGCAAAAAGTCATGGATGCTCCGTGCTCGGGATTCACCCCACCTGTCTCAATGGCCCAGCGGCCAATTACAGTGCGTCGTCTCGGCCATTCCAAGCCATCTTCAGGCACAGGGTGACCCCTCCCGCCTGGCCGGCCCAGGTCGCTGCAACATGACGCCTTGAAGCCAGCCTACAACCGAACTTTGCCTCTGGTCCGACGACGGCTGCGGGACAACCTCCACTCGCACCTGCAATCTGAATTGGAAAGACTCGCAGAGTCGCCGTCAGCGGCTGACCGAGAGACAACGCCAGGCAATTGTTGTTTTTGCGAGCGTGTCCCACACTTCTTGCTCCCTCCTTTTATTTTGCACACTCTCCCAGACCCAAACCCGTGCCTCATGGATCCATGGGGACAATAGGACATCTAGATGTCCAACCAAGCTAGGACACCCGCGCAACGGCGGATAGCGGAAGCCAACAATTACAGCACTGGCATTAAAGATGGCAACGGCAATCCAGATCCGTATAACAGCTTCTCCCGCAAGAGCGGAAGCAATAGACGTCACCACAGTTCCGGCGGCCATGGCGACGATGCCGTCTCCTCCGTATCCAACACGGGTAAACGGAATCACGATCACAATGGCGGCGATGGCGATTTGTGCGCGGTGACAGCGCAATCCTCTCTGCTCCAACCCCGGATGGCCGTTGTGCTCGGCCTCTCCAAGATATGGCACCCACTCCTCTTCGTGTGTCGCCTGCTGTCGATCGGCCCCGCCGTGTGGTGGGGTCTCCCGAGCGGGCTCCGTTTGCTGGTGATGCTGCACCTGCTGCTATTCAGCGACAAAAGCAGTCTTAGGGTCAGTACCGCCGGCTCCGGGACTGGAACGGCCAGCCTTGCCTCGGCGGGACATAGTGATGTGTCATCGTTCGAGGCACGCCTACGTCTCCTTGAGGCTCTCCTTGCCACTGTATGGGTTAGTTTTGTCCCTCCTCCCTCACCAACCACACCCTCTGGGACGGACCTTGACTAACACTTGCCCGTTCAGTGTGGCGCGTCAGGCTACCTCTCCTTCTTCTTTACCGACTGCCTCATGTCCCGGTGGTACGTTGCGCCCCCGAGCTATATCACTGGTTGAGCATCCAAGATGCCACGTTCTACATATCACCGTCTGCATTGCCAATGTACGCCGTCTAACACAAACCCAGGCTCCTCAATTACACCCCACAAGCAACGCTCATCCGCCTACTCGCCACCGCGGCCACCAATGCGTACCTGACGTCTTGCGCCCTGTCCGCCGCAGGCGCCTCCTCTGACCCGCGACTCCTTCTCCCAGCATGGATCGCCATCGCCACGGTATGTCAAGTGTGCCTACCTATGCCTACTGGCTTCATCCGTCCATCCGCTCCCTCCTCTCATCTCTATACGACCCGAACAGAGCAGCAAGCTAACCAGATTTCTTACAACTTCCAATAGATATTGACGGCAATCTATCACGTTACGCAACGCAAGATCAACATACGCAAGGAGATGTCCATGTCGATGAGCGTCTTCTCTATTGCCAGCTATATTAGTATGGTCTTGCTGCTCGGGCAGTTGCTCTCGAATAGAACCGACTACCCAGACATCCCAGTACTTCGCATAACTAGAAGCGCCTGGCACGAGGTAGTCAAGATCGTACTCGCCATTTCGGATTATGGGAACACAGCGGGATACATTTTCAATTGACAGGTGTTTCTTATCTATATTTTCCTCTGTGGTAGGCCAATCCAGATACTAGCAAACATTTCTTTTCTTCTCACGATACCCAACAGAATGGAAGGGGGGAGTAGAGGAGTCGGGAGTTAATGGAAAGCGAAGGTCCAAGGGAAGGAACAAGTTCCTCTTAGTAGAATTATCACGTCACATAGACAATATATGGTTTGGCACCGCGCAAGATATTGATCCATTGCTAAAAGACCACGCGGACTGCAGAACCCAAATGAGAGACTTGCAGTAATAGGTCGCTGTTGTCCTATGCCGCCATGCCACCATGTGTACATCGCAGCAAACGAAGCGAATGGTTCTAGGTCGCCCAAAAAAAAGTGACCATCGGTCCTAACATCCCCCTGGACGAGTTGCAAAAGCTCGCTTCCAACCTGGGTATCACGTTTGTGTGCCGCTCCGAATCCCCTCGGGATCCTTCATCGCTCCGTGGCTAGATATAGCTTCCTGTGACTCCTGCCCCAGAAGCCGTCCCTTTCCGCAGAGCGAGGTGGCAGCACGGAGAACGTGCCAGGGTTAGAAGCCGTGAACCTGGACGGCAATTAGTATCGACAGTTTTGAATTTCGAGAGTTGAACAAACCTTGATGGTCTTCTCATCGAGGCCCAAGCCCTCGTCCTTGTTGGTGAGGAATTCCTTGATCTTGAGTCGCTGATCACCCTGGAGCTGAATCACCTCGCCCATACCCTTGGACTCAGTGTCACTGATGATTGTGCCATTGCAGGCTGTGAACTCGTCAGTCATATGCTTCGTCGGTGCCTGTTGTGGACAACAAGAACATACCAAAATCTTTCTTGACAACCTTTAGGATCTTCTTGTGGTCAAACTTGCTGGGAATGCCCTGGACCGTGGTCAAGGTCTTCCGTCCATTACGCTCTGCGAAACAACCAACGTCAGCAGGTATTGTTTGTGCGAGGCTTCTATTAGCCGAGGCGTGCACCCGGTGTCGGCCTAACATTTCACGGAGATGGTGGAAAGGAGGGGTAATACGTACGCTGAATGCGTATATGGATGTACTCCTGGGTCTGTTTAGTCTGTCCGGAGTCGTCGTCGGCTTCGGCGAAGGGGTCTGCATTGCGAACGCATTAGCCTTGGTAACCATTGCAAAACCCAACGTCGCGGCCGTGAAGGTTCACAGCTTGGATAGTGGGTCATGGGGCGGTCCACCAGACCAAGAGTTTGCAGGGTTTGCAGAGAGCGGCAGCACTCAAAATGTTACTTCGACGCTCCGCCCATTGCAAGATTGTAAAGAGAGATCAGCATACCGTAGGACTTGAGATTTTCGATTGACATAAACTCGAGTTTCTCGGGGTGTCCTTGGGAGAGTGGTATTGTTTGGGGGAACTGGAAGGTAGCGACCGACGACTAGGTAGTGTCTCGCTAAAGCTGAGAGAAGGAAGTGGTGAAACGGGTTCCGGGTTGCTTGGGGGTTCTTCTTATATGCTTTGTTTTGACGGAAAAGCGATGCGCTGGGAAGTATGATGACTGTTCTGGTTGATGAAAGGTCCAGGTTCCAGGAGGCGGGAGTGAAGAAGTGAGGGGAAGATACGAGTGTGGGGGCTGCTGGGGGCCTCCTTATGAGCGTGGAATTACTGCCTCAGGCATAAATCCGAATGCGGCGAATTCACCAGTCAGAGTGGGGCGAGTCAGTTAAGTACCGCACGGGTACCCCGTGGCTTCTGCAGGGCGTGAGATGCCCAGGTGGGATGCCTCATGTGAACTTTTGAAGTACAATCCCAAGACGTTGCGTCACAGCGCTTTTGCCCCTCACCCCCTTGATGGAAGCTTTGATATCCGCCCGCCTCAACGTTGACACTACATTAGCACGATTAGCTCTGAGGCTCCCTCAAAATATCGCATGTTTTGATACGTTCCATCTCAAATATCCCCATTTCTCTCGCAGACGCAACTTGATTCCCAAACACCGTCCGGGAGGTTCCCCAGGAAATTGAAGGCGTCAATACACAAACATGAGGTCTAACATCTCTTGTTGCTGCCAAGTCGAGCCATCCTCCCCTCCCCGCCAACCGACAATCGCTATGAGCTCTCTGCCCTATTCTTACGCTTGCACCAGCCGAAGAGGATCTCATTGACTCGCATTTGCACCGGCGGGATATTCGACCAAAAATGTCTGTGGACTTGGACGGGCAGATCTGAACCGCGCGTCTTTGGGATTGAAACATGGCAACTCGCTTTTCACGCCCACTTTCTCGTTCTCGTGTAGTTCCATTCCGCACCTCGAGATCGCTGCTAAATGATCTAGATTCATTAATGATTCACTGTTCGCTCGGTACAACGAAATGACCCCGTTTAGTCGCGTACATTCCTTAGTTGCTCTACCAGAAGCCATCATCGTCAACGTGTAGAGATGAAAATCGACTGAATTTTGACAAATTGGAAGGATGGCGATCTCCTATTCTACGCAGTTCTGGCTGCGATGTTCTCGGTATTGCTACCATATACAATCGAGCTGTTGCCATCAGATACCGCTCCGCTGCTATCTATATTGCCATGGCCGGTACTCCATAGTCCGAGGCCATGTGCTAGTCCGCCTAGGCCGTCAACTACCAATGGCCCATCCGGGCCTGGCGGTGACCACAGCTCGTAGGGGCCGTTGGTTTGGGTGAAGGTATGGGCGTTGGATGGAGTGAGAGTTGGCTGAGGTTGGAGCGCGTTTCGCAAAAGCTCCATCCCATGCTCTAACGTATCGAGTCTGTCATTGCGCTCACTCGGGATGGCAATCGTCTTTCTCTGAGCCAGCATTGCGTAGTATTAGCCCGAGAAGATGGCAAACCTTTGCGGTGCTTGGTCTCTAAGTCGCAAGCAGTGTGTGCCATGATGGGAGTCTTCGTAGCGGTTGGTAGTTAGTCATATGGTGAGTGACTTCAAGCACATTTGGTGCGAGATCCGGGAGCTCGCCCTTGGACTTTCCCACGAGCGACGATCAATTCAATGTGTTAGCAAACATACTTTTTAATGCACCGTTCACGCTGCTGTTTGTTCTGTGGACAACAGGTTGGGTCCCACCATCATGTCTGCTCCCAGCTACGCAGTGTGTTGACGCTGCCAATGGGCTGGTTTCCATCAAGATGTCTGCGTAAACATGCTCTCGGCCGTCAAGCATACGCTGACACTGTTATTCCGCAATCCTGCTACGGCTGCAACGGCCGTTTCAAGCAGCTGTCGGTATGTATTGAGAGGCGTAATACTGCCTGCCAGTCTCCCAGGCAACTCAAGCCCGCGGGCTCAGGTGGTTGTTCCTTGCATGGACAAATCGGGTTCCAGGGTGCGCACGTCTTCGAATCCAGCATGCAAGTCGGAGAACAGCGTCTCACAACTCAGCTGAGCCGAACATGGTCACGCGGCCATCAGGTTATACTGGAGCTTTGGGGCAGTGCTCCTGAGCAAGCGCTGTCCATTCGATTACCAACTATCCGCAGGAAACTCGCCATCCAGCTGTCCCCTCTTGCCCCTCTACCGGATTTGCATCAGGAATGCTCGTAACCGCATCCTTCTTGAGACTGACCCTGGTGGGGTTGGCTCCCTCGCAAAACCGGCAAGGGCTGGTTGGTAAAGCCGTGGTGGGCGACGGTGTGGCCCCACTTAGTTCCGCAATTCTTTGGTCTCGAGTGACCAGACAATTTTCCTACTAAGTAGAGCAGCATCGACGCACGAACCGAGCCACATGCCCAGGCACTGAAGGAAAAGGAGGGAAAGTGGAACATGGCATTTGAACCCGAAGAGCCGTCCGGGGACACAGCTTCTTACCTCACGCAGATTGGCGTCTCGGCCCTCTCGTGGCGCGCTCTTTACAGCCATGGCTGCACATTCACACGCCCCACTTTCGTCGATTGCATGCTCAATCTTGTACGGAACCCCAACATCAACACGTCCTGGCTGTTCCGCGCTGATATCCTCGAGGATGACGAGGACGAGAAGGCTGCACTGCCGCTGTCGGAGGACTACCAACATGCTCCAGAAATTCCCGAGTTCCAAGGGCTCAGGCTCCGCCGCCGCATGGTTCGAAGACTGATTCCCAGAAATCCGGCCAGGGACGATGCCTTGGTGCAAACGTGCCTGTTCTACGATCATGCCTCGCCAGATGTTGGGGACATTGATGACAACAAGGTGGTAGAGCGGACCCTTGTTGTCTACCTCCCACACCTGGCTGCAGATGCCGAGTTCCCCTTCTACCACCCCAAGGTGCGGGGAATCGCGTTTCTTCACGAATGGAACGAGGGAGTGAGACGTGGAGAGATATCACTTTCGTTTCGGTTCTTCAGCGATGCCGACCTCTCTGTTGCAAAGCTGACCAGAACGGCCTGGCACCTCCTCGAGGTCATCCATCGGCATGGGCAAGGAAGGGCCGCCGGTTATCAGAAGAGAGTCCAGCACGACGCACTGATACCCCAGAGGCGAGTGCAAGACACTTATACTGTCCTGAAGAGGGAGTACGCGAGGTCGCTCATTGAAGGCTGGGCAGAGTCGACCGACCCTGAGAAGCACGTCTTTGAAGACTTGAGCATCGCTGCCTTCTTGATCGAGCTTTGGGCCGATATGTACCCGGGAGGGGCATTCCCTGGCTTCGTCGATATAGGGTGCGGCAACGGACTCTTGGTGCACATCCTGAACCGAGAAGGCTACACAGGATGGGGCTTTGACGCCCGACGACGGAAGTCATGGACCCAATACAACATTGTGAGGCCTTCGCGCCCCGAGGCCTCAGACGCTAGTGGCCATTCGCTGCAGCAGCTTCTCTTGCTTCCGCCTCCAGTGAGTAGAGAGGGCGCATCCGACATAACCATTAGTGGATTCGATGAATCCTTAGTCCATGATGGCCACTTCCCAAAGGGTACATTCATCATTTCCAACCACGCCGACGAGCTTACGCCTTGGACACCTATTCTCGCTGCAATCTCCGACTGCCCATTCATAGCAATCCCCTGTTGTAGCCACGACTTGACGGGGAAAAAAGTCCGGTACAAGCCGCCCAAGGGGAATCCCAAAGCCTTCTCCAGCTATGCGGCGCTGGTAGAGAAGACGGCTGAAATTGCTAAGGACTGCGGTTTCGATGCTGAGCGGGAGATGTTGAGAATCCCCAGCACACGCAACGCTGCCATTATCGGGAGGAAGAAGATAAGCGGTGACTCTCTGGTGCCCGATATTGACGCCATTGTACAGCGCTATGGAGGAACGGATGGCTATCTGGAAACCATAGTCAAGCTGTCCAAGCGCACGTCAGCGGACAGCGGTGGAGGACATTGAGGCGGCAAATGGCATTGATCTAAAACTTTGGTTGTGATCTAATCCAAGTCTGGGACAGGCAGATGATCAACCAGCTTGAGGTTGGTCAAACCCAGCTTCTTCAATGCTTCGACCGCGAGCTGATCCCGCAGCTTCTCGGTCGCTTCTTGGGTGGTCAGTACGAAGTCGTACTTAAGTAGCCAGATGCCCTCTTTCACACCGTATTTTCCAGCTGTCTCCTTATCCACCTTGTCGAGGTCAACGATCAGGCTTTGTTTAACTCCGAAGACGGCATCCGATGTCTCGTAGGGATCGCCACGGAGATAGAGGGCGCTGGGGGGTGTGAAACATGTGAGCCTTCGGCAATATGGAGCATGGGGAGAAACAACCTACGTAACTAGCCGGTCCCAGCCCTCCTTGCCAAACATAAAGTGCACATGGGCGGGCCGCCAACAATGGCGGTTCAGCAGCTCCAGGAGCTTCCCGACAGGCCCGTCGTTGGGAATGGGGTAGCTCACAGGCTTGAGACCCTGGAACCAGAAGCGGCCCTCCTCGTCGCTCTTCATTATACAGCGCTCACTCGGCTCGTCGCGTCCAGCATGCTGCACGTCGTAGTGGCCTGAGCTGTCCGTCTCCCAAATGTCGACTGTGACGCCAGGGATCGGTCGACCTTCGACGTCTTTAACAGTGCAGATGGCGAGCATGGGCTCACCTTTGGGGTCTGACGTCATGCTTGCGCCGTTAGGAAGCACCGGGGCATCGTGTGTGTGGAAAGGTCCTAGGACGGATCCCTCGGTGCCAAGTGGTGGTTTCGGGTGGTTTACGTTGTCGACCAGCAGGGACAGACCGAGGACGTCGGACAGGAGGATGAATTCCTGCAGTATGTGAGCAGACTATACATGACATGCGCAGGTCGGAGTAAACATACATTCCGCACCTCATCGGAGATCTGGCCGCACTTGATCAGGAAGGTGATGGCGGCCATCCACTCGTCCGTGCTCAGACGTGTCTCACGCGCAAAGTCATGAAGATGGGTGACGAGGCGCGCCATTAGGTATGTGAGGCGGGCATTCGAGGATTGCGAGTTGATGCGGATAGTATTCGGTGTGATGTTGTCAATGGTCAGATCGAGCAGCGCAGGAGCGCCCACGTCCCCTGCCTTTGGTTGAGAAGCCATTGTGAACCACTGGAGATCCTAGAGCCGGTATTGGAAGAGGGAGGGAGGGGG
>Ga0247760_1001779_pt1 | contig 18640 bp, 17 predicted proteins | sample UWRJL171409R4_FD_179936 | JGI IMG/M metagenome (GOLD analysis project Ga0247760, IMG submission 179936) | Plant litter microbial communities from Arlington Agricultural Research Station in Wisconsin, United States - UWRJ-L171-409R-4 | ecosystem: Environmental > Terrestrial > Plant litter >... | reverse complement strand
CCTGTCCCCCCCCCCCCCCCCCCCTTTTCTTTTTTCCCTGTCTTTTTGTTTTGCCTCATCCCTCTTTTCTTTTTACTTCCTTATCCTATAGCATTGTGTTGACTGCAGGGGCATGGCTGGCGTATGTACCATTACTGTCTTTATCATGGGTTTTTGCAATTTGTTGGTGGATTTTTGGTTCATTCCCTTTTGACAACATGAAAAGAGAAAAGAAGACGAAAAAAAAAAGAGCACCAGACACAGGAGGGATGGATAGATATACACATGCATTGCTTAGCCTGGTTGCTGAGATAAATGCATCTCCTTTTCTGCTTTGCATATATCATTGCTTTGCTTTCGATCACGATTCTTACCAATTGACATTTCTGACACTAGAAGCCGCAAGACCTTCCATATACATCACTAGGACCAAAGTCAGCGCAGCGTCATGCTCACTAGACACCACATGTCTCCCGTCGGAACAGGGGACCTAAGGTCCGTGTGTATCATTCTGCCTCTTTTTCTCGCTCAGGATCGGGGTTTGATGATATCTGGAGGGATATTGAGAGGAAAGAGAAAGAGAAAGGAGATACCCGTCTGCGACTTCCCACTTACACTGCTGCATAGGTACCGAGGTAGGCGCCTAGATGCTCGGATTCAAGAGTAATGGCACGTCGTTGTCGGTCTGTTTCGCCCCCGAACTTCAGCCGTGTTCCGCCAAGCTTGGAATCTCCCTCCTTTCAAAAGTGCTTGGCAAGTGCGACGCTGTGCCTCTTGCCGAGAACACAGCTCTATCCCTAGGCAGCAGCAATACATGTGTAATAACCGCGCAGCGTTAGGTAGTATTAAACTCTCTTTCTAGTTACGAACAAAAAAAAAGTGTCCAAACGTTCAGCTCATCACATCAAATCCCCTTTTCCTTTTTCGTGGCCTTGGCGATTGCCTGGCCGCCTTGCGCTGGCACAGCATGCAGCGCGGGTATTATTGCAGTTAAAATTCAGAGTTGCCAAGGAGTGATGATTGGGCTAGCGACATCCGTCGGCGAGTTTTCTGAATCTGACTTATAGATTGAATCTCAACCGCAACCATCTAGAGTCCCAGACTCACAAGACGATACGAGTCTCGGGCAGCGAGATTGCCCTTTTTTTTTTGCGTGACTCTGGTTCTGTTGCAGTCTCGCTTGGCAATATTGTAGCTCAAAAAAGTGATGTATGTATAGCATATGTTGCCGACTTCGGCCTCATGGCGGCTAGACGCAGGTTGCGGCTGGATTACTCACGCCATGCATGATCACGACCCCCCTGAACAAATCCAAACACCAGCTGCAGACTCAACACCAATTTGGCCTGTCCTTGTGTTATCCGTGCCATTTCTTTTTTTATGGGTAACAGAGTCTATGATGGAATCAATTAGAATGGGGACAGCCACGGGAAAGGCGAAAGTGAGCTGGGCCCTCCCTCAAGTATAAATGACGCCCATATCTCTCCTCCTCTTCTGCATCTAGTCCATAGCTCAAGTTCTCAACGCAAACACACCAAAACAAGATCGCCTCCCGGACATCCGAATCAAAATCCACGATGCATCTCCCAGCCATTAGCACCATCGCAGTTGCCATGCTCGGCTTCAGCTCGACTGTCCTGGCTCAGGGCTGCACTCCCGGTACGTTATTTCGTCTCAGTAAAGTTCATGTGACTGACGAGGTATTAGGCGCCTACAAATGCGCTGCCAAATGTGGCCCATGCTACAGCCACGGCTGCGGCTGCCCTGACGAAAAATCGGCCATTTATACCTGCAACGGATCTGGCACCCAATGGGTTCTCGTCTCGGTTTGCGGAGCTCCTGGAAAGTGTCAGTATATCGGCGGGACTCCCTACTGTACTTAGATCAAACATGATAGATGAGATGGGAATGGAGGGAGGGAAAAACACGGGGGATTCTTTTAGAAATATAACACCCGACATTCTAGCGGAATGCTTCTTTTGTCCAGCTTGTAAATTATGTCCATGTTATCCGTCAACTACACGACCTATTAACCGCCTATTCCACCCCACTGAAAAATGGGCCAACACTCGAGAATGGTAAATCGGCTAACTGGCGTGGGTATGGGAAGTCCCGTGCAGAGGAAGCTGTGCTGTGTGTAATTGCACCGACACTGTCCGGCGATGCGGCGTTCCTTGTTGACCATGGCGTAGGGTATACCGTTGAAATTTTTGTAGACGGTGAAATGTCTCTAGGTTTTTCCCTTACACTCGAGACGCTCCATGGGTGTATGCTCGTGCGGGCCCATGCATTCGCAAGCGGCATTTGGATCGCAAACAACACCATCGGGCCATTCCCCGCTAATATCATTAATGGCGGATCCAAACAGTTCTAAGCGGTGTTTGCGTGGACTACCATTCTCCATTACCTCTACGCGGTCGGGCTGTCTCTGGTAGAACCAGTACGTGTCGCTGGGTTTGCTTTCAAAGACGGGTTGTTTGTCCGTGTAGAAGGGACATGTGGGAGAAGGCAGACTCTTATTGCTGCTGCCTACATAATGATCGGGGGGTTACAACATGCTTGCCAAGCATTGACACCAAACAGAATGCCAAGAGTGATTCTTGTTAAATCCAGTTTTTCGATACCTTCTCGGTTGTTCCTGGTTTTTTTTTTCTTCCTTTTTTTTTCATGCCATATTTTCCATTTTTGAACTTAAACTGTTTCTCTCCTCAACATCAGGCAGACTGCATCCGAATGCAGGTGAGTGGGGTTGTTGTGTGCCTGACGTGGAGAACGAATTAGATGACGTCCAGCTGCCACACTGGTCCTTGTGTTCCCCGAAGGGTTGCATGCATCCATCGTCATCAGCCTCAAATGTGCAACCGCTGCTTATCTTTCCGACCTTTGTGTTTCACTTGTCCTGATTCCCACAAAATACGCTCATCCACTATCCATCCTGACAATTCATCTTATATTTATCACGACACTACAGAGTTTCAATGTTTACAAGTTCGCAATGAGCGAAATATCCGCGTCCACCCTCGCCTTCACCCGGCCCGAATTCAACCCCACCCCCGCCGACGCCATCATCGCCCGCCACCTCCTCCACGGCCTACGAATCCGCCAGCGCCTTCTTAGCATCAATCTCCCCTGGGAACTGGCATTACATATTGCCGACCTCGCCGACTATAACCCACGCATTGCCTGTCGGCGGGTCGCATCCGCGTCTTTTCCTGCGAAATACCACGGACCGGAAAATCCCTGGTCTGATGAAGCGAACCATGCTGTGGCAGGGCCGTATCTCGTCTCCCCTCCGCTTCCTATCCCCCCTTCCCCTTCTCCGGAAACATCCCCCGAGACAGAGACAGAAACAAGGGGCTTTAAACCTAGAATTCGCGCCAAGTGGGTGGCTTTCCAAATCAAATCCGCCGACCAAGGCTGGGCGACCTGGGGTGGCGAAGGGACGTATGAGAATAGTCACACGTGGTTTGAAGTTTCGATTCTACGACCGAGACAGATCTCTGGAGATGTTTCAAGTGTTGGAAATGTCGCACACGGGGCTGGACATGTTGGAGATATGAGGATTGATCTGCGCGTTCGTGACCGAGCGAGCATTGCCGATTACAAAGAGACGATGAATGAGTTGGGTTGGGATTTCGTCAAGAATGGAAATAGTGAGGAAGTCGGGTGGTTGGTTCATCATAACCTTACAGCGTGCAGGGAGTACAAGGATTACCGCGTCGAGTGGGATTTAGGAGCGACGAAAAAGGTGGATAAGGGCCCGCCGTCGGTAGGAGATGGGGTAGGGTTCGTGGCGGCGCTGAGGGCGGGTGATGCGGTAGTGCTATGGGCGAGGGCTGAGGTGAGTACTTTCCTAACCTGGGACTTCGCCATGCCAGTTGGACGCTGTGTTGACTGATCTGTCTAGCAACGGCTGTGGGTGAACAAAGTGGAGGAGGCGACCATCGAAATTTGCTATGAGGTGATGTGAGACTGGAGTTGTGCAAGGCGCCGGAAGGGGAAGGTCGATGACCATCATAACATGACTCGATGTGGGCTGAACGGTATTGTGAACTTTAGAGTTTCCCAGGTGGAGGCGAGAGAGTTGTTCAGTTGAGCGAACAGCATCATAGCAAATCATGAGATGTGAATTCCGAATGGCTTACCTGGCAGACTTTACCCTCGGGGTTCGAGGTATTTGGCGAGTGGACAACATGAGCTTGAAATCATCCGCTGCCGCTCAGTGTGTGCTTTTTACTACTTGAATCTCCGAGGACATCGCCCCCAATTGCCACCAGACAGATGTCAGGAGTTCTCTCTTCTGTCAAGTCTCCGCGGAACTGTACTGCCTCGCAAGCCGCGGCAAGTTGAAATTCCTAAACTCCAACTTCCTTCCCAACATAACCAGTGATAGTGTTGGCTCTGCAAGTTTACGGCATTACAAGTTCATCCCCGAGACAGACGTGTATATCACCGAGCAGATCAGACCTCATCCAGAGCCATGTCTGATATCGGGTTTCCAGAATGTGTCGGAGCTGTGCTTGATTGGTGCGGGCTTTGCATGTCAACTTCTGCAACTCGCCTCGTTTGGTTGAGGGTGTGCGTCTCTGAACTGAGACAATGACGGTGGTTGACAGGACGCGGCCGAATCAGTGGTTGAGTATGTCTCAATTTACCTTGGCAGTGCTTCGACTTCGGTCCAATCCGGTCTCAGAACGCGGGGGAAGTCTTTAGAAACCTCAAATGGTAATTCGCATCCCGGATTGAGCTGGATACATACATCATCGGGCATTGAACTTGTCTGATCACCAGAACTCGCAGCCAAAGTCGAAAATCCAGAGTCCAGAGTGGGCATGGCAGTGCCGGGCGGAAAGCACACCGGTGGAGTCAACAGGAGGGATCCGACACAGCTCAGACTCCGAATTCCAAATATCTCATTGCAAAGAACACCCTCCTGCAGCTGATGTCAGGTATTTGCTGCAAGAAAACTATATAACTATGGCCATGTCAACCTCTCCTCGCTCTTTCCTCAAGCTCAACACATCATCAAAGTCACACAACTCTCTATCAATCCATCCAGTCACAAACTCATCTTGTTCCTACCCTCAACCAACAACACTCCTCCATCCACAAATCCATCACCCAACATGCTGGATTCCAACTCCATCCCCACCGAAGGCAACATCGCCGCCTCCCCCGTTGTGATCCGTTTCCCCGCCAACGCGACCCTCCAAGTCATGGCTCAGACCAACGCTGCCTGGCGCCAGCTTGTCGAGATCCAAGACCAATCAACTGGTCGCGTTTACATCTTGACCGGCCAGGGCGAAGGTGTGCCCATGAACTTGGAGAACCCCGAGGACGGAGATTTCAGCGGCTTTGGGGGTAGCCTCCCTGGCGCGTTTTCCCTGTCTCAGATCGATGACCCCAATGAGGCCGACCGCGTGATTTCTGTCGTCTGCAAGTATTCTAGGTCGGAGGGTGGGGGTGGTTTTGATGACTATTCGCGTGTGCGGGTCCGCAAGATGCCCGACCATGGCGGACCCGTGCAGCAGTGGGAACTGGGGGCCGAGGATGGCGCGGACGATGATTACAATGATGTGATTATTCATGTTATGGCTTTCCCGGCGGGGATGCACTGAGCTGTTTTGTGGAGGATACCTGCCTGTAACGTAGGTAGTTTGCGAGGGAAGGAAGTGGAGAAGTTGTATAGGCGACAAGCATCACTCCTTTGAAGCAAATTTGAGCGGTATAACTCCCAGATCCATCAGACCTGTTGCTATTGTTAGAGCTCGCAGGAGAGAAAGAAAGGGGTTTACTGCCGCGGCCACCCCTATCGCTGCACCCAAAGAAAATAGAAGAGTGTGACGCCACATCCAGCGCCACTTCAAAAAGATGAGACTTGACAGACACCCGATTTGAACGGATAACCTTCTGATCTGGAGTCAGACGCGCTGCCATTGCGCCAGCCCGCCTTTGGATATACAGTGAGGGTCGTAAAGCGGTTCATCAGAGGAGTAGGTGGTGTCCTGGCAACGGGAATGACGGCGGTAGCAACTACCACCCTGGGTACGTAGCGGAGGGCGGCAGCTCTCGCAAAAGTGCTTGCACCTTAGCGAGAAACCAGCGAATCAGACCAGCAGAGTTCAAGATGAACCTCACACATGACTCGGGTTACTTCTTTGGGCTAGCCACACACTGTTGCTTGTTGAGAGCCTTGCCATCTCCCCCCGCGTCTCGCTCGTCTGCATTCTGTCATTGCGGATTGTGTTTGAGTATGCGTAATGACTGGCAAGTGCCCGCAAATTGGATATTTAAAGACAAAATCAGAACTCTCAATTTTCATATCCATCACCTGCAAATCGACGGGAGGTTACATGTACAAGTTACAAGTTTTGAGAAGAAGTAATATGATCAAGTAGCACAAACAACAACTGCGTATCAACTCGACACCCTCCCCCTTTCTCCGTCGCGCTTCGGAATCCAGGCTTTAACCACCTCGCGATAGTAGCCACGTCGAGTCCCGCAAAGTTTTGCTGCTCAATAACCTGGTACGCATCGACACAAGGCGTGGTCGACTCCCCCGACTGCGGCGCTGGTAAGTTGTTGCAGCTTTCCTCGGACTCGGACATTATAGCCACCAGGACATTATCTGGCTGCTGATTCTGTAGGGCGTGGGCTGCGCCATCCAATGTATTCATGTTGCTTTGGTCTTTTTGGTCGCAGGAACCGGAACACTGCGGACGCGGCGGCTCGTTTGATGCACTTGAGCAGGCTCTCTCCTGGACGGTATTCACCAGGGTCGGCTCGCCGAAAGAGGACGTTGCATTATCATTGCCAAGTGTGTGGTCCACAGGGTCTGCATTCGTATGTTGCTCCGTGGCTACAGGCAGGCCTCTGCGCAACGATTCGACCTCCCTCGTCAGTCGAGCAATCTCATCCCGCGCCGCATCCAGTTGGATCTTGGTCTCGGCAAGCTGTGCCTCCAGCTGGGTCGTATGCGCTTTCACTCTGGCCCGATGGCGTCGTTGGTTATCCCGGAGCCGAGCGGCGTTTTGTTTTGCCGTGGGTTGTTGTCGCGCGGGGAATCTGGACATGAGACCCGCAGCTGCCTTGGTGTTCGACTCCAGCCGCATTGTTGTCGGGGTGCTCTCAAAGTAGCGATTCAAGTTGTTTAGCCTTGGTTGAGTCGAAAGTTGTTCGCCAAAAAGACACCAGATGCAGGGGAAGAGAAGTTTGTCATTGAAAAAATGCCCAAATGGAAAGAGGAGGCCAGGGGCAAAAGTTGGTCATTGAGAAATTACCCCAAAGGAAAGTGGAACCACTCCGCTTTGTTGGGCGGGATGGAACGGCGTCGGGATTACGTGGCGGGGTTGTGTCATGCTGCGCAGTGACAGATCGAGAAATTACCGTTTTAGGAAAGGCGTGAATGACATATCGACAAATTTCTGCTTTGGGAAAGGTGGCGGCGACATGGACATTGTGATAGTATCGTCTGAGCATTCATGTAAGGCGGCCATGGTGAACTCGTCCGACCTCGCGAAGTCTATATATATGTCATTCCCCGGCTGCTCTTTGAAGGTGCACCGAGGTCCTCAGACAGCCAAAGTTCAACTTTCTTGTCAATTCTTTGCATAACCAGACCCCAGCCTATCACTTGAGCCTACCGTTGACTATCTGGCACGACACTTCCCAAAATGAACGCTGAAAAGATCTACGAATCTGTGCGAGACAGGTACACAGCCGCAGCCCATGACACCAACCCCGACTATGGCCATTCTGTCGCCAAGGCCTTTGGATACACCGAAGAGGAGCTTGCGAGCATCCCCAAGGATGCCAACCTGGGTTTGAGCTGCGGCAACCCTACGGCCATGGCGAGCCTTCGCGAGGTAAACCGCCCCGAAACGTTTGTACAGGACAACTTCTCTAATGCCGCGTAGGGAGAAACCGTGGTTGATCTTGGCAGCGGCGCTGGGTTTGACGTTTTTCTAGCGGCGAGCAAGGTCGGGCCGACAGGTGCTGTTTATGGCGTGGACATGAACAAGGTGAGTGACACTCCTGACTCTAAATCATTTCCGTAGAACACTGCGGTACTAATAATCCCCTTCTTACTAGGACATGATCATGCGCGCAAACAAAACCCTCGCCGAGTCGAATAACCGCGACAACGTCACGTTCGTCGAGTCAAAGATTACGGATATCCCCCTGCCGTGGGGTGTCGCAGATTGTGTCATCTCCAACTGCGTTATCAATCTTGTGCCGGTCGAGGAAAAGCAGTTGGCTTTCAATGAAATGTTCCGCCTGCTCAAGCCCGGCGGGAGATTGGCCATTTCAGATATCCTGCTCAAGCAAGCCTTGCCTGAAAGTCTCCAGTCTTGCATGGCGCTGTATACGGGATGCGTTGCGGGGGCGAGTCGGGTGGCGGATTATGAGAAGTATTTGCAGGTTGCTGGTTTTCAGGGTATGTTTACCTTGCCTCTTCATTTTTTTCTCTCCTCGTTACTTTCACCATGGTACATTGGACGGATGAATACTTACCTAAAAGCCTGGCAGATATCCTAATCACCGACACCAATGCTGATCTCAACGTATATCTCGACACTGACGTCGATGGAACGACCAAAAAAGCTGCGTCTAGCCAATGCTGCGGGATCGCTTCCCAGGATAAGACGGCAGCATCTTGCCAGCCAGGAAAGGGAAAGAACAACCAGTGCTGCGCCGCCAATAACAAGGAGGACGCTTCCCAAGAAGAGTCCGACGAGAAGGCCGGCGGTTGTGGAAGCTGCGGCGGGGGAAAACTCGGTGATTTGAACAAGTGGGCTGGTAAGTTTGTTTTCTCCATCAATCCCACAAGCCTCTGTTGATCTGACTTACCGTTTTGCTTAGGTTCGTATAAGATCTTCGCTGTCAAAGCGTAGTGAACTCAGAAAGTGGCCTTTTGGCGCTGGGAGAGAGGGCTCTTGCGTGTAGCAGGCAGGCATTGTACTCGTTTGTTCAGGGATTCCAGTCATGGTGCATTTGGATCGCAGGAGAGGCAAGTAGCGGAGGTTAAGGATTCATTACATGTACGCGACAAACATCTGGAATCCCTTGGTTGAACCATTGAAATTCTAACAATCTTTTATCGCAAGCCAACGGAAGCCATCAGAAAAAACCAATCCTATGTCCCCGTCTGGTATCTTATATACATTTCCTCAATCTAAACCCCAGGATCAAAAATGACAAGTTTCACATGTGTCCATCTTCCATGTACATGCATGTCCCCAATCAATTCCAGCAATCATCACTCTTGCCCGATCCCCGATTATGGCATCCCTTGGCGCACACGCCGCGATAGCCAATCCATCCGTGGCCGCCGGCTCCGCATTCATAAATGGATTGCAGGGTATTCCACTCGGTTAGCGACTGGCCGTTTTTCTTGAGTTCGTCGTAGATTTCTTTTCGGTAGTTTCCTGTTGGCGGGTATTAATTCCTGTCCATACCTTGCCTGCATACCTAAGGTACATGTACCCAAGGTAATCATGTGAACTGGTACTCACCAATTTGTAAAAGAGTATGGCCGCAATAGGTGAGTCCGGTGGTGCAGGCTTTGGCGGTGACAAGGGTGGGGAGGACACTGAGTGTCGCAACAAGGAGAGCAATGGCCTTGACCATTTTGACAATTGCTGAGGATGTGAAGCTGAGAGTTGCGAGAGATGGAACTTTTAGTTGAGGTTGATGAGAAATGTTTTGGTAGCGTTGATGTTGAATGCTTGTTGTCTAATGTGCTCTCTCTCTCTCTTGAAGCCGATGGTGGGATGGCGTTTTATATGTGAATACTCCCTCACGCGCTCATGCCTACGTTCAATGACAATCACGTAATTCATATTGCAGTGAGGACGAAAACATGCATCCCCAGCCACCAAACTATTGGCCCGGACTGGTTGCGATAACATCAACTGGTGATTGAAGCCCGGAGATCCACTACTGCAAAAGACGCATTCCAATGATAACCTACGACATTTATCTAAGTTACCCACTCCGGTAGGCCCGTATGACACACTGCCTTTTCTTGTGGGGCGTACTGCGGGCGGGCCAGTCGCGAATGCAGTCGGCGATGGAGAACATGGCTGCGCCCCAAAATTTACAGCGTTCAGCTCCGTGTCGGGTGCTTAGTCCCGGATAACATGACCGACTCGGACGATATCCCCGCCTGAGAGATGGAATGTTCCGAGCTCTCTCGGAGGTGTCTGTCTAGACCTGGATGATTGCGCGCGGTTGGTTTTTCTCACAACTTTATAAGTAAAAAATGAATACATGTATAGCATATTCTACGTCAGGCGCCGTGTCAGGCATATCACATTCTTCAATGCGATGAATTTTATCCTTGCAAGATTTGCCAAGTCTCAAATGACAACAAAAAAAAGAGAGAGAGAGGGGGCGTAACAAAAGATAACAGCGTTATTGGAGAGAGGTGGATGTGTCGACTGATGAGTAAGGTTTGCACTTGTCGTTGTAGTGTTGCTAGGGTTATATCTTTTCTTTATTGGTGGTGGCAGTTACCGTTATGCTCTATACATCTAAATGTAGACAGTTTGGTGGGGGGCAGCGTGGGATGCAAGCTCGCGAAAAATAATAGGTGATTTTGAAGCATGTAAACATTACTAAGTTGTCTGGTAAGGACTGAAGGTTTATACAGGGTTTAGCTAATTACAACATGATTACTGCTAACATTATTTCCCAGCGCATCCGCGTACTAAGTGGCACCTATCTATCCATCTACCACCAGATGGTCTGAGGGGCGAAAGCCCGATCCGGGGTAACTGCCTTGCCGTTGACAATATCGGCGTCGCTGTATGAGGGGAAGGCAATGATCCTCTGGGCTTCGTCGACAATGGACCAGGTGGTGAAACCGTGGTCATCGCCGAACTGGTTGTCCCACTTGGACGTGACAGGGTAAGGACCGCACCTGGCGGCGCTGGAGGCGCGGCTCGCGGGGGCACCCGTCACGGTGTACTCGCAGGGGACGACAGCGGCGCCATTCTGGGTGTCGATGCCGAACTTGATGGTGCAGGACGTGTCGGCGGCGTTGCAGGTGCGGGTGAAGGACTTGATAATCCAGGGTTGGACGGCAGCCATGGCTGAGACGACCTCGGCAGGGGCAGGGGCCGGGGCGGCAGAGGACACGGTGGCGAGGAGGGAGATGAGAATGGTGGAGTACTGCATTTTGATGGTTGGCGGTGGGATGGCTTTGTTGTGGTGATTTTGTTTCTTTGATTGGTAATTGGATTGTTTGCAGTTGATGATGCTGATGATAAATTCGAGTTGTCAAAACAGAGCGATGCGCCGGTTCTTATAATCATCATAATTCGGGCTCGTTTAAAAAGATGCGCTTATGAGCCCGAGTGCGATATCGTATTTGCCCTCGGATGATGGCAACGAGTCGCTGCGACGAAGCCGTATTCGCCAAAATCATGGTGATGGATCTTGATGTCATCATCATCATTACGAGCAGTGAAATTTGGCTAGCGAGGCATCTCTCGTACCGGATTCGCCAAGTCTCGCCTGACAAGCACCCTAGTCCAATGAACACGAGCGACTCAGCCCTATAGCGATGTAACCCGGATCTGACGGCTAAGTGGAACCGCACATTGTGCGTCAGTGAATATAGCTCGCACTCGCATACACGAATGTGTAAAGTGCCGGCCGAGGTTTGCGGGCGCTAAGAGTTGGAAAGGGGAAGGATTTACCTACCCACCTATGGATTACTATGACACCATTTCTGTCAAATCTAGAGTTTCTAGTCTCCCTTAATCTCAGTATTTTTCTCTGATTTCTAACCAAGGTGTGTTATACGAGGACAAAATACTCCCCCTGGCCGTTAACCCCGCACGTTCCATCAGGTCGTAGACGTAGCAATACCCGATGAGCTCTTGGTAGTACGATCGCTGTTCGGCCATATTCGGTGATGTAAAACCTGTTGCCATAAAGATGCCTACTAAGGCCCAAAAATTAAACTGCACCCAGAGTGTCTTGAGCGAATTGTTCCCTATTCTTCCACAGTCCGCGCGGGGCGCTGAGGGTGGCTTGCGGCCGCTCGATACGGCTGTTCTTGTTGCATGCTGACATTTGTTGTTTAAATTTTTAAATTACAATGTAAGGGGGGTAGTGATCAAGGGAGACAGTTCTGATACCTACATGGACATTGGCGAGTGGACGTTGAGGGGTCGAACATCAATCAACTGAATTTGTCTGCACTGTACTGATTCAGAGCAAATATTGAGTCAACCCTAAGCCAGGCCTGAGCCAGCCAGGATGACCATAGTCACGAGGGCGAGGTCTGGTACGAAAAAGGAAATTTTTCATGTATGCCCAGATTCCAGTGGTCGCACAAAACAGCGATTTCCATGCTTAACTTTTCAATTACATGTATCTATGCCTATTAAACCACTAGAACATTATTACCCTCAACATTAACATTAACTGCCCCCCGGCTTCTAGCTATCATCCTGGTTTTCGTCAATCAAGTATACTGCCATGCACCGACCGTCGTCTCGGGCAGCGCCTCAACCTTCAAATTGACCTTTGTGCAGCCCTGCGTAGCAAAGCCATCTGCAGTGGTAGTGTTCTGCGCAAACAAGCTATACCGCAACGGCTCACCCGCCGGAAGTCGCCTCGGCGGACAGGCAACCCAGCCTGCAGAACCCGAGGCCTGATGGAAGAAACCACCTCCCCGGTACGCGACAAAACCGTTTTGTGTGCTTCCAGGAGGGATATAAGCGGAATGAGCCTGCGTGTAAGCAACCCCGCCATCGGTAGTGAGGTAGGCTTGTTGGCCCCCGGGAACCATGACTTTCATGCCGAGATATCCCGTGTCATGCGCCACCAGCGCGGTGATGTTCCCGGCGGGACAGGCCGCTCCAACTTGTTCCGTGGGACAGTAGCTGCCAGTGGGTCCGCCGAGGATTAACCGCCCGTTCACGGCGCTGACGGGCTGGCCATCCATGGCGGAGAGAGCGGGGTTGACGACGGTGAGTTTGAAGGGGTTGCCGGTGAGCTTGGGGAGGGTGGCGAGGGTGTTGGTGTCGCTGGCGCAAGTGTACATGAACTTGCTGTAACATGCTCCTCCGCAATACGAGAGCGGCTCGCCAGCAACAATGGGACAGAGGAATTGGTTAGACCAGCAAACGTATTGCGCTGGATCGTACTGGGCTGGACCGCATGTTCGGAGCGCGGCTAGAGCGCCGGCAGCTTGTGCGAGTGCTATGGGAAGAAGGCGGACCATTTTGTTTGTTGTGATGTGTAGATATGTGAACGTGAGAGATGAAGGTGAGTGATGGTGTTGTGTTGTCTCAAAAGACGGACTTGTCTCAGTATTTAAGTATCCATTCCAGTCTCGAGGTTTGTGTCTTGACCACGGAGACCACGGAGATATGTAACCATCCAGACATTTGCTGTAACCTTGACTGAACAAGTGAATATAGCCTCAACGCTAGACATCTCGTATTCCTACTCAGCCACGCATTGGGAGTTTTCTATCGAACCCGTGTGGCTTGTTCGCTTAAGCTCGGTTTGCAGATATTAAGTTAGATTAAAATGAACGCTATATTATTACCGACTACCGACATGTTTGATCCGGCTATTCAGCGCGTAGGATTCTGCTACCGCCATCACGAGAAACTCTGCGCTCCACCCCGATGCAGTAAGACGCTTGATGCTCCTGCGACCTGGACACGAGGAATCCATCGATGCCTTCAGGTTTGGAATAATAACCAGCTTCTTAAAAGCATGTTCATCTTCGATACAAATTGACGCAATGTGAATGTCAGTGATGCCGGCTAAATCGAAAAAGTCAAAAGCGCCTTGAATGCGCCGTTACATACACCAGCACCAGCCACGGTGCTCTCATCCTCATGTGATTCCAGACCAGTTCTGACCTTATTGTCACACAGCCCTATGGATATGTGGACTTAAGTCGAATTGGCCCCAAGGCCCACCCTTGACGTGGATCCCAAGACGAGCAGTAAGAGGCAGACGAGTGGTATTTCGTTGCTACTTTTCCCGATCCATCGTCAAACAGAGGGGTCGAGTGAGAATATATGGGCGCAGTTGAGTTTCAACAATTTCTCTCAGCATCGGATATCATGGTCCAAGTTTTCGATGAGATGCGTTCCCCAGCCATCACCCACAAGTCATATGGCCCAATAGCGGACCCAGTTCCACCAACCAGCACTACGGCGGGTGTCCACACCTGTAAATCTTCCGTAGTATAGTGGTCAGTATGTGAGCTTGTCATCATGTCTTCGCTCGAGACCCGGGTTCAATTCCCGGCGGGAGAGATGTTCAAAATGCCAGGTCTGGTATCTTTTTTTCTTCTTCTTTACGCTGCTGGAACAGCTTTTAGTGTTGCCCACTGAACCCTGTGCGCACTGGCCGATCTTCGCTTGCGTTCGGGTAACAGACGGCGGATAGCGGGATGTGGACATTACCATGCCCCGAAGATTAGGGTGCAAATACATTACCCGCCCGGTTCCTATTGCAGCGGCAACCGGAAAGAATCACATTGGCGCAAGCGATCTGGTGGGGACCCTGGAGCATTGCGTAATACCTGCTCTACCAAGCAGACTCGAGTTGAATAATTATTCCGTTGCAAGCGCACAAGTGGCCATGAAGGTAAAGACGAGCGCTAAATAAACGACCATCGACTTCCTTGCTTATTACCTGGGAATCATCTCAAAGCAGGTTGATCCCAAATCGAGATGCTCGAGTATTGACCTAAAATGCGCTTCCTGTCAACAATCAACCAGCTCGGCTTGTTCATCGCTGCGGTGACAGCGCAAAGACGGTCGGTGTCTCTCAAGGATGGCAAAACCTACGTAGGAACAGCAACTCAGGTCCAAGTCGTCAACTTGGAGGCAACAACCACGGCAACAGCAACGGTCAACAAGTTTCTCGGCGTCCCTTTTGCAGAGAAACCAGTTCGCTTTCGTGCATCGCGATTACCAGTCCCGGTTGCAGGCCCCGGCAACAAGACAGTTGAGGCAGTGAAGCAACCGCCTGCATGCGGTAACGACGAGGACTGCTTGTATCTCAACATCTTTGCACCCCAATACACTTCGGGATCGAAAAAAGCGGTACTGGTGTGGTGGCATGGCGGCGCTCTCCAGTTTGGGTCCATCTCCGGCACCGATGGGTCAACCCTAGCAGCCAACGAGGACATCATTGTCATCGCGGCGCAATACCGTCTCGGCGTGTTTGGGTTTCCGGGAAACGTATCGGGACTGCCAGGAAATGAGCTCAACGCCGGTTTCCGCGACCAAAAAACCACCCTGCAATGGATCCAGGAAAACATCGAGGCATTCGGCGGCGACAGGACCCGGGTCACCATCGCGGGCGAGTCCGGGGGTGCTGTCTCCGTTGACTCTCAACTCCTCAGCGAACCCTTTGACAAACCGCTCTTTCATGCTGCCATCCTACAGAGTGGTGGTCTACACACCTTTAACCGCATCGCCCTTGGCGTGGGCCCCTACTCAACTGGCCTCGGAACCGGTAACAAGAAAGACGGCGAACCTCCGTTCCTAACTCTCGCTAAAGCCATGGACTGTCCTGTCGACGGCGACAAAGCCCTACTTTGCCTGCAGTCCAAACCTGCCGCCGAAGTCCGGGCTGCTGTGAACAGAGTCAACCTGCTATTCCCACCCGTTGATGACAACAGCCAATCGAGTGTAGGCGACTCCGACTCAGCGCGACGAGCGAGACGTACCGTCAACGTCCCCGTGCTTATCGGGAGCACGTTCATGGAAGGGCTGATTTTCCCGCAAAACAACATTGCGTCCAAGACCTTTGACCAGTGGACCGAGGTTATCTATCCGCAAAATGCGAGCCTGCGAGTAGAAGCTAAACGCGCATACGCGGTAGGAGCAAGCTGGCTTATTCAGAGTGAATCGGATGCCGTCAACCTGCTACATTCAGATTATCAGTTCGCCTGCACGACGACGTATGATGCGAATTTGATGGTAAAAACCGGTATCCCCACGTGGCGGTACCTGTTTAACGCATCGTTACCGGGCGGTCGGCTTGCCGGACATGGCAGTGATGTGGGGTTTGTTTTTGGGGAAAGACAGTCCTCGGATACGAATCGGGTTTTGAGTCGTAGAATTCAAGCGGCGTGGGGTTTGTTTACTAAGAATCCGGCAACAGGGCCAGGGTGGGTTAAATATGGGAGTGTGCCAAATTCGCTGGGAAATCTGGGGGGTGAAGGGGATCGGAAATCCATCACGCTGACGGATCCGGCGGTGGTCGATTCGAGGTGTCATGTTTGGACGGATGCATATGATCCAAACCGGCCGAGAAACGGATTATAAATGCAGTTTTTGACAGTAGAATTAGCAGCCATCTAAAGCACAGAGGACGGTGCATATCGAGCGGTGTGAAAAATATGGTATCAGACCTGAAGTCGTTGGCCGTGTTCCAAAGCAGTTTGAAAATGAAACTAGCAGCACCTTAACCAACCGGCACTCTGTTCCACACCCACAACGGATATCCTCTCGTGCTTTACTCCGCCGGCCGCTGTTTCCTCACTTCCAGCCACTTCCCCTCCAAATCATACAAATGCTTCGCCTCGCCCAGCTCCTCCAAGAGTCTCTCGTAGTACGCCACCAAGCGCGGATACTCGTCCCTCATGACCTTGTCAATATAAAGAGTAAACCCCGTATACAGCTGTCCACAAACCGCCAAGTCCGCCAAACTCAACTTGTCCGTTCCCGCGAGCCATTTCCCTCCCTGCAGCTCCCCGTCTAGATACTCGAACCATCTTTTCAGCTCTTTTTCCGCTTTGGTTTCTTCCTCGGCGTTATAGGTCGCCCAGTTATTCCCGCGCTCTCCATCGCCGAATCGCCACAGACAGAGTTTTGTCACCGACGGTTCGAAATGCAAAAACGTAAACCAGAGCCACTGCTGCACTTTTGCTCGCTCCTCCGCCGTCGCTCCAAGTAACTGCTCTCTGACCCCGGGTTTGGGCGCCGTATCGGCGAGATACTGCGCAATAGCATTACTTTCCGAAAGGAAAAAGCCGTCGTTGTCGGCGCCTGCACCTTCAAACGCGGGAATTTTTCCAAGCGGGAATTTGGCGAGGTAAGAAGGCGTTTTGTTGTCTTGGCCAAAAACAAAGGGTGAGGCAAGCGTGACTTCATGAGACCCTAGGGCGGCGACAGCAAGGGCCTTCCATTATCAAGAATGGTTAGTTGTGTAATTGGTAAAGCAGAGGGAGGGCAAAAATACCAGGCGGGTGCGGGGGTGAACAATATTGGTGAGGCTGTAAATTTTTCCAAAGGGAGCCATTTTGGATTGCAATTTTGTCCTTGTTAAGCGTTGGTTGAGTTGGTAGTCTGTTAATGTGCTAGTGGTGCATGTTGTGAACAGCGTGTTATCCTCCAGGTATCTTGGCGTACGGAGGAGATTTATACTTTTTTGCCATGGTGTGTGTTACCGGCAGTGTTGCCTTGGTTACATTCGGAGTCGGCACATATGGCGATTCCGGAAACTTTGTTGCTAAGACGGCAAGAATATTAAGCCGCAGCGAAACTTTGCTACCCTTCGGCATCCTCAATTAAATCCGCGTATTTCCTAATCTCTGTTAATCGCAACAGTATTGTCTCTCTGGACGATGCGGATACCATCGCAGTGAACCGCTATATGTTCAGCTTACCCGCAAGATAACGAGGCGAAAGCCGGCATGCTTAGTCCTGGGCGCTGTGTTACATAAGAACGAAAGGCAACAAAGAAAAAAAAAAATTGGGGCAGCCCCAAAGCGTTGGCTAAGGTAGAAAAAAAGATATCTACGGTCTTGAGAGAGACCAAGTAGGCATGCGTCAGCCGCGAATCGAACGCGGGGCCCATCGATGGCAACGATGGATTTTACCACTAAACCACTGACGCTAGAAGAATTTGTTGTGGATGTGTTGGGTATCCGACTAGATGAAACTGCTAGCTTCTGTGAAATTGATACTGGCTACAGAAGTTCGATAGAGAGCCTTGAGGAGACAAATGCGCGGCGTCAGCCGTTCTTAGTAATTTGATAGCAAACAGCCTCAAGCACGCGGCAAAACGAACATGACATTAGGCACTGTTCTGTCCCCCAAGAGGCCGCACAGAATCATGATCACCGTGGAGCCGAAAACTAGAACTGTTCTTGCACACAAAACATAATTCAGTCTGATAACGGAACAGCTACATTGATTGCAATCCCACTCCCTCCACTAGCCACCAGATCTAAGACCTCGCCAAGCACATATAACCAACCACCGAGAAAAGAATTGATCACTCCCCCTCGCCATCTCCTCAATCACCCCTTTTGTCTTTCACCGCTTCCGTAAAGCCAACTCAAAGGTTTTGCCTAGGTGGTAGAGAGACCTAATGGCACGAGGTCTTGCGGCAAATATCAATGCCTCCCAGGAAGGTCGACTGGTCATAGCACTTGCACTTGCAGACGCCCTGGTCGCAATACGAGTTGCAGTAGCCGAGAGCGAAGCAGTGAGCAAAGCACGAGGATCCTCCGAGGATCGGGATGCCGCAGGAGATGCGCTTATCGAGCGGGTTGGCTTCGCGTCCGCGAATGGCGGGGGCAGCATTGTCCCGGGCCCACTGTGGTAGACAGAAGTGTAAGTGATGGTGTTTATGAGAAAGGAAAAAGGAAGAGGAAAAAAAA
>Ga0247760_1001778_pt1 | contig 18642 bp, 11 predicted proteins | sample UWRJL171409R4_FD_179936 | JGI IMG/M metagenome (GOLD analysis project Ga0247760, IMG submission 179936) | Plant litter microbial communities from Arlington Agricultural Research Station in Wisconsin, United States - UWRJ-L171-409R-4 | ecosystem: Environmental > Terrestrial > Plant litter >... | reverse complement strand
CCCCCCCCCCCCCTCCTGCGAGTTCTACTACGGTATTAAAAGCGAGAAAAACTGCGCTATCTTTATAATCTCCGATCCCTTTCTCTACCTCTTCGAATTCTACATCCACTCCGACGCCCCGTTATTATATCGTTTACCCGCGCCCCCCTCTATATGTCGAGGTTGTCGGCGAGGCACTGCCCCTACAGGAGTACATCCCGCTGGTATTTGCGCTTGCGGGCACACCCCCTCGGTCTCGCGGCCTCAATAACTTGTTCAACGGTCTATTAGAACCTTTAAATCTCTGCTGCGGGGCACGGAATTACGGAGCTTCGGCTCCGAGGTACGGAGCCAAGTCCAGGGTACGTAACGCACCCTGCGCTCCCTCTGTATAGCAGAGGGTTATAGCACTTACAGTGCTACACCTCTCTGGTCGGTCCTAGAGGATATATCTTAATAATAACATCAGGTAGCCGACTTAGGCGTATCGGGATCAGCAAGAGTGTTAAATGGTAGGATTGTTTTCTATCTTTTAAGTGAATGAAAGCGTAGTTAGGTGTTTGAAGTTGTGGTTATGGTGGTGGTGGTGATGATATAAGGACCCAGTTTTGGGTCCTCGCAACTACACGGCCATTTTGAACCGTGGTAACTATAGCCGAGGCAGGCCAGAATAGTGAACCCCCCTCGCTCAGTCTGGCTCAGTCTGGCTCAGCTTAAGGTGGCAACTGCTCAGTTCCGAAGAAGGAAAGGGAAATTCTCAGTGTCGATTTTAGGGTGATGTACTTGCTGTTTCCAACAATAGTGAAGCTGGTGTTCTGGCACTGCGTAACTAGAACTCCCTTATTTCTGATATTACCTACTACTGTATGACAGACGACAGACGCACTAGGGTCTTCCTTTAGCTACAAAGTAAAATGGCAATATGGAGGTGAGCTCCCTCTTTATAAAAAAATAAGGCACTTGAAAAAATTGCAAACCTTAAGCTACACTTTAACGACCTCTAGGAAACAAAATTAATCAGAATAAAATTTTCAATTATTACAGCACGTTAGCTAAACACTGTGTCGGTGTTAAGATTATTTTTGGATAGATATTAGACTGTAGTTGCTGATTAAGATTATGTAACTAACTTTTAAGGAAATTTATTACATGTATAGCGATTACTGATTTAGGAGTGCCTTTTTGTCGGGAGAGAGGTGAGTTACTTGATACTAAAGATAAAAATGAGTGGCGAAGAAATGTGAGCTTTTCAGAAAATAAACCGTCGGTGCTAATGGTGCGGGTGACGGTAGGGCGTAGAGCTGAAGCTGTTTAATCGCATACCTTTAAGGCGGCTGAAACCGGTAGACGATTTGCAGGAAAACGATCTTATCAATCTGGAGGCCAGTTGGGACAGACTCGGGCGATGTTTTCACTTCCAATGCCAGAGCACGCAAGATTAAGACAGATCGTAAGGACAGGACGCCTTGGTAGAATGGTGGATCAGCAGACTGAATGTAGGCCAGCCAACTCTTACCAGTTCACTGCTGCTGAAGGTCGCTGTTTTATGATACACAAAGCATCTAACTAGTAGACTACCAATAAACGATATATTACTAGCGAGCAGAACTGGAATTCCTCATACTCCATCGTGGCAACAATCCTAGTATCTATGCTACTCTGGAGGCAAGCAGCTGGTACCGTGATTGGTAGAAGGCGTTTGGTGACGTTCTCAGTAGTTTCCAACAGGTCATCCATCGAGACCGAGGTGAAAGGCATTACCGACAGCGTAGTGTCCTCTAAATACCCCTCTCCCAGCCCCCCGATTGCAATGTTCGGTTCTCCTACAATCCACAACCGACCATCGTGTTTTAGTAATCAGTGCAATCGGGGGTTACAGCCGGTGGTCCAGACCTACTTGGAGCCAATACTGCTAGCCTGCAGGCTTATCTGCCCCCCGGATGTTTTGCAGGTTGGCACCTATAGTATCCAGTTTCAGCAACAACAGCATGCAAACTGCAAACTGGTCAAGGGTTACTGATAGGATGACGGCGGCACCGGCGTGCAAGGTTGCATTGTTGAGTTCCATCGTTGACCGATTTGGGAATGGCCGAAGGTAAGCTAGGTGGTTGGCACAATGCCATTCGCTGGATGGCACCAAAGGCGTTCCTGTCTTCAGCTGAAGCCATCTGCAGGCTCGGAGAGCTGCCCAGGTTTGGCGAGTATGGACAATCATCTGTCGGAGGCCGACTCGGTTCATTTTGCTTTTCTCTGTCACCGTTAGCCATTTAACTTCCTTCGATTTCCATATCTTGGGCATTTCTTTGGACCCTTGATTCCTGTCCGTCCTCTTCGCCACGATCAGTGCCATTTTCTCCCGTTTACAATGTGCCATCTTTTCCCGAGGATAACACTTGTTGTCGTGGCATGGGCGTCGATGCTACCGCCGCCAACGGCCCTCGCGGCGCACGCGGCCGAGGTCAAGTGCTACGCGCCCGATGGTCAAACAGTGGCTAACAGCTCACTGGTGGCACCGTGCAACAACCTTGGCATTACGCAGTCTGGCATCCACTCGAGCTGCTGCCAGCTTCAGGGCGACGAGGACGCGCGTGATCTGTGCACAGCGACGGGGCTCTGCCTGAGCGCGGGCATCGTCCGTCGGGGGTTCTGCACCGACCAGACCTGGAAGAATCCTACTTGCGTCGGTGTTTGCATGGACAAACAAGCCGGAGGCACGCCTACGGGCTTCGCACAGATGACGTCGTGCACTGACGGCACCTACTGCTGCGGCAGAAACAACCTCACTTGCTGCGGCACCACTTGGGCCATCAAGGCCCCGACCATCATTTCATCCATCGTCATGACCACCATCACCACGACCGCGGCTGCCGTGCCCGCAAAGCAGAATATCGGTGCCACCGCGGGCCTTGGCGGGGCCCTAGGTGTTGTCCTTCTCGCCGCCGCCGGCGCAGTCATATACCTTCTGCGGCGGATCAAGACGCTCAAAGCTGCCAACAATTATCGCAGCGACCCCCCGCCACCCATGTCCGCGGCAACCAGCCCAGGTTACCCGCCAAGCCAGCAACAGCAGCGGTCTAACCTCGCAACGCCTGCGGGAACTGCGAACACCGAACCCGAGTTTGCGACGCTCAAGGCTATGTACAACCGGACCCAAAGCCCAGAGCTGGACGGCGGGTCGTATACACACCACCGTGTGTCTGAGCTGGATGGCTCGACACTGATAGCCGCTACAATGCAGCCTCTGGCTGGTCACGGTAGGAGGGAGACAGCTGACGGGGATAGAAGAACCGTGCCTACCTGACAGAAGGACGCGACACAGTGCCGGGACTTTGGGGGTTTGGGAGGATGGTGGGTGGCGCAGAGAAACAGTTTGTCAGGGTTGTTAGAGGGCCTCCCACCCTCCAGACTATTAGCTAGTTAAGCACGACAGAATACATGCTTATGACCTCTAAAAATCAACACATGCATCCCTATTCCCACTAATCGCCTGCAGCACACGACTCTGCAACTACCCCCCCCTCCCTCCCCTCCAGGTCCATTGCACACCCTGGACGTTCGAGACTTCGGAGCTAGCAACACCCACAGAAAGCCTCCCTCGGTCTGCCTCTCTTGTCTTACACGTCAACCATCTCAACCCTGACGCTCTTGATGTCAAATATAAATCCGTGGCACCCTGCTTCTGCTTGTCTGAGATTAGCGAGTATGCACTAACCCATTCCACTTCTGCTCTGACACTCTTTTTGATCCTAAGTTCTCGGCAATAAAGAATGCACCGTCAGTCTCCACCATTTTCATTGTCGCAATACGTGGCCAGATAGCTCTTCTAGCAACAATCAACATCAAAAATCCGAACAATTGCTTCGTTCCGTGAACAATCGCGGCTATGAAGCCCAACACAATAGGATTGAGTTTGTCGAAGGTCACCACATCCTCAGCGTTGGCCCAAAACACCATCTTATCAATCTGAGGCCAATGACTCTCGTCTGTGACCGTTGCGTTGAGTTTGGGACGCATCTGCTCCTCAGTGAATCTTAACGTGCCACACTTGTGGGAGAAACAAGTCGCTCCGGCCCACACTGAGCGAAATGCCCTACACCGCTTCAATCTAGATTATGACATCCACCGAACCACCGGCCCAGCCATGTTGCAAATGCATGTCAGTGAGCATGTAGATCCTAGCATTATCAACATGGTCAGACTTGTCGCCTATGCATCCCCATAAACCCCACTCGGGGCATTACTAATGGCGACACTGCAACCGCGGTCTGCGTGGCCGCGCGCCCGCAGCTGTGGCAATTGGCCGCCGGCCCCCGGCCTGACCCACCGCGGCCGCACTTTACCGCACTTGGCTGCATCGACCGCACCTGGCCGCTCGTATCGTGCAGCATCGTGCTACCTTGGGGCCGTGCATATGAATCAGCGAGATTCGATTATCTCAACATAAATGACCGAGATTCTCAGTCTTCTCTCCAGACCACAGTCTCTTACCACCTGCTTACTGTAAATCACGAGCTCCTCCTCTCCTCCTACCTACGCTACCTTGGGTACATTTTCCGTTAGAGCGTTTCCAAATCGCCCAAATTCGGAGGGACCGCACCATCAACCAACTACGGGCCGTCACTCCATTCCGAGGAGAGCACTGATACAACAACTGGGGGTGAAAAAAAAATTGAAAAAATGAGCTTAAGCCTCAACATCCGACGCAGCACGATTATGCCCTATAAGGCACCGCTAACGGAGAAGAATCTTCCTGATCAGAGCGGAAAGGTATCTTACCTACCCACCTACCTTTTCTGATCCACCTCTCTGTCTACCTACTTTACGCAATTCCTGTGTTTCATCCCATAGCAATGCTGACCTATGTTCGCCTTACCATTTCCAGGTCTTCATCGTCACGGGTGGCTCCAGCGGCCTCGGCAAAGAACTCGCCGACATCCTCTACCAACGTAATGCCAAGGTCTATATCGCGGCGCGGTCTTCGTCCAAGACTGCCACCGTCATCGCCGAGCTTCAGGATAAGCACCCGCACTCGAACGGCCAGCTTGTTTTCCTGCCGCTCCAACTCGAAGACCTCTCTAGTATCAAGGGTACCGCCGACGCCTTTGTTGCTCGCGAGTCTCGCCTCGACGTGCTCTGGAACAACGCAGGTGTTATGGTGCCGCCGCAAGGCTCGACCACCGCTCAGGGCTACGAGCTACAGTTAGGCGTCAACAACCTCGGCCACTTTCTCCTGACGAGCCTCCTCCGGCCCGTGTTGGAGAGGACAGCCAAGGAGGCGACGGCGACGGCACCCGGGTCGGTGCGCGTCGTGTGGGTATCGTCCAGCGCGGCTGACGCGGCGCCGCAGCCGGCTGTCGACTTTGACAACATGGACTATCACCGCGAGGAAGGCGTCTGGCAAAAGTACTCGCGCAGCAAAGCGGGGAGCCAATTGCACGCATCCGAGCTTGCCAGGAGGGTGGCTGGTTCCGGCATCATTAGCGTTGTAAGTCGGCTCAAGCACCGCTATTTTGACATTTCCACCCCATGCCTTTCCTATGTTTTACCTTTTGTTTTTTCTTTCTTTACCCCCCTCCCCCCCAGGAGGGAAAGACAGAGAAAGAGAAAACAAGCTGTTAATAAAACCCTCGTCGTTCTGGCCACAGGCCCTCAACCCCGGCAACTTTGTGACGGGCCTCCAACAAAACATGCCTAAGATGCAGCTTGCCATGTTTGTAAGTCCACCGTCACCTCCCCTAACATAGCAAGGCTAGTCTGACATTTTTCTCTCTTCTCTCTGTGTGTAGAAGCTTGTAAGCTCGGAGCCTAAGAACGGAGCCTATACCGAACTTTTTGCGGGTCTCAGTCCCGACATTACGGAGAAGAATAACGGCGGATGGGGTAAGCCAGACTGCGCTGAATAAACCCTACCCCTCCCGATGAATTAGTATCTGATTACCTCGATAATTACCTTCGCTGACCTGGTGTTATTTTAGTTTCGCCCTTTGGCAAAGTCGACCACCCCCGCAAGGATCTGGTTGAGCCAGAGCTTTGCAAAAAGTACTGGGACTGGTCAGAGCAGCAGGTCAAGCCGTACTTGTAGGCACCAGGGCGTGTGTATTGTGAGTGTGCCCCCTTTCCCGTTTTTTTCTTCTTGCCTGCTGGGCTGGGGAGTGTTTTCTTGGTTCGGGCGGGGAAGAGGAGTTCCTTTTGCTCGGATGGAGGAAACACAGATTGCTCTTGTGAACGGTTTTGTAATTCATAATGAGGATGTCTATTTGCACTATGACCCCGCACCACGCCTTACATAACCCTAACCCCCGCCCGCGTTCAAATGCCCAGTCGCATCCATGGTCGCATTGTGCCATGAAATTCTTTCCATTCTGCCACAACTTTACTCCCCCAGCACAACCAAACCATCGCCATTCCACGGTTGCGCGCACTGCAGTTATTACGCCTAAGGGTAAGTAATCATTCGGCGCACGATTTCCCGGGCTAATTGAGCGTTCAGATGGCCGAAAACAGCCCGCCGCGCGATGGCGCGATGTAAGCCGACCCCGAGGTCGATGTCGATGACGATGCTATCTTCAAGGACCCTGAACCCGCTAACTAGCCAACCAGAGGCCGAGGAAGCAACTATAAGGGACGTGCCCATGGTGGTGCTTATGGAGGCGTACGGCCTTCTATACAGCGTAAGGCCTCCCAGTGGGAGGGGTTACTCTAGAGGGTAGCTAAACTACGACCGTAAGGGGTGGCCAAGCCGTTGCCACGCCTGTGAATAGTGGTAAGGCTAGAGGTGGAACGAGAGGCAGAGCGAGAAAGGCCTCTAGATCCAGTAAGGCATCCAAAGAACACACGAGGTAGTGGCCAAGCCACGCGTTCCAGCTGGTTAGGTGACGCAGGAGCTGCTTAGTCAGCGAGTAATAGTTAGTAGTCAATTGCAATTTTATTGCAGAATCGAGCGGTTTAGGCCCTGTTCGATCGATCAATTGCGAGTGTTCAATTGAATCGCGGTCGCAAATGCGACCGTGGATCCGTGGATGCGACTGGGCATTTGAACGCGGGCAGGGGTTAGGGTTATGTATGGCGTGGTGCGGGGTCATAGTGCAAATAGACCAGAGTCATAGTGCAAATAGACATTCTCTTTCTTTATTCCGCCCTGCGCCTCAAGTTGATGTAGCAAGGCCATCTTGAGCGTGTCAAAGGCCTATAAAAGATACAATCTAGACCTCTTACGGAAATTCTTGGACCATTTAGTTAAGCAGAACTCATGTGTAGCTGACGTTATCGTCTATGCTCTTCCTCAAGGCAAGACATTCGTTCCGAACAATAAATACCTTACACGACATGCCAGTGTTATCCATCTCTTTGCGGCTTATTCATCTTTGTGAGGCCAACAACCTGGGACCAAGGCGATGACGGGACGACCTTACATAACCCGGTTGTCTCCTGCTGTCTTTATGGTTGCGCAAGTCATAGGGTGAAGGGGATGGGACAGAAGACGAAGTTGCGGGGCATTTTCAGATAAGTAGAACCTACCAATCCTTCTCCGATTGAGTTTCCAAAATGGGTTCTGCTCGTCAATCGGCCAAAGTTTCCCCGGTCCCATGCAGCAACTCAAGGCAGTAAGTAGACTATTCTCCATTGGCGGAAGGGTGCAGAAGATGCCGTGCCGCAGAACTACGTTTGCCCCGTCACCGAGGGCGGCCGGGTCCTTTCACGACTCACAAAACACATATTGAACCCGTCCTCGAGCCATTCCAACCGCCGCCATAGGCATCATTTATAAAAATGGCCTTGCCCGCTACTGTATTCGTCGGCCTACCTTGACCCAAACACCAGATTAGCATGTTTGGAGGCCTTTGTTGCCTGCAAACAATAACACTCCCCACCTCAACACCTCACATAGCGGCTTCCGGAGCCGGAACAACACCAACGGCCGATATTTCCAACAGTCAATCCGATGGATGGCAAAGGGAACACTCTATGCATTCAACACTCGGATGAGACTGTGGTCCGGACGAGTTTTTGAGTCGTACTGAAATGAAGCAGTCCGAGGCCCCACCGAGCGATTGGTCCGAGCTAAGAAAGAAACATGCCCTGACCGACAGGAGTGCAATTATGCTTTAGGTGCTTATCTAGACCTAGATACCTTACCATCGGACCAGAGGCTAGCAAATGCTAACTCATCGCAGATAAAGAAGCCAACGAAAGGAGAATATCAGATCTATCCGACGTCCCAGAACACCCAGCCATACGGAAGGACTATTGCATTCCCGCTCAATACCACGAGTCCGGCCCGAAGAATCCCTTCTCGGGCAGCTCGGTAAGAAGCGCCGACTGACCGGCCCCGCCATCAATCGTCTCTTCAAGGACAGACGTGCCCCACCATGTCAACGTCACCGGATGGTATTGAAGCGCGAAGAAAATGATGATCCCCGAGAATGCTACTCCGCCTGTGAGTGCCGCCGAAAGGACATAATTGTACTTCTCCCACCACGCGGTCTTGTAGCGACGAAGGTAGTACATAAACGCGAACGACATGTAGAAACCGCCCGTGTAGTAGGTTAGATTGTTGGGCGCCCAGAATAGCATGCCGTTCATGACCAGCGAGGGGTGGACGTGTTTGAGAGCCGAGATAGGTGTGAAGATGAGAGTGTTGAGAGGGGCAAAGACTACGTTCGGCAGGGCCTTGCGGACCGCGGAGCGGACATTAGAGCCGAAGCGCTTGACCGTCCACCAAGCGATGGCGAGGAGAAATCCGAGCAGGAAGCAGTACTTCATGGCGGGGTACATCTGGCTGAAGATTCGGGAAGGACCAATGGCTCCCTGTAAGGTCGGTTATGTTAGCATCAGAAAGAAAGTGAAGGCCATTTATCCATGACATCTTACCCAAACTACAGCAGAAGCGAAGTAAATCTGGGATCCGCCTCTGCAATTGAAGCTGGAAGGCTGATTGGGGGTGCAAATGCCAGGAATATCGTTGTCAACGAACTGCACCACAGCGTACGCGATGAAAGCCGTGATGATGGCGCTGAGCATCTGGCCACGGTACATCGCTCGAGGAGGCACCTTGGAGTAGAAGCCCATCTTCTGGTCCGAGATGTAATTATCCGCCTGTCCGTTGATGTTGTAACCAAACGCCTTCACGAACATCATAGCCTCCGGGTGTCCCTAAATCCGTTAGTTCAACCATAGGAGGGGATATGTGGCGGTAATTCAGAACCCACAGGGAGAGCGTAACCGATGATCAGTTCCGTGACGACGTTGAGACCCTCGGTCGTCCCGGAGATGGCGTAGAGGTACGACATCGGAATGAGGAAGATGAGATTCAAACCGATCACAAAGAATACGGTCCAGACAGGCGTGTCGAGCTGGGGCCAGTTCGTCACCACGATGATGGCAAAGATAAAAGCGACCAAGGCGATTCCGAGAAACCAAGAGTCTGGGACCTCTGGGTAGCTGCGCATCATATTTGTGAAAGGGTCGTCAAAGCCGTCGTAGATCGAGGTGTCGTCGTTGAAGATGGTCAGCAAATGTTGGCCGGCCTCACGGAATCGACCCCGGACCAGCGACAGGGCCGCATTCTTGAAACCAACGAAGAATCTGATGGTGGATGATGTGACACTGGCCATCATGGACCGGTACGCCTTGAGAATGGGCCGCCAAGTGTCGAGGAGAATGAAGACCATGGTGAGCGGGTAGAAGGCGAAGAAGGCACCATAGACGACGAGGTTTCCAGCGCTGTAAAACGCAGGGGAGTACTCCTGGTATGCTGTTTCGTTGAGCACAGCACTATTGGGGGTGACCACCTTCGTGATGTTATATGAGTTACCGGTGTTGTCGAAAATACCGGACGAGTTGATGGGGAGATATGCCGACCAGCTTGTGTTCGTCCAATACAGAGCGATGATGATCAAACCGCCCAGGATGGTTCCCGCAAATTGCTGAGAGAAAGCAAAGAACGGGTATGCGAGGGGGGCTGAGTAGACCGAGAGAACGTTCCAGTCGAAGGTGGAAATAGGGTTGAAGCCCAGCCCCGAGTTCGACCCTGTGATCATGTTCAAGTTGAAGTTGTTGGGCGCGATCCATGTCATCCAGGCAAAGAGGCTCAGCGCTGGGAAGACGAAGCCAGGAAGCCAAAAGTAGATAAACATGGCGGAAAACGCATAAAAGAAGAAGCGGTATCGCGAGATACTCCACCTGTGTATCGTTTCCTTCTTGTCTGGTAACAGCAACGCTCTGTTTAGTGCTAGCGTCGGGAGGATGTTTGGCCATATCGCTTCGACGGGGTAGACAACGAATCGTCGCAGGAGACCAGAGAACCCGAGACCCATGAGCTGGGTAGAGAGCAGCAGCAGGATGCTGTAGCCAGGCGTGAGCCAGCTGCACTCCTCGTTAGCACGATATCGCACGGAGACATCCGTCACAGATTAAACGAACCGGTCCCCAAAGTACACGGTCTGTGTCTGTATGTTCCAAAAACAGTATGCAGATGTAAGACCAACGTCGACGATGATCGTGGACAGCATCTGCTCTTTGTATGACCAAGGTCCAGGGTTGAGATAGACTCGCTGGCCGCGGAAGTTGAAGCCCCAGTCCGGCAGAGCCCAGGCGAGAGCCTTGCCGCACGGATAGAGAAGGATTTGCGCAACAGCAGAGGACAATGTGATGGCTGGCCATCGGGAGTTGAAGAGGGAGTTGGTGAATTGGGCGATGATAGCCCACATGTAACCCAGCAGGTGCGCCCGTAGAGTCTCGCAGGGTATATCTTTGTCGTCGGTGGGCTCGGTGACGGAGCGAACTTCAGGATACCACGAGTAGAAGTGGCCGACCGCTGTCTCAGTCTTCAGCTTGAGCTCCCATTCTTCGGTGGTATCGCCGTCGGCAGGCCCTCGGAGGAGGTTCGTGAGCTTCTCGCGCAGACCGGAAGCAAAGTTGTAGTCGTATTCGTGTTCCTTCAGCACCTTTTGGATGATGGTGCGGCACTCGTCGACAGTCAAAGTCTTGATCTTGTCCATGACGTGCTCGATGTCGTCAATCGGGGCCATGCCATCCTGTCGGTCGCCGGCCTTCTCGGCGAGGTCGAGCACCAGGCCGCCAACATGATGCTCAGTAGTGTTTGTGGCGTGATTTTGGATGTCTTTGTGTAACAACTCATCTTTCTCGGCAACATGGCCGACATCAGATGCTGGCGACGACATGGTTGTTGGTGATGCCGCTGGTTCTCGCTGTTGTTGATGGAGAAAGTGCAAACAGCACGCAACTTGGGCTGGCAGGCGGAGGATGTGGGGCACCAGTCTTTAAGAAGGAAAGAGCGAAGGATGAGTTTTATCTCATAAAATTACATTGACCTACCTACCTTCTGCTGCTTTTGCCAGTGCCGCAGCGTCGGTCACCCAAGTGATATCACAAACTACCAATCCAACTACCAATCCTGGTGATAACGCCGATGCGGCGCAGCTCGTTCTCGAGATGCCCAATTTGATTCCAACTTCCGCTACTAGCATACCACTCCCCCACCCTCTCTTGAGGTCTCATGGCAGCCAAAGGGGTTGTCTCCGTGTACCCAGTGCCGACGTATCCATGGAGTTGCCGTGCCGCGGCATACATTGGCATACGAATCGCCAAGAAAGCTTAGCCGCGCCACCAAAAAGCTTATGTCCGGTTTATCCCCCGAAGCTTTGAGTAGAGGTCCAATTTACCTTCTCGCCACCTTCCCGATTGGAACGACGGGAGTGCACCCCACATGCTCCGTGCAGCGATGATAATGAGCTCGTCGTCGATAGCGAAGCGATAGCGGTGCGGGGACGAGAGAAGGAGGGGCGGGCAGCTGGTAAAGTTTGGATCAATGGAAGACGCAGGATCATCGCAGCATCCTCACCTTCCATCTTCGGTGAGGGGTGAATTTTCCCGGGCGGCGCACTCATCGGTCATGAATGACAATTGGCGGCTATACATCGATTGACACATCACCCCAGGTAGATTAGCCCATCTAGAATGCCCATTGCAGCTGCGGTAAGTCCCGAGTCCCGCAATCACTGCTGCGCTCCGGCAAGTGCTGGCCAATCCAGATGCAGACATTCACTGGTGCGATAACCTCATCAGCGTCAATGTATCAGGTCCTCGCGCAAAGATGAGTCGCGTCATTTGGTCTGTCACATTCGGCATCACGGTGCCGAAGATGACGGACACCAGAGTTGTGTGGGGCGTTATCTTGATCGACATTCACTCCTGGGCCCGTCAGATATCGCGCGCGGCCGTGAATACGGCCATTGGCAGTGCTATCGCCATTAGTAGTTTTCAAATACCTCATGCCTCGTTCCATCTAGAGAGGCGAAGTGGAACATACCGATCCATGCCATCCACCAAAATCCCGTCCGTTTGCGGAGCGAGAATGACCTCCACGGAGCCTGACGCCTCCAGGTGTTTCTTGTCATCGGTCAACAACTTGAATGCAGATCGGGGCAGATCATCCCAACTTCTTTACGATTAGGGTAGCCAAAGTTGAAGCAACTTGTTGGCGGGATGAAGAGCTTGAATTGCGTGTGACAGATAAGTCAAAGTGTTCTATCTACTCACAACTCGAAGCATTGAAAGCTGCGTGATTGCCTCGCGGGAGATAGAGAAATCACCCTCGTGAGATGATCTTCGAGTTATGCGGGGCTACCAGCTCAGAGGGTTTGAACTAAGCAAGATTTGCAGGTACATCGGGAGGCAGGCATCCAAGATGCACGGTGAAAGGCGGCGGTTTGCGCCTATGGAAGACATTGAGGTCATGACTTGCAAATAGTGGAAGTAGTTCACGATAGGGGTATGGCTATATACTAAATGGTAGTAGGTGGTCGTGAGTGGGAGAATGTTGGCAGGCAGGAAATGGAAATAATTCGCAGGAATTGATGGAGTTTGCTTCAATGTTGCTCTCTCCAAGTCTCCTGGTGAATTGTGGGGCATTTGGGGCCACGTTAATGGGGCACGTGACATTCAGGTGACCCGCCTGATTCTCCGTTCAATCGCCTCCAGAAAGAGTACATTTCCACCTCCAGTAGCATAAGCCCTTTCAACTCTTTGGAGCCTGTAACTTATGTACCAGCAAGACTTTTTATTAGGCAGAGCCTGCACTTTAGGTCACTTGCCCAACACACTACCGCACTACAGACTGGTGATTATTTGCAACTGCGGTTTTGGCAGTGTTTGTAGCTCTTATCTTTTCACGGCAGCCTGGGCTTCGAACATCTATGTACATTATACAGTTGTGTAGCGCCTTGCATGTGACCGCGCCTCACCTGCAGCCAGTCCTTCTCGTCTCATTTTCCCCAAGTCCTTTTAAGTTCATCGAGTTAATAAATCCCTCAACTCGAAAGGGACAAATCCGACTCAGCGCCTATTGCATCGCTAGAAACGGCCTTTGATACCAAATGGTAAGTATCATAGAGAGAATATGGCTTGTCCCGTTGTACCAAGCCATACATAGTTCAGCTGTTGTTGTTGCTGCTGTTTTGGCCGTTACAGTTGCAATTGTTGTGGATGCGATCGTTGTGAGAAGGGACCACGGATGCTGGGCGCGCTGCAGCGCAGACGGTAATCCGCTGATGTGGGTAACGGCACAGGGTGAGGTCGGTGTCACGTGTTGGCACATGACCAGCACACGACCAGCACGCGACCTTGGGTTTTTCATGTCCTTCGACCAAACAATCACTACAGTTTTATCAGTGCGGTTTTTGGTAGACGAAGGGCTGTTTGAACTTACAGACCCTCCCTGGTATCAAACTTGGATTTAACCCGGATTTGCTTCGCTTTATCCATTTGGGCGTGGAACCTGGTAAACATTGCAATTGGAACATCTGGGATGTCGGCAGTTTGGTATCCGACAATCAAAATCCCGTCCTGCTACATTTTCTGGGTGTCCGCAGGTGCACTGTAAACAGAGTCAGCGCATGTTGCTGTCAACTCGAGGGCCATCCCATGTCGCCCCTGGAGAGTACGGACGCAAATCCAATATGTAATTATGGCAACAGATCGTTTCTTCTTGCCCTTCGTATTTTCTCGGCGTGGCTAGGAAAAATAGATGTTAGCTGAACATCCATTTTCTCAAGGAGGCTACGCGCTATGCACTGGCGGCTCGGCTCATCAGTAGCTTTTGGGGGGCGGATAGGAAATTTCAATGGGAGGCACTCGGTGGAGGTAACGAACCATGTCTATTGTGAGGCGACTGCCAGGCTGCTACCCCTGGCTTTTTTTGATGAAGTACATGAAAAACGGGATGAAGTAAGAGGCGACTCGGAAAGTGGTGATGGAAGTGATGGCTGGTAGGTCGCACTTGGGAGAGTGCGTCAGCAAGCGACCCGGGGGGTCAATCCAAAGTCGGACAACAATCCCAGCTTTCCGTTTTCGGATTTCGGGTCAGTTCACGTGACGCACTCAACACACCTGCACATCTGGGTTTACACCAACGCGTTCTCCAGTTCATGGAAGGTGAGCTAACCAAGGGGTCATGGAGGAAAGCTTCGGAGCGGGGAGTGGACATGCTCGGCGCTGCCCCTCATAAATCCGCTGAAAGTGCAGTTTTTGCGCTCTGCTCCTCTGCTCACCTCATTCGCATATGAGGAGCCCAATTCCAAGGTTGGGCAGGGCCCGGGGGGTGAGTGCCCAAATTCACCTGTGCTCTGACCAATGAATGGACAGCGACAGGCGAGCGCCCCGCAGCACCAGTTGGCAGCTGCACACAATAGTGTGCGCCAGCCAAACTGCTAAGTTTGGCGACTGGAGACTGGACGTGCAGACAGATGGGAGTTAATCTTTTGGCCTGTTGCGAGAATCACGTATGAATGTATAGCATCCTCGAGATACTCCCTATGCATCAGACGGGAGGTTGGAAATACGGACGACCAGTTCACCTTGCGTCTAGGCAAGTTCGGGCAAGTTACCTGGGAAGCATGGCATTTCAATCTTGTCGACGAAGTCGGAGGATCAGCACCTCTTCTACAATGGAAACACATCGTAATTTCGATCTTGGGGCAGCAGAGTGCAGATGAGATTGAACTATCCCAGAGTATTCACCATTGATCTATTGATCTCGTGCTGTTTATTGCTTCTACTGCTCGCAGACAATGCCCTCTGAAGTGGCCACACTCGATCCTCCTTAGTTGGCGAGCTGGGACGCGGTGCAACCCACCACACATCGTGGCTGCAGTTTGCCAGCGCATGCACACTAGGGGTGGAGCAATCAACTCAGGCACCTCAGGAGACGAGTTTTCGCCCCGCTGCAAGGATTGGGCATCAGCAGACGTGTTGCAATCGGTCAGTCAGAAACCGGCAGCAGACACACGCTTCCATGCTCGGACAGTTGACCAATGGACACTGGTTCACCGATTTGGAAATACGCCAACTGCGCAAGGATTGGCGATCCTAGACCGCGCACCCCCTCCCCTAAAGTACATGCACACGGCTTGTGAGGTAGGACCGGGCGACGCCCGACTCCCGGCGACCAAAAGTGCTCTTTTACTCACCATCGTGCAGTTCTCAGCTTAAGTCTAATCCTCTAGTACCCTCTTTGGCCTTTGGATTTACGAACTACGCCGCCATACCTTGCGACATCTACTCATCTTCTGGAATGTTCGTTACCGCTGGACAGTGCTAAGCTTTCCTAGTTGCTCTGCAGGCGGATACCCGTATTGCATCGTCATCCTCTACGCATCCTGACTCAAAAATTGACCTATCGTCATGACTGCCAGAAGAATTGGGCTACACGACACTTGCAGCAGCAAATGGCCAGACATTTTCACTCATCCTCGCCCCTTCGCCGGGGTGACGCAGAGCCAGCGGCCATTCCTGCAACACCTCAGAACTCTCAGGGGCTCGCCAAATTTCAATGATGACGAAACCGATGACGACTCCGACACTATATCCCGCGATAGCGAGAGTGGGGAATCTAGACTTCTTCAAGGCGACAGACAGCACACGATGAAAGGAATGCTTCCTTTCGTCAGGCATCATCTTGACTTGGAACTTGGGCTGAGCAACGATCGATGGAGCAGAAGAGTACACCCGATGAGGCAGTTCCTGAGCGTGATAACCGGACTCGAGCAATCCCGACTGCACCTCGACGAGGATGTAGTTATTGCGGCATACCGCGAATATGAAGCGTGCAGACTGGTGGATGATGGTTCGAAAGACGAACAGCTGATTGCTATCGTTGATATACGAGCTAACAGTGGAGGGGATACCAATGGTCTCAATGGGGCATCACTTGGGCGTCAACTCGGTGGCCTGACGCCAACTCAACTCCGCGAAGAGTTAGGGATCCCCATGGTAAGATTAGAAAATTCCCCATCTCTCTGTTATAATTCCTGCATATTATTCTTTCACTCTCATCCGGAAAAAAGACGCGCTCTAACATGAAACTAAAGGTTTGCGGCGCCAAGGCAGCCGAGACCGATACCCAACCTCTGGTCTCCCCAGAAGACGGCAAGGGGGGAGCTGAGAGAAGACTGATGTAAGTTGTATTTCCTTTCTTCGAGGAAAGAGTCTGGATTCTGACAATACTGACTGCTTAGATACATGCCTGATATGGATGAGAGGGGAATGAGAGTTCTGGCAGAGAGCGCTGACTCATGAGCGACGTGCTCTGATCGAGCACTTCTACAATCATATCAAGCCGAAGCCCTTGATCAGGGTCACCATCAATGTCAGAACACAATACCCGTGCATTTAACTCCTAAGCCTGGGAGCTAACGACAGCCATCTAGACATCCGGATACCGTGTTTTTACATTGCACTTGTCGCTGCCCTTCTTCGTGGTCCGCAAACACCAGATGCAACGCCGTGATGCTCGACAAGGGCCGGACGGCAAGCCCTTGAGACGGTCCTGGGTTCTTGGCCCTGCCATTACGAAGGAGAGAGGGACAAGGCACGTCAAGTCTCACGTTGTTTACGAGGCCCAGGTCTCTATGACACTAAGTGGTATCGACAACCGCACCTAGAAGTCGCGACCCCACAACCGATCGACCTGATCGCCGATCATGAAGACCACGTGCACCCCCAATTGTAACCATGCCACAAAACATCCATTTCCTTACTAATTTCTATGAAACAACATGTTTTCTACATCTCCTCGGCGCGACGAAGGCTCTCCAAGCCATGGTATATAACCTCCTGAGCCTCCTCCATCGCAGGGGTGGGGTCTACGCGCGCGGTGACTCGCCTCCGCTTTGGGGGCTTCTGCGAAGCCTCCTCAGCCGCAACGATGTCGCCTATCCTTGCAAACTTGCCGTTTAGAGGCTCTTTCACCTTCTTCCTACTACGTGGTTCCGTAGCCCTTAAATCCTCCTTCAAACGCGCGTTTTCGGCTTCCAACAAGGCCATCTTTACGTTGCTTTAATCCAGCGCCTTCCCTGCCTTACGAAAAACACTCCTTACAGTTCGATTAGTAGGGCTTACGTACCCCCTAACGTTATTAACGGCCCGGAGATATTACGGCTTTTTTACAGAGTCTTAACGGCACTGTCCGTAAAGATAGGGGCTATCTTAAGGGTCCGTGGCCGTTTAGGGGGGGGAGGTGAGTTTCCGATTAGTGCCTTAATATCACTAAGGACTTAAGAGGGGTCAAACGGCCATATACCAGTCTTTTTAAAGCCGCTTTTTACGTTAATAAAGCTTACACCCTCCCTAAAGGCATCCCTATAGGTTAGAAGGAAGTGTTATTTATAGGCTAGTGTTAAGCCTTAATAAGCTGTAAGTAGCTTTGTTTATTACCTATAGTAAGTCTTAAAAGCTAAGAAAACGCTGCGGTTTAAAGGCTAAGTTTTATAAGAAGTGTAGACTAGTAAGAACAGTACCTAAACCTTATTCTTAAAGGCTAAGTAGGTTAATTCTTCCAGTTTATAACTTAAATAAGGATTTATAATAAGAAAGCGCCACTCCGTAAGGTTTACAAGCTTAGTTTCCAGTAAATAGACCTCCTTAAACCATTTTAAAGCTATCCTTATATTACTAAGGCTAGTAAGGGAGTAGTTGTACTTTTAATTACAGATATCAAGCTGGTTTTTAACCCACTTAAGATACCACTATCCCTAAAAACTTACCCCTATAAAGACGATAACTAAAGTTAACCTCCAGCCGTTTACAGTAACTATCTTTAAATTAGATATTTAGGTGGTTTTATTAAAGGACTAAATAAAGGCTTTAAGTGTAAGAGAATCGCTTATAACAGTCTTAACCGCTATCTCGCCCTTTTACATACTGTGTTTATCTATATTAGCGATATTAGTGTAATAGATAGCTTTAAACTCTAAATGAAAGCTGAGAAGGCCGTAAAACTCCTTATAAGCCTCCTTTATAAAACCGTACTTCCTCGCGCTTTTTAACAGTACCGACTTTTTTGTTTTAACACGCGTGTAGCGTACTAGGAAGCGGTTTACCTAACGGTAGCCAATAGGGGTAAAATCACCTCCTTCAGCAAGGACTATTGCAGCCATTTTAATAATCTAGGCCTTACTTAAAGGCCGCGTGGAGGCTTCCTTATTAAGGTACCAGTTAACGAGGAATGACTCCTCTTTAGGAGAGAGCCTCCGGTTGGCTAATTTGCTGGTTTTCTTGTTGGTTGCGCCGTGGATACGGTCACAGAGGGTTGCTTGAGGGATGCCCCAGTTTTGCGCGGCCTCTCGCTGTGTGACTCCGCGCTTG
>Ga0247760_1001777_pt1 | contig 18660 bp, 29 predicted proteins | sample UWRJL171409R4_FD_179936 | JGI IMG/M metagenome (GOLD analysis project Ga0247760, IMG submission 179936) | Plant litter microbial communities from Arlington Agricultural Research Station in Wisconsin, United States - UWRJ-L171-409R-4 | ecosystem: Environmental > Terrestrial > Plant litter >... | reverse complement strand
AGGTAAGTAGCCAAAATCAGGGGGCCAGGAGGGGTGATGTTTGTCTCCGTGTCCGTGATTCTGAGGGCCGCCAAGAGGGAAACTCAGGGCCACGAGGCGGCAAAAGAATGAGGGAGGGGGGGGGGGAGACAGAGACAGGCCGCTGTATCTGGGGAAGCAAACCGGGGAGGCGAGACAGCTGAACGGCAGCCACACGGTGACGAATCCGAATCTGGCCACGAGGTTGAGGGTTTCGGGCAACCAAGAGACAAGACGGTTGAGCCTATGTGGCAGACAGACGGGTGACGATGCGCTAGCAGGTGCCGAGCCGATGTGCCAACACGAATGGGAGCTGACAGCAACGCCTCTGGGCTTGCACTAGTCTTAAGACGCAGAACGAAGCTGCACGCCACCTGTTTGGTCGCGGAAGCAAACTTCACTGCCGCCCGTCGATATCGCGGGCAGTGAATTGGGCCTTGCCTCTATTTGACTGAAAATCGAAAAAACTCGCAGCGAGTGCCCGGAGTGCTTTTTCAAGTGACGTGGTCGACCAGGCCAATCTGGCGGCTGTGCGGTCTGGAGTCTGGCGAGCTGCGTTGCTTTGCACGACTGACAGCGCTGTGGTCGGCGGTCGGCTCCAAGTTGTTTGGCGGGCGCGGACTGCAAGGTGGCCGCTGTATGCCGCCGGTCTTGGCTGTTTTGTCTTGTCTGCCGCCGCCGCCGCTCCTGATGCTGCTTCTGCTGCTTCTGCTGCTTCTGCTGATGCCGCTGCTTCTGCTGATGCTGCTGCCAGAGATTCGGATTCACTCTAAATTGGCTGTGCGACGGGAGGGTGCCGTGATGCAATCTTGATTGGGTGTTGTGGACGTGCAGCGGTTCACAGCATGTCGGCTTCATATCAGCTGCAATTTGATTGAGAGGCTGACCTCGGGAGCGATTGATGTGGTTGAAACGAGACCGAGGACGCAGGCTGCAGTCTTTGTTGGAAAAGCCAAGAGTGAATGAAGTCGTGGTGGAGTGACTGGGCGAGCGACTGAAGTGAGTGAAGCCTGGGTTGGATCATGGATTATGACATGGCGTGCAGATGCGGCCCGGGACGACTACTAGTCAGTAGATGGGGCTGATTCTAGATTGGATGATAACGTGCTAGCAGTTGCAGAATTTTGATTTCTGTCGCAGCCAAGACGCCCAAGACCCCCTCGTTGTTTGCCTTCGGACCCGACAGTTGCGGGAGCAAGTCGAAGACGGGGTGGCTTGGGAGGCTTATGGGACAGCAAACATTGGCTGCCCTTGGCAAAGCCCACCACCTGCAAGCCATTGGCGTCATGGACTGGCCCTAGGGGCTACCTACGTACTCTGCCTCTAGCGCCTGGAATTCTGATCGGGCGACCGTGGTGGTCTCAGATTCGGGGACTATGAAGAAACAAGAGACGGCCGTGTGCACATGGTACCCGCTTGAGATAGATGGTGTCTCTGTGCTGGCTCCGTCCGAAGAGACCTCGCCGACGGGATGGCGAGATGGGCATGAAGGCGGGTGACTATGCTGCAGCTGTCCCATTCTCGTACAAGCTCCCTCCTGGGCTGGCGGCGGGAGCTCTTTCCTCGCTCCTGCCCCAATGGAGGTGCTCCACGGACTAAACTCTGAAGCCGGACCACGGCAGTCACTAACGTCCAGCACAGTGGGCCAATGGCAGAAGCTAGCACTGGCGCATATTCCATTGGATCGAGAGGGGGGATGGAAAAATAGAACGTGGAGGTGAATGGGATTATGGCTTCAAGGTGGCTCGGCCCGGCAGCGAAGATTAATGAGCGTCCTGCCCACACGGCTGCCTGCAGGGCGCTGATGCCCTACCGCGCTCGAGAATCACCCCTTTGAATTCTCTGCGATTGGGCGACAGCTGCATCGGCCGTGACACGACATTTGGATGCAGCCCGCCTTTGCTCCCTGCCCCTTTATCTCCGCCCGGCTGGACTGCCAATCCTCCAAGTTTGCCCTCTATTGGAAGCCGCCTGCTTGGCCGGCCCCGAAACGCCCAGCCGCGGGTGCTCGGCGGATGCAAATATCCATGGACGGCTGTATCGAGAGCTGCAACATTCGCGAATGGACACTTCGAAAGATGAAGCGAGGCCTCTGTCGCTGTCGTGTACTGTGTGTACGAACGCTGTGCCCCCATCGCCGAGGAGAAGCGCGCATAATTATCTTGTTACCTGGAGCTATCCCTGCATGTTGTGATGGGCTCGTGGAGGCCTGACGAGGGACCAGTGTTGGATGCTGAAAAGGCACGCTGCAATCATGAACTGTGCCTGCATTAGCTAACGATTGTATGTCTTGGTCACGTCTGAATTAGTGAGAAACCGTGTTCTAACCACTGAGATCAGTTCTGTGTACCTATTACAGGATATGCTGTGGCCTAGGGAGATGGACGTTCTTGGGTGCGAGATCCTAGCTATGCTGCGGGTTGAAATCCCTGTGGTGTTGAAGTTACGAACGAGCTGGATGTCTGCATTATTATTATTATTATTCGCATGGATGGGGGATGGAAGCGGCTGAAGGCCGGCATACGTCACGAGATACTACTAATATTATGGAAAGTCACACTGGGCTGAGAACATTGCATGACTAAAGGCCTCATGTGAGCGGCCAGACCAACAGGATTCCGCCCCGGACTCGTAATCATAGAGTGCGTGCCCTCCCAAGCCGGCGTGGATGAGTTTATTTCTGCAGCCCCCATGTAGGTATGATGCCCAAGCGCATGATACGGTGTCAAACCAAAGTCAAGATATGGCTTCTCAGGTTCCAGTCCATCGGCTTGTCCTCCCACGTAAATTACGTTTCACAGATAATGCTGAATCCCGGAGATTCAAACCGAGAGCTTGGATACCTTATGTCGTGCCAGAAACGTCTCGTCATGGAAACTCCTAGTTCTTCTGAGGTAGATATATGTACTCGGGATGCCGACATCTTGCAGCAAAGTGCGCATATGTTTACGTTTGATCCTACCCTGGCAGCTAACCCCTGAACTCGGGGATCTGGGGTAATTTGAAGTCCCTCCGAAACACCCCTCAGCCCCCAACTGAAGGCTACAGTGTCTGAAAGATAGTGGGCGAACAACTGAAGCCTTGCAGCAGACATTAGAGTTCATACTGATGGTGGTGGTGTTGGTGGTCCAGACCTTGAAGTCGTGGTCTTCCGCTACCAAACATTGGGTGTGCCCAAAGAGGGTCGCAACCGCTTCATTCTGCCTGTCTATCTAGCGTCTATACAAGCCGGATATGGTGTAATCCTTCTTAGGCCCTTTGACCGTATATGCCAGCTTCCAGTCTATGAGGTTGATAGATGCAAAGCGGAACTCATAGTTGACGTTGTAGAAGTCGTCGATACAGAGATGCCCTGCTGTGGCCCGCCACCCTTTCCTGTCGTCAGGTTGCCCAGGAACAGTGAAATCCACTTCGTGGAAGAGGTAGTCAGCCTTCTTTTGGTCATCTGTTTTGACAAACCAAACACTCAGTCTATCCGTGCTCTCGACGTATCGCCATACGTAGCGCCTCGTGGCACGGAAGGTCAAGCCGTTAGAGGCCTTGAAATCCCCCTCTTCAATGTAGAGATACTCCATGCCATGATCTCCGTCTTCCCCTATGTTGTCAAACTGGGTTTCTCGCCCGTCTTGAGTTCCCTCCCGAAGTAGGAACTTTGCCGTGCCGCTAAAGTGTCCGCTTGGATGACTGGGCAATCGGCTGGTCAGGGCCCTCTCAAGTTTCCATTCTCCGAGAAGGGAGCGAAAGACTGCCCTTGAAACAAACTTCGTCGATGAAAGCCCTGCTAAAGCTGTGGTTTCGGTCTGCACCAAAGACTTCGTTATTTCGGCTTGTTGGGTCTTGTTCAAGGATCTTGCGGGGTACCGAGCAGGCGTAAGGATGTCAATCTGCTTGTCCGCAGGCGGCAGTCGTGGCATGTTTTTTTGTGGAAGAGTGCGATCGAGTCCAAGCGCTGCAGCAAACTCCTGCATCAGCCATGCGTAGTCGCCCATGGGGAACTGGGACGCCCTTGGGTCTTCTCGGAGGGTGATGGTTCTCTCGATGGATGTATCGCCCTCTAAAGCTTTCCGCATTGTCAGGGGCAGAGAAGGAGACGACGGTCCTCCGGCTGCCCACATGGCAGAGATGAAGCGGGCCTGCATCTCAGCCACGCCCCAGTACGGCGACCGGTAGAAGCCAACAAAACCGAGTGCTGGAAGGGATGGGTGATGAGTACTATGGAATGCCAACGCGACCGGGTTGTTAAGATCGGAGGGGCGAGCGGAAAGAGTTTCCAATACCGAAGCAGGGAGAAAGGAAACTGCCGCTTCGAAGCCCGTTGCAAATATCACCGCCGCGATATCGCACACTTTCTCCTTCGACGGCGATAGGATAGCAACACCATCTGAGACAGTTTCTACCTTGCCACGAGACACGGAGATGAGGCCAGACCGAACGAGCTCCAAGTAGTTATCGCTCATAGCAAGATAGGGGGGGCTGCTCGTCTCATCGTCCGTGACCGCGACCGTGGAGGAGAAGATTGACTGATCCGTGCCAACAGCTGTCCGGAACAAGGTGTGAAGGGCTTTTGCTGTGTCTACAGAGATGTGGCCTTGTGTGTTTGTCAGGGGCTTGGATCTGTTGGCCAGGTTGTATGACACCAAGTCCACCGGGAGAAATGGAGGGGCCGACGACGTGGGCTGTAAACGGAGTCGAGCTATTGTCAGTAAGCGCAGACGTTCGAACGTTAGAAACAGGATTTCAGGCTCATACCTTTGGCGAGGTGAAGAGGGGAAATACCCAGGCGGGTTTTGGCGTGACATGATGAACGGAATACTTGTCTGCGTTCTGGATGGAACTGGGGCCGGGCGCATGTATGGCGGATGAGATATGAGCAGCTATCGTGCCAGCAACCTCAACGCCTGACATCTGCCCGCCCACAACGAGGATCTTGCCCCCATCGCCTTTCGAGGTCCCAAGCAGCGACGAGAGATCACGATACTGACTGCTGTGGAGGACCGGAATTGCTGTGTCCGAAGTTGCCGTTGGGGGAGCGAAGGGCTTGGAAAATATGCCGGAAGCTACCAAGAGGTAGTCAAACGTGTGCTCCTGGGCCTTGCCGCCTTGGGAGCAGGCCCGAACAAGCCATCCCTGGTTTGGGCCCGGAAGCGGTTCAGTCTTCTCGACACGAGTCCCGAGGCATAGCGTGGCGCCGTGGCAGTATGCTTGAGAATATCGCTCAAGGTAGCGGCCGACTTGCCATGCACGGGGGAACTCGGGAACACCATCCTCCCAGGCCAGGTCACTGAACTGCATGGTATGCTTGCTCTGGTTTGCAACCATGAGCGGATGGAGGAGCCCGGCGGCGTCATGTTTGCTGGAGGGCCACAGGCCACCCACGCGCGGCTGCGAGTCGAAAATGCTCACGTCAAAGGTGCCACTAGGCACATCATGAAGGAGTGACTTTGCAGCCACCAGGCCGGACGGGCCAGCCCCTGAATGGACCACGTTAGCACCGGTAAATAGCCAATAGCCAGCACGCAGCCAGTCGCTTGCCTCGCAGCAGGGAGATGGACTGATCGGGACAACACACCGACAATACAGACGGTCTTCGGCATTGCGACAGAGCTACGGATGCCTCGGCGGGGAGCGGGGGCAGCGCCTCCTCCGTTGGTCCGGAGCCGTGGCCGGACCGCCGCGGTGAGGCGCACGAGAGGTAGCAGGGACAGCGGACGGGAGCGGAGCAACCGAAACCTCCACCTCACTGCACTGATCAAGCCCACACGAGGAGGCCCGAATGGATACAACTAGCGGGACGCGAGAGTTTTCGACGGGCCAAATGGAGGAGATCCCGCAGCAAAGGAGCTTCCCGGGCGCAGCCGTCGTTAGCTCAGAAGTCGGGGCGGAGTGTGCGGGCTTTGGGGTCGCGACTTGGTTGGAGAAGTGTCGAGCTCTCTCCACGCGATTGGTTATGCGGGGAAGGGACGCGGGGTGCATGACATAATCAACAAGACAACTAATCGCTGTGTCCGTGCACCCTGGGCTCCGCCCCGTCGCTTGTTCTCGGGAACGGGGCATGGAGCTGCCCTGTACACACGCCTGATGAGCAGCATCACTTTGGTGTGTGCCTCTGCTCGCTTCATCCACTTGTGTCTCCTCGAGGGCAGCATCCAGAAGGCCCGAATCCTCGGCCTCACGACGCCCAGTCATGCTACCCGCCCGTCAGTCATTTCCACACGCAGGACCGGTGTCGGACCTAACGCGTGGCGGCATTGGCGTTTGATGAATTGGCGATTGGCGGCATCGCCGACTACACCACCGCCAGCGCTGAGGCGTCGGCGCGGCTGATTGCTCTCGCGTGCAAACCTCAAAATGCAGTTCTTGCTCCCATCTTGTCCCTTCTTGGCCGTGAGGGCCCATCCTCTCATGGCGAGAAGCGCACCTCATCAGCCGTGTTCCGAGAACCACCACCTGCCACAGCGTTACACAGCAGCTGCGCACGATATGGAGCCCGACATGATGGACCTTGCCGATTGCGCCTACGCATCTCCCGCCCACGAGACTCCAAGCGGTGAAAGACGTGCCAATGCAGCCTTGCAACCCCTTTTCGTGGGATTGCGTCGGCCACTGGGCAAACTGCTGCGGCTTTCCTACCTCCAAGCCGGCCTGCGGCAGCTATCTCGGGGCCTCAGGAGGGACGAGGCGGATGCCTCCATGAATCCCCTCGTTGTCGAGGTTGCCTCACCTTCATCCCGTCGCTGCCGCTCTGCCGTCAGCAGCACCGGCTCCGTCGGCCGGACGTGGAGCGAGTAGGCGCCGCTCCTCGGGGTGAACACCGTTGAAGGTTTGGTTTCCCAGACGCAGTCGAACAGGTGGGTGGGGGCCTGTCCGGATTGGGACTCAAGGCGAAGCATTTCTGGCCAGCTTGGGAGTCCCATCCTTCCCGTCTTGGCAACGCTTGCCGACCTCAGCCAAGAGGTCCAATGACGCCCGCCGAAAATCCCCCGGCGGACGCAGGTTAGGATCGTAAAGCGGTTCCGACTTCCACACTCATCGTGTTAAACTGTTCCCCGTTTTTTTGTCCGAAGACTGTCGGTGGTGGCATTGAGCAATCCGAGCCCACCTTCCCCGCACATATACCGTCGCTACGACACCTTCACTCTCCAAGCTACGGCCCCGCCGCCTCTGAATCTTACAGCGGGGAAAGCCGTGGACGGCTTGATGAGTGATCCAGGATCGAACGTCCCCCCATCCCTCCCTACCTACCTCCTCCACACAGCCGAGAGCAATCGCATGGCTCTTTCGACGGAGAACCGAAGCGCGTATTCAGCAGAAGTGCGTTTAAAGAGGAAAGGCCTGGCTTGACGGGTAACCACATCAGAGGGTGCGGTGATGGCATGCGTTCTGCCAATCTCGGCGGCTGGAGTTCACCTAGGCTTCACGCAAACAGCGGCCTGGATCTGGCACAACCAGCTCCGCACGTGGCAAGTACGCAGTCCTACCGGATACCTGCTCACGAGCTGTCATCACAGCCGCGGACTTGCCAGCTACAAAGGAATACGTCCCCTCAACCACGGGCATACGGCGGATAGGCGCGTAGAAAGGGATGCACCTTGCTTCCACGGTCGGCACTGCTGGTTGGACGAGGTGTGACAGGGATGGCCTGTAGAACTGCGACATGCCTGCGAGAGGACTCTCGGGACTCTCCCGAAGCCCACGGAGAAGCAACAAGATAGGGTATTGGGATACAGACGGTTGCCATGAAGCAATGGTCGCGGTGTCGCCAAGCTCCTGAGATGAATTGGGTTCGGAGTAGCCGTGCTGGTGGCGTCCCCAGGTGAACCTTGCTGGCGCGCATTGTGCGAGCAAGGCAGCGTCCTTTCGCGAGCTAAGAGCTGCTCGACGAGTCGAGTTCGGAATTATTAGTGTGTGTGAGAGCTCGGCGCCGTGTTGTGCGCGTGGTTGGAGGATCCCCGGTCCCGCCCGGAGCTGCAGCTTTCCCCCCCTCCAGGTTGTCTAGGTGGTCTGTTGACCGGAGTAAGTCGGCTGCGGCCGTGCCAGCTCGCCCGAGAGAAGGTGGAAAGCATCATTCTCTCGCGTCGTTCAAGCTGAAGGGAACCACTGTCGTCAGGCTTGCCGAGCCCAACCCGTCTCCGTCGTGTAAAGGCCGTAGTAACCCCAGGTTATTCACACCCATGTCTTGTTTCTCAGTTGACGACGGTAGGCCCAAATACCAAGTCACACCGTCAATCTGTCTGGAATAGCAGCTGAGACACGATCACGCCCCAATGCGACGGAAGCGGGCCGCGTTATCTTAGTTGAATCCATTCATCTGGCATGCGTCCGTGGTCAGGCGAGCACGCCACAATCCGCCGCTAGGGTTGCTTGACACACGAGCAGAATGCCCCGGCCGTGGAGGTGCTCAGGGCTTCCAGGTCCAGGTCCGGCAGACACAGCGGAGGAGAGAGGAGAGGAGGGCGAGACACCCACACTCGGCGGACTAGACAGACGCACAGGACACGCTCAAGAACCCGGTCCGCACCCTAGCGGACTCGGAAGACTTCCCAGGTCTTGTTTTCTAGAACGCCCAGAGTTTGGACCAGGGCCTCCCGGCCCGCGGATGAGACGAAAGCTGTGAGTCCGTGGCCAAGGCCGACACCCGAGTTTCTGGTGCCTATGTGGTTGCCGTGCCCCATTTGAGACGGGCAGCGGGGCAGGCAGGGCCTCAGCAATAACAGTTGCAGGGGACGGAGACGAGGAGGCAGAGAGATGCATTTGACCGACCAGAAATAACATCCTGGTCGGCTCGGCCCCAATGCCCATGCCATGTTAGAGTAATATGTCCAGTCGATGGGTACATGTCATGGCGGCCATCGCGAGACACATCTGCACACTGGGCTCTGGGAGACGAGTTGACTGGTCCGTTCCTTCCCAGCACGCCCATACATATAGCCCGGGTCAGCAGAGCAGTTTTTCTCTCCACACTCTCAAACCATCCCCGCGTTCGCTCCTTCCGTTGTGCTTACTTTTGGGGATCTTGGAGCCTCCATCACACTCCCCGCCAATTGCAGAGCGGGCTGCACCGTCTCAACACCACCTTCCCCAGGCGAACAGCACGCGATTGGTAGATCTGGGCCCATCGCCGAGCCATTCCCGGATTCGCACCTCGCCTCCCCCCCCTGAACCTCCTCCGCTACCCGCTTTGGTTGTCTGTGGCGTTCTCCCCGCATCCCTCCCACCCTCGACGGCGCGACGTCAACGGCACGACCGAGTGGAGCAAGGATCCGCGCGCCCTCGACGCCAGCGGGCCAAAGGCTTGGTTCCAGCCAAACATGAGCCATGATGGGTGAGCAAAGTTCCACACTTTCGGCGTTGGCTTCCATCCCATGCTCCTTCCCCCTCACCCGAGTTAGAACTCTATGTAAATACCGCCTGGGGTCTCGCCCTCCGAGTCTCGCCATCATCTAGCATCCACCATCTCCCCCGTCGCCTCCAGCTTGACTTCCCCGGATCCTGCCTTCACTTGCCAGGTTTCCCTTGTCCTGCCAATCTCTGTCCTTGTGTGACCTCCTCCTAGACAGCAACACGGACTTACTCAACACGGGCTAACTTTGGTGCTTGGCACCCAGCCAACACTACCGGCCCACACGAGAGGTGGCTCTACCTCGAGTACATGGTGAAGATGAGCGACGACAAGGAGAGGCAGTCAAGTGACGCCCATCGTAGCCACGATGAGAGCTCAGATATGCTCCCCGACCCCGACGCCCACCTAACCGCTGCCGAGAGGGAGGAAGCTGTGAGTCTCACTTCCAGACCAACCTGCCCCACGTACCGACGCGCCGATGGAAGGAGCTCCAAGCATGCTGACCTATCCGCAACCACAGGACCGAAAGCTGGTGCGAAAGCTGGACTGGCAGCTTATGCCATGGGTACGTCTCAACCCCAATTTCCCCCGGGCCATCGCAAGCCGCTGATTGCGCCTAGCTTTGCTTCCTGTACCTTCTTGCTTTCTTGGACCGAACCAACATCGGTAATGCGAAGATTGCAGGTCTCATGACAGACCTCCATCTCAGCACCACCAGCTACAATGCCACTCTTACGATTTTCTTCGTTTCTTATGCTGTGTTCGAGCCCTTGACCAACGTTCTCCTCAAGAAGATGCGCCCCTCGGTCTTCATCCCGATAACGATGTAAGGTCCCCCTGGCGCTGGGCGCCTTTTGATCCTCAAGGAAGATGTCAGGCTTACCTTTGTTGCCAGGTTTCTCTGGGGCGCCAGTATGTTGGGGATGGGGTTCGTCAAAAACTGGTCCGGCCTCATGGCAGCACGGTGGTTCCTTGGCTTGACCGAGGCAGGCCTGTTTCCAGGCGTCAACTACTACCTTTCGTGCTGGTACAAGCGTTCTGAGTTTGGCGTCCGTGCTGCCATCTTCTTCTCTGCCGCTGCTTTATCCGGCTCGTTCGGTGGCCTCTTGGCGGCTGCTATCGAGAATATGGACGGGATCGCCGGCTTGTCTGGCTGGGCGTGGATCTTCATCCTGGAGGGATTGCTTACAGTAGTTGTCGGGGTACTCTCTTTCTGGATGGTTCACGATTTTCCCGACGAGGCCAAATTTCTTTCCGAGGATGACCGAGCCCGTGTTATACGCCGTCTCAAGCTCGACCAGCAGGCTTCAGCTAACCACGAGAGTTTCCGGATGAACTTCTTCTGGGATGCCGTCAAAGACTGGAAGATGTGGCTAGGCATGGTCATCTATATGGGCTGCGACATGCCACTATACGCCTTCTCGCTGTTCCTTCCGTCCATTATCAGCGGCCTGGGGTGGGGTGACACCGTTATTCGCGCACAGCTCATGTCAGTTCCGCCATACGCCGCCGCCGCCGTTCTGACTGTCGTCATTGGCTTCATCGCCGACCGTACCCGGGCCCGTGGCCTTTGCAACATCTTCGTCTCTGTATTCGGCATCATTGGTTTCGCAATGATGTTGAGCTCTGACAAGCCAGCAATCCAATACGCCGGCACATTCCTCGGGGCGCTTGGCATCTACCCCTGTATATCCAATACCATCAGCTGGATGGCCAACAACACCGAAGGGGTATACAAGCGCGGCGTCGTGCTGGGCTTTGTCATCGGGTGGGGTAACCTAAATGGAGTTGTGAGCAGCAACATCTACTTTAGCAACCCAAGGTATCGTGAAGGACACGCTGTTGTCTTAGGATACTTGACAGTCTTTCTTTTCGGCGGATCAGTACTAATGACACTATTGTTACGGAGGGAAAATTCCAAACGTCGCAGGGGAGAGCGCGACCAATGGGTACAGGGACTGGGGGAGAAGGAAGTCGAGCAATTGGGCGACATGAGGCCTGATTTCTTCTATACGACCTGAGCATCTCGCGCACGGCCTGGGACAAAGCTCGTCGCATTCGCGACTACACGCTACGGGCGTTGCCTATGGGTAGCTCGAATGGAGGAGGGGTGGGGAGGTCATCTCAGAACCAGGGTTTTGAGTTCGGGGTGGATGGCTTCAGGGCGGGATTTTTAGCCCGTCTGGGAGGAGGTCAAGCAATGTGTTAAGACGGAGGCGTGTTTATCATCTGACAAGGTTCGCGTTTCGATGGACAGCTTTTTTGTGTGGCAGACAATCTCTGTGATTTGATGCTGTGAGTATATAATAGCGCTTCATTCGGCGCAATCAGGTGGTTTTCTAGCTGTGACAGGGATATCAACTGGGGGTTTAGGGGGCATTTCCAACAAAGTTCCAAGCCGGCTAGAAAAGGCGGGAGTGCTTAACATCCTTAGAGTATATGGCATCATTCGCCGAAATTTCAACAGGTTTCGTGGCTTTGTCTTTGCCCGCATTTGTTCCATGGGTGCTTTCCTGGAGTTTGAGCTTTTCCTCGCTAATCCTTAAAATTATGATTACCTGCTCTCGGTGTGCTCAAATACCTAAGCGGAGACAAGCGAAAGACAGAGACACTATTTTGATTACTAAGCTGGAATATTTAATGGCTATTTAATTATATCCCTCAGACATGAGGTCAAGTGAATATCTTGAATCGTCGTCCATGCGGCGTCCAGATCAAGACAAGGGTAAAGAAACACTTGTTGAAGTAGTCAGTCAAGTGGTGAAGTGAACGAATCTCGGCGGATGGGCTGCAATGCTACGCTGTGTGGTAGGTATCAGCACTCTTGGGGCCAGCATGGGGTACCTAACAGACGGGTGGGTGGGCGGAAGATGTCTCGGCATTGCGGCTGGCGGGAGCACCCTGAGAGGCAACCTTCGCCCAGATGCCGTTATCCATTCCGCTTTCATCCATCTACCTTGCCTGCCAGTGTTCACTTGGCGCAACTCCGGGTTTGAGTGGCCGGAAGCGATATCAAACATCAGATCAGATGACAAGGGGGCCTGGTTTGTTAGTCTGCTGGAGGGTTTGCCCAGACGGACCGGTCCTCTCGTGGCCCAAACTGTCATCCCAAACCTGAGGTGTGATCCCAACGGTTACCTTAGCGAACCGGCAATTTGGATGGCGGCTTTGCCGTAGGCCGCGCGCTGTTTGACACTTGAACCCCGGCTCTATCCGCCTTCTGAGTGTTGGTTGGGTTGTTTTCTGAGGGAGGGAGAGATCGGAGCGGAATTGGAAATCAAACTTACCGAGGGCAAAAGAGCAGAAGGAAACCGGGGAGGCCTTAGTAAGTTCCATGTGGAGAGGGGTAACATCGCAGAGGTATCGGAGGTCGGAGGCACAGGGTGTGGAAAGGCAGGTTTCGTCTCGGATGACAGGTCACACGGTGAATACAGAGGACACCGCATGGTCGGCATGCGCGCGCGCGCACGTCAGATGCCAAAGGGAGGGAGGTTACCTAGGTAGGCATGTTGCGTATGGCGAGCAAAAAGAAAAAGGTACCAAGGGGAGGAGACACAAGCAGAGAGCGCGGTGATGTCAAGATGTCAAGGCAGGCTCCCAGGCAGCTTGACGGTCCCTGCAGCGAGCTTGTGAGAGGGCGGTGTCAGTGTTACCACATTAGGAAGTGCTGATTTATTCCCGCGGCGGTCTTCATTTGCCAGGGCCATGCCACAGGGCATAGGTTCGGAGCTGGGCTCTAGCAGGCGTGTTCAGGTACCAATTTACCTCAAACGTGGGCTGGCAGAGGCGAGCGAGCGTCCTGGGCTGTGTCTCTTTTCTCGAGCACGGAGATGGACAACGGTTGACAGGGGCAAACACAGCTTCTGTGACATCGGGGTGGCGCTGTGTGACTTCGCACTTGTGTAAATCTGGACAGAAGTACACAAGCCGGGGCGGAGGTGCGGAGGTGCGCGGAAGTGCGGCGAGCAGCACTGAGAAGAAGGCTGCCTTTTCCCCCTCCCCTTAGTGATGGGGCAACAACGCGTGGAGACAGTGTGGTATTGTGCTGTACTGTGCTGCCGATGTAGTATGGCTCTGCGTGCTGCTGTGCTGCATCGTGGGTGTGTGTCTGTGTCTGTGTGTGCTGGTGGAGATGGTGGTGCTGGCGCTGTGTAACGGTGGCGTGGGCACAGGCATTCAAGACATGACCTACATGAAGCAATGATGTCCAGGGGCAGCTTGGCTGCAGAGGAGTCGTCAGGCGCCGCCTGTGGCTTCGGAGCTTCGGCAGGGGCTTGGACGATCGGATACCTGTCAACGGACTAGAAATATGACCATCCACCTGTCTGTCATCTCGTTAGCATGATGTCGAGGAGGTCGATTCTAAATTGCCAAGGGGGGTGCGGGTGCGGGGGAGCGAGTCTGGGGAAGTGAGACCGCCCCTTTTCCGATTCGATGCCTGGCTCGGCAACTGCCACCACACGCACCTCAGGCTGGCAAGGCTCCCGATGCAGTAAATATTTATTAATTGCGCGAATAGGGCGCTCTGATAGGGTGCCCTGATAGGGAGCAGCCAGAGACCTCGACGTCAGCTGAGCGGTTTTGGGTCGTTGAACGCCCTGAAGGGAGAAGCATGCTGCTGTGTAATTGCGGTCTTGGGGATCGCTCCAGGGATGCTTGGGTGGGCGGTTCCATGTAAGGTGCTGCACAGACGGTGCCTCACCGAAAAAGGTCTCTCACGTCGCGCAGAGTTAGCGCTTGGCATGCAGACGTGCATTGGGACCCGTATCAAGCTGTGAGTTGGTCCCCGGGTTCCGTTTGGAGGGCAGTGTCGGGTTCCAGGTGTGCTTATCCCGTCCTTATTTTCCATTTTTGTCTGTTGTCAGGCTGCTGGGTGCTTCGCTGGCAGCGACTGATGGGTTCCAGATTGGGCTGAAACGAAATGAATTAATGAAATTGAGCAGAGGGGCAGAGGCAGAATCAGCAAATCAGCAAATCTGCAAATCTGCAATGCAGTGCTGGGTACCCCGGGTTTCTCGGTGAGTCATCCACGATCAGCCTGCCACCACACCGCAGCAGCAGCCGCGGACAGACACACACACGCACACACACACCCAGACCGGGCACGCAGGTGCTGTCGGGAGCTGCTGGGGGTCGCTGAGCGCGCCGGGGGTCATCCATCACTCACCGCTCGGCGCCGCTTCGCCCCCGGTCTACCCCAACCCGACCTCGAATGATGCGAGGCGCCCCTGCCTCTTCCGGAAGGGAAAAAGACATGTTGGGCTCGAAAAAGACGTCAGTCGTCGCTGCGCCCATGGCCGTCCATCCATGTACCCCCGTGCCCTTTATGCATCCAGCGAGCCATTGATCGGAACTGCAGCTGGGCCTCCGCACGTTCTTTTCTCCAGGGCTGATACCACAATTGCAACCAGACTGCCTTTCGACCTGCCCACCGATTTTGCCTGACACGCCCTCTCTGAGTCCTGATAGTTGCCAAGGTAGGCCAGATAATAACCAGCCATCCTTGCCTAGAGTTTCCAGCTCTGCCTTTCTAGAGGTATCTTCTGAAATTCAAAAGCACAGGACCAGGCTGATCTCGCCAGACACCGTCTCCTCAGGACTCTTCAAGTTTTCACGTCACTTCCCCGCCCGGATCATACCACTTTTCTGTCTTCTACGCACTTGTAATCGCTACGGCCCGACACTAACAAGACTACTGTCGTCTTCGCACCATTGACTGCCACAACAAGACGGTCAAAACTTTGAAAAAGACCGTCCCATTCATCATGACTATTACCTCGGGCCAGGAGAAGACTGCCACCACCCAGTCGATGACCTCGACTACCACCAAGCCGGCCTCGGGTGGCTCAAACACCGAACTCGGCTCCGGCCACGGTCGCACGGAGGCATACCTCGCCAGAGCCGGAAACCAGAACACCGCCGGCTCGTCCTCATACAACCGCAACTACTTCTGCGGATGCCGGGACTGCTACTGCGGTGCCGCCGTCGAGTGCCCTGGAGACGTGTGCTCCACCTGTAGTCGTTACCATTACTAGATCCGATCGGTTTCTAGGACTCAAGGCATGTCCGCAACCGGTCCTAACCGGAAGAAGGAGGCCTGTCTGCTAACACCGTGATGCAGGACACGAACTCAATCATGCATTATGACCTCTTCAGCATGCTGTATCACCACCAAGACCACGCGTCACGGTATTCTTTTTAGGGCGTCAGGGATAGGGGTTAACCTGGGATCTGGGAGGCGTTTTTTTGGTCGGATCATGGCGTGTATTTTTCGGAATCAAAGGCGTTGTTCATGAAATAAAGGCGCCATCTCGCACAATCAGAGGCATGCTGCTGATTTTTGCAAGGGGTATGGGAGGGCCCGAGGAGGTCTGCAACCAAGCCGTCGACGGCGTTTTTGACATTGCTTCTAGGCGTATGTAGTATGCTTACGAGGACTCAAGTTGTCTTGAGAAAGGCCCGGTTTCAGTGCAACAAGGCCCCCGATACAAATATCTACGCCTCCACCAGTCCTTCAAGGCCTTCGCCGGTTTGCTTCATGCCTGTCTGAATGGCGCCTTGGCAGTGATCTGATTCGCTTGGCATACGAATGCGGGCGAAGAGATAAGGACTGCATGGTGGCCTGCCTGGAGTGCGCGCGCGATGTCGAGCAAAAGCTACTAACCCTGTATAAGTATAACGGGTGTTCTAAATTCGGTGGCTTGCTTCCCGTCACTTCAAGTTGCCTATCACCGGAGGGCACTGACACACGTTCGCTCGGTACCTTAGTTTCAGTTGCAGCGACAGGTCCGTTGTAATACGGAGGGTCCACACGGGCCGGACATCAAATTGCGTCCATGTCCATTTCGGCTCGTCTGTAGAGTTGGCGCACTGGGTCCAGCGGTCCTTTTCCTTGGCTATTTGCTTATTTGCTTACGCCATCGGCATGTCGGGTACGCTGTCCGCGGCAGCTTGCTGTTGAGCCCAACGGCCAATGCATGCAAGGGAGCCCCCCTGAAAGCGTGGCTCCCTGGGCTGGCGCGGGAAGGCGGGCGATGAAGGGATCCCCACCCCTTAGACGCATTGCGTTGGTTCCAATGCGGCATGGCGGCGATCGAGTGGGGGAAATGACTTTGCTGGGCTGGGCGTGGGGGTTGGCTCGGGTTTTGACTTTTCACAGACAGACGGGAGACTAGGTAAGCTAGGTAGAGTACTAGTGTACGTCAAGCCTCCTCAAATTAAACCATATGGGCTCTCAGCTAGCTACATACCTACCTAGCGATGCTTTCTGTGGGTCTTTTGACTTACAGATCTCAGGCCGGCTTTCTTTCAACGGTTTTTCTTCCTTGAGTGCTCATCCCAATGACGTCCCAGAATAAGGGGTCCTCTTGGCAGACAACCCCGCTGTGGATGACGGCCTGCCAAATGGTCTTGGCAGAGGCAAGGGATGGTGGAACGCAGCCGAGACGAGAATGCAAAGCGAGGGGCATGGAGGCTCGGCGGGACGAAGCGACAACTGCCCGGCGGACCGCGATTTCCGCGACAGTTTGCCCTTATCGCTTCGTGTTTTGAAGGGATTTTTTTTCTCTTTTTTTTCCTTCATTGAGCATTTTCCGCTGCGCTTTGCTTGGACCCAGACCCAGACGTTTTTCTTTCTGCTGCTCCAAACATTAGACGCGAGACAGACTCCCTCACTACCTAAGGTACCCCTCTACATACCCCTGGAACTAGACACCCCGCTTCCAACCGCCCACCATGAAGATCGCCGTGTTCAGCGCAAAGCCCTACGACAAAAAGTACCTCTCGCAGGTCTTCGACCAGGAACACGAGGGGCAAACGCTCTCGACCGAGCTGACCTTCCACGACTTTGCGCTCTCGCCCGAGACGGTGTCGCTCGCGCACGGCTCCGAGGCCGTCTGCGTCTTCGTCAATGATATCGTCTCGGCCGAAGTGCTCCAGAGCCTGCAAGCCGTCGGCGTCCGCGCCGTCCTCCTGCGCTGCGCCGGCTTTAACAACGTCGACCTCCCCATGGCCGAGCAGCTCGGCCTCTTCGTCGCCAACGTCCCGTCCTACTCCCCCGAAGCCGTCGCCGAATTCGCCCTCGCCCTCTTGCAGACACTCAACCGCCGCACCCACCGCGCCTACAACCGCGTGCGCGAGGGCAACTTCAACCTCGACGGCCTCCTCGGCCGCAACCTCCACGGCAAGACCGTCGGCATCGTCGGCGTCGGCAAGATCGGCCTCGCGCTCGCCCGCATCCTCCGCGGCTTCGGCTGCAACCTCCTCGCCTTCGACCCCTTCCCGCTCGATGCCTTCCGCGAGTTCGGCGAGTACGTCTCCCTCGAGGAGTTGCTGCCAAAATGCGACTTTGTCAGCCTGCACTGCCCCCTGATGGAAAAGACACGCCACATCATCAACGACGAGACCCTCGCGCAGATGAAGCCCGGCGCCATCCTGGTCAACACCTCGCGCGGCGGCCTGATCAAGACGCGCAGCGTCATCACGGCGCTCAAGAGCGGGCATCTCGGCGGGCTGGCGCTCGACGTCTACGAGAAGGAGGGCGGGCTATTCTACCAGGATCATAGCGGGGATATCATCCAGGACGACGAGCTGATGCGCCTAATGACGTTCCCAAATGTTATTGTGTGTGGCCATCAGGCCTTCTTCACCGAGGAGGCCCTCACGGAGATTGCGGAGTGCACGAGGAGGAACCTGGAGGATTTTGTGGCAAAGGTGCCGTGTAAGAATTCGCTCGTGCATGAGAAGAAGACGCTTCGGAGGCGGGACTCTCATCCCGTGCGGATTTGAGATGCTGGTAGGAGTGTCTCCGAGATTTGTGGCTGTGGCTTCTTCTTCTTCTTCTTCTTCTTCTTCTCGGCGGTTTGTGTTTGCTGTCTGGCGACTTATGAGGTTATGACCCTGCTCAGTTTTAGATGATCAAGACGGATATGACACACGCCACTCGCTTGGTGCGATAGCGTAACGCAAACAAATAGACTTCAAGTTGTTACTCTCGTGCTATGTGTGCATGGTGCCTTGTGGATGTACAACAGCAGGTAAGGTAAAGTAAAGTATACGACATGTGATTGCCTGGGTGTTCAGTTACCCTTGAAAGCTGGTGAGAACTAGACTCCACGCCGACAAAAACTTAAACTTTACGATACTACCGCGAAAGCTCAACGAAGATATGTAACCCATAACCCATAACCCCTTTAATCTCAACCAGCCAGCCAGCAGCACTAAGCCCAACTCCCCCCTTACAAACTCAACTCCTCCGGATTCCCATTAAACACAATCCGATCCGGACTCCCCTCCCCCCATCC
>Ga0247760_1001775_pt1 | contig 18669 bp, 20 predicted proteins | sample UWRJL171409R4_FD_179936 | JGI IMG/M metagenome (GOLD analysis project Ga0247760, IMG submission 179936) | Plant litter microbial communities from Arlington Agricultural Research Station in Wisconsin, United States - UWRJ-L171-409R-4 | ecosystem: Environmental > Terrestrial > Plant litter >... | reverse complement strand
CTTCTCTGCCACGTCGACAGTCACTGTGCTCTTCGGGGCTTGCGGATCTTCGACTAGCCGAGAGACAGTCTTGTGACGAGGACTGTGACCTGACAGCATCTGGTCTTTGATTGGGGCGTGGCAGGCCTCCGGTGACGCTGACGACACGCGCAGCTTCGATCCAGAAATAGGGAGAATCTTCGGCCATCGGAATCATTCACGGTCTCCGATGGGGATACCTCGTGCTCTGTGCGGGAGCTTCATCCGTGTTGAATCATGCTGGAGATGACTATCAACAAGAGTGCCACGGGCATGGCGCATCCTGTTCTCTAACGCTAGGTTTGACTTTGATATTACTACCCACATATCGGCTATCCTGATGTTACCACCGATCTTGGTCGGTTGATGGAATCATCGGACAATACGACTTGAGTACCAGTGCCGAGGCAAGGGTACGCATGCAGGGTTAGCTTTTCGATCCTGTCACGTCCTGGATGCTTGCACGGCGTTGACTTTGCTCTTCTGGGGTTGTCGGCCGAGATGACTGGGGCAAATTTTCATCACATTCAAAGCCTTGCTGGTCTCGGATACAGCACAAATAACATCACCTGCAGGCTCCCAGACTAGCGGGTAGTGGACAGTACCGCCGTACTTTCTCCCCAGATATTATGGCGTCAAGACCGGGCCTTCCGTCAGCATCGGATGATGTTCACCTGTTGGAATCCATCTGACAACCATTACGTTCAGAACGGAGCACTGTCCCGTGGGGTATACACCACTACAAAGACAGAGCGCATCACGAGTCACGTGAAGGCCCCCAAGACATGTCGATACACACAGACTGGGCGATGCGGATGAAAAGCTCAGGTTGATCGGTGATGTGTGGACACGGTAGTGCCGAAGCACCCCGTTCTGCACATCCGAACTTTTGTGACTTGACTATGCATCAAGCTTGATCGGTGTTAGCGCAATGCCGACCGCCTTTTTGGCTGCCTTCTTTTTTCAGGGAGAAAAGAATGCAGGGCGGATGGCAGTCCCGTTCTGGTTCGTCGTTAGTGGTGTGTGTGGAGAGATCCGACGGGTTCTGGCCGCGGAGATGGCGGTCATTTCATGTTTGCGACACCAGCAAGCCGCGCGAGGCGTGCGGCACTGTGCTTGTTTTCTCTCCCTTGTTACTTCGACGTGTACGCGACGCTATAGTGTTCTACTCCAATCTGGTTTGGTTGTTCATCAACCGGGGTCATTGAGGGCACTTTGAGAGCGGAGACGAGTTCGTGTTTCCCGTTCTGGCAAATCAGGGAGTCTCAGCCGTTCACGTCTGAGACAAGCCGGAGCTCCAGTCTGCTGCGATGGACGCTATTGAACGGCCAGTTGACATCGCAAGCCTGTGAGTGGCGGGTGGTGGACTACAATGTGAATAATAATGGTGGTGTCGGATCACAGCTGCAACTGCGTGCATGCAGAAAGACGCTAAATGTCACAGCAGCACTGCGGCGCCTGCGTTCGCCGGTCGGAGTGTGTGTCCCGGATGTGCCAATACCGCCCGCACGCCACACGCCGCCGCATTGGCAGGCGGTGAAGCGGCGCGGGAAGGGGCATGTTGATCCCGCGCGCCCAGCACATGGAAACAGAAGAAAATGAACATCAACGACAATTGGAGAGTTCATGTTACGACACCAGCAGCGTCGTATATGCAGTTTGCTGGAGGGAAAATCAAGGAACGTTCTGCGCCTAGCGCATACCACTAGCTGTTGTGCCGCCGTAAAAGGTTGTAGCAGCTGTCTCACAGCCAGTTTGGGGAGGGGGAGGGGCTGGCTCGAGGGCCCTGGCTGGCTGAGATGGCGAGGTGCCCGCGTGCCCTGGTCGACCCACCACCTCTGCGACCCGCGTCTTCTGAAACCTCATTTGCCAGTCGTCTTTCTTCTCCCACCGTCCACGTCCCGGGGCTGGAATGCAAGGGAGGGTAATGCATCCGAGCGAAAGGGGAAACACCGTCGGCGAGTCATGACAATCATGAAATCTGAACGAGAGCGAATGGGAAGTGACGAGAGGAAGAGAAAAAAGAATGCAAAAAGACCTGTGCGTGAACGACCAACAGGTGCGCGCGCGGGTGGGCGTCGGGGAGCTCGGTGACCGGTCAGGTTTGGATCAAGCCACAAAATGTCATGAAATCTGATCATTTGCCTGCCCGGCCACGTTTGGCATCCAGAGCCTACCAGGACATTTCTCGGCCGCGGAGAAAGAAGCAGAGACGAGGAAAAAAGAGGTTCAAGAGGGCGGCATTCGCCATCCAAAAGATGATAAAACATGGAGTGTGGAATTGGTGCCCCCCACATTGCCAGGTTGCGTTGGTCATCGTCGGCGTCTTGCGTTATCAGGATTTTGGTGGATTGGGCGGGTGTGTGCTTTTGCGGGTTTTCCTGGTGCTGCGGCCTGCTTCTGCATCGCTCCAATCAGCAGGCTTGCAGAGCGAGCTGCGTGTGCCGCGCATTGGCAGTTCTCTCGCATTGGGCCTTTGGGGATGCGGTAGCCGCCAGCCAACCTCGATTCGTTGCCCATCTGGATGCAGGGATTGAGATGAGCAGGCGCGCCCACTCACTTCCCACAGTCTCCACACCCCCCCTTGTCATCCCCGGTCTCCCCTCCAAGTGCACCCCAGCAAGAAACTCAGGACCGGTCCCAAGGTGCCCGCTCTGCCCGCCTGCTCCCTCGCCCCTCGCTCGACCTGTACCCGTCCGGTTCCTCCCAACAGCCAACGGGTACCGACACCGAGCAGTTAATCTACCGATATAGTGGTTTGCTCCCCCCCTTCCTTCCTTCCATCGCTTCTTCTTTCCCAGCGACCTCTCTCGCCTTTGCCTGCACCGCATCGCGCAGCATCGCGTACGGTGTCTTCAAGAGAGTCGCTGTGCCTCTCTTGATCACCTTCTTCTGTTTTGTCGTGCTAGCACCGGCTTTGGCTTTCTGCTGCACGTCGCCAACCACCCGCTGCCAAATGTCCCCGAGCGCGACTGCAGCAGGAAGCCATGCCAAAAGAACCGTCATCTCGGTCGTCGTCGGAACGGAATCAGGAGCATCGCCTTCCCGTCAATCCACGCCGCAAGAAGGTCGCCCCGGATGAAAGGAAGCGCGTTCAAACTGCGTAGGTTTTTTTTTTTTTTTTGGTCTTGTGTCGTCTTTTGGGCTTGGTGCTCGGGCTGGGCAACAGTTGCCCAACGGCACGAAGCTACCGCCCGCCTGGTCCCAAAACTTCGCTTCGCTTCGGGCGCTAACGCGCCAAAAATGTAGCTGCAACAGCTGCAATGTGCGTCGCATCAAGTGCACAGGCAACAAGCCGTGTGCACACTGCGTCAACACCAGGCGGGACTGCATCTATCCAACGCCTGTTGTCAAGATCACAGTTTCCAAGTATGAGTACGAGGACCTGAAACGCCAGAATGCCATACTGCGGGAGAAGGCAGAGCGGTCCCATCCTGGAAATGGGGGTGATTCTCCACTCCCGGCACTGATCCGGCTCAACCGGGCCACATCCGTCTTCGGCTATCTCCATGCCGACTCGGACCCTCCCGGCCCCGATCATGACCCCACCTCCATCATCGAGGAGGACCCGCCCGGCAAGTTGCTCAGCGATCCCCTCGGCATGTTCCGCTTCCATGGCGAGACTTCGGGCGCAACCTTCCTCGACAGCCTCAAGGACTTCATGGCCACCAGCACATCCTGCTTGGCCCCAGGGCTCGTCCAGACATTCACGCAGCCCGTCGGCAGCTACCACACCTGCGACTCGCGCCCCATGGTTCTTCCGCCGGATGAGTTTGTTGACAAGTACTGGATCCCGCCCATTCACGAGGTGCGTGCCTTGGTCTCGCTTGTCCGCAACGCTGTCATGGACGGCGACATCACCTACCCCTGCGGTGGAATCCTTTATTGGCCCATCAGCGACTTTGACGTTGTCGCTGCGGCTCCCCGCGATCTTCGCAACCGGAGGCGCCTAGCCTTCTGGAACGGCGTCTTCGCCTTGGGCACCCTGCTGGCTCCCGCTCGGCCCGGCTCACGGCTTGACGGTCGCTTGGGCGAGCACTTTTACGCCCGTGCTCGCCTCTTGTTAGGCAACCCTCTCGACGTCCACCACTGGTCGTTCGATGACGTCCCAACCCTGACCATCCTGGCTCTGTACCACGTCGAGAACAACCGTCGTGACTTTGCCACGTCCTTGATCAGCACTGCCATGAACCTGTGCCGTATCCGTGGTATCGACAGAGGCACCAGTGCCAGCCCGGCCGAGATCCGCATCTTTTGGACCCTGTTCTCCCTCGACAGGTAATCATTTCCACTTGGGATCACCTCAGCGCAGATTGCTAACTGTTTGCAGGTGGCTGAGCTGTATTATGGGACGCCTGCCTTCGTACTCGGCTGACACCATCCGACTGCCGCTTCCTCAGGATAGCGCCGGCATGCCGGCGTCGGCGGGACTGCGGAGCTACGCTGAGCTTGCGTACATCTCCAACTTCCTCGTGCACCACAGTTATCGGAGCCACGAGCCTGAGTACCAGGTTGGTGAGAAGCCGCCGCTCCCCGAGGGCATCCGGGAGGCACAGCGAATGCTTGCCATGTGGTACAGGCAACAGCCACAGGATGTGCTTGCTGGGCTGCGCCTCGATGTCTACACGTTTGCCGATATCGAGCTCCAGGACGTTGACTACGGCACCATGGACCCAGCCTTCATGTCGCTGCAGATGGCGTATCACCAGGTGAGTCAACCTTGATATACTCGGAAACAGTCAAGAGAACTAACACCCAAGCAGCTGGTCATTCTGACTATTCGCCCTGCGCTGCTCTCGGCGGTCCGCAAGGCTGTGGCGGGTGGATTCCTGGGCGAAGAGTGGATCATTGAGAACCACGTCTTCTCGCAGGAGACCATTCACAAGTGCAGCGAGTCGGCGCGGACAAACCTGATGCTGGGACACCGACTCTGGAAGCAGGGACATCGGTTCCTCATGCGTGACCTCCACCACATCTTCAACGCTTGTCTCATCATCATACTCCACCAGATGATCTTCCTCAACGTGCGAACCAACGACTCGGCTGGGGTGAACTTTGCTATTGGCATCTTTGAGACAGAGCAAAGCACGGGTAACGAGTACGCAGCCGACTGCCTGAACGTGCTGGTGGTTCTCCGAAACCTCATGTATGAGCTTCGCAAGACGGTGTTTGGCGATGACCAGCGCGAGAAGGCCGAGAGGCAGCGTGTCATGTGGGAGGCGGCGTCAGTTCCTGGTGCGCTGCAGCCGGTCGAGGGCCTGGCCAACAACTCGGGTTTCGATCCTATGCACGGACAGGAGATTGTGCTGGCTCTCCCCCAGGCGGTCAGACGTCCCAGCCCGCCGCCCGTCACACCGGAGTTGCGTCTGATCCTCGAGGATTGGAAGAGCCGGACCGAGGTGGCGTTGTACAAGGGAGGCAAGTGCATGATGGACTCGATGCCGCCTGAGCATTAAGGGAGGGAAAATTGGCTTTAGCGACCAAGCGGGGCGTTTGGAGGCATTCGTTCTTTTACATCATACCCAATGGCTGCTAAGCCTCGGACAGAGAACATGGGGGCAGATTGTTGTTCATGGGATGGAGTTGGAGGATGAATGATATACACTTATGGGCAAGCTAATAGTTTTACTGTATTTGGTAATGATTGTTTAGATGTTTGATCTGTCAAAGTAACATGTCTGCATGCTGTGCCAGATGTTCCGGTAGTGGTTGTATCACACTGTCTCTGCTATACTGACCCCAGGATGGCGTCGAATTCCTGTCCCAGCTGGCGTGATTTTCGGGATATGTCGTCTCGACTTTGCTCGCCGAACTCGGTGATGTAGGTATCGATCAAGTCGGGGGGAACCCACTCAAAGAAGATGTTGCTCACTTCCACGTGGATTTTCTTTTGGGTCAAGTCCGGGCTCGTCAGCGTCGCCGCACTGGTTTTTACCGCGTCCTTGTTGTCATTGGCCAACCACGTCTTTGTGACCAAGGCACTATCGTTCTCTTCAACAACGTGGTCCTCGGCTCGTCCTGGAGGTGCTATCTTTTCCGAGTCGCCCACCACTACCACCTTGATGCTTTTCCCATCCTGCTGGGCAACATGTCGCGCACTCAGCACGGCGGGAAGTGATCCCGTCTTGTTACTCGCCGCACCCGACGACGCAATCCGGTCCGCCCCGAGAAGAACCACGTCGACCCCGGCCGAAGCCACTGCCGCTGCTGCATCCGTGTATAACCGCACTTTTGTTAGAGAGTCTGGCCCCAGTGAATTTATCAGTGATCCGGCCATGGCTACGCCCTCGAATAACGGTCGCGATTCTAAAACCCGCACATCCAACGGTCTTGTCTTTGCCATGTGCGCCAGTCCGGCGGAAATCGTCGACGACTGTGATAGCGTGAGTATTGCTAGCGGGTTTTCGTTTTCAGAGTCAGAATTAGGACTAGAGGGATAGGGAAACTCCCGCGCGAGATAGGCTTGTAACGCCTCGGCGATTTCTCCCGTAGTTTGGTCTCGCGCTTGGATTGCGGCAGTGACAGTCTCGAGCACGACATGCTTGAATTCTTCTCCGTATTTATTTTCGGTCTCGGGTTTTACGAGTTGTTGCTGTCCTTGTAGTTGCTGCTGGATTCTTTTGTCGCCCAAAACTCCAAGTAAAGCGGCGAGAATGGGCGCCGACATGCTTTCTCGTCCGTTTTTCCAGATATGCCAGGCGGCGAGGCGGATCTGCCACCACCATTTTTGTATTCCTCCCTCTTCTCTCTCTCCTTCTCCGGGTGCAGCAGGTTCATGTCCACACGAAGATAGTGACGACGACGACGGCGACGACGGAACATCCAGACTTTGCACCACCCCGCGCAGAATCCCCAGGGCTTTTCCCGCTAAAACCCTCGCGCCACTCTCATAATCGCCACGTAACTCTTCTAGCCCCTCTCTCAGGACCCTGCCAGGGCCGTTCCCAAGCTCCTTCTCAAACCAAACCCTCCGTAAACTATCCGCCAAATGCGGAACTCCTCCAAAAGAAGGAACATCGTGGACGTCGTCAGGAGAGAACCAGTTCCACGAACTATGCTCCCAATCGATTTTTATTTTCGCTTCATTTTCAGAGGCTGGATCGCGTAGCGCAAACGCAAATGGGTAGATTGTCCATTCGCGATTCACGGAACGAGTTCTGTCGGTAAAAGTATACCGTGGACCGTGGCGAAGGAATGTGAGATTTCGGGGAACAGTGAGCGTGGTTTCTTCGGCTATCTCACGGAGTGCCGCGGCGAGGGGGGTGGGGTCGGATTCCTCAATAGTTCCGGAGATGGGGGCAAGATGGTTTCTAAACACATTAGTCGAGATATTGGGTTTTTTGTGGAGGGGACATGTAATTTAGAGTGGCTTGTTTGTGATGGGATGATAGAGTTGTGATTGCTAGGGCTCAAGCGCAGTATCTCAAGATTGTTCGGTCGGGTCAGGTCGGGTCAAGTACGAAAGTTGAACAAACACAACCGAGGGAGGTCAGGTAACTAAGAAACGAGAGAGACAAACTTATACGTAGACACGCGGTCGCTGCGGCGAAACAATGCAACCTGAGGCTTCCCCGTAGGTGTGTCGGAAAGCTTAAAAATGAACGACGACACAACAGAACGTTTTTTGAGCGGCGGCTTTTCCTCGGAGGCCGACATGGCGAGTTGTCGTTGTCTTGTTCCGAAAGGCAATCGCGGTAAAGTGCGGGGTAGAAGAAGAACTTGGAGTCGAGGAATTGGCCTTTGCAAGCACGAGATGCGCGAGATAAAACCGTGGTGCATTTGAGGCTGTCTTCTCAGGTCTTCCCAGGTGAGAAATCGCGAGCAATATGGTATATCCACATCACATTCTCAATCAATTTCCAACCGTCCCTTCGAGATGCGATGTGATGTCAAGGTCATGTCATGATGGTGGTGTGACGTGGGTAATTCGCGGTTGATCTTGGCGTGCGGCCCGATGCGTTACCTAGGGTAAACAGCGGGTGCTATCCGGCTTGGCTTCACTCTTCACTCGTCCGCACAACGTCTCGACTTTACTTTACTAGGTAAACGGAAAACTCCGATAATAGCGACGAAAAGAGAATGGAACCAGGCAGTTATCGTTGCCCGGGTTTGTCCACCACTCACGTTTCAGCTCTGCAAATCTCGGCGGGTTTTTCTTTCACTAGTGGCCCTTGTGGCCCAAATTTCAGCCTGGTCGCCTAGCGAGGCCTGGCATTGGTTCTCTCCCCTTGTATTGGGTGCCCCTAGGCCTTGGGGGCGGTGCCCCGTTTCCCGTATAATGTAACCCCCCCTCCCCCTCATCACTTTGTGGGTGGCTGACTCAGGGTTGTGCTACAGCAGAAATTCATGGTGCTGACGTGAGAACCCCTGGCAGCACAGAGACGCTGCATGAGGTATCCGGCAGAGACGAACACACGAGATGCCGTACTAGGGATGCATTTACCTCGCCGCTAGGGCTGCAGGGCTCACAGGCTGCCGAGTAAAACAGGACAGCTGAAATGCATAAAAGTAAGATTAGAATTTTTTTTTCTTTCTCTCTCGTCTGGGGTTCCTGTATAAGTTTTCTACCCCCCCCCCTTCCTGTGCATTCTTTTTGTGGTCTTGTTGGATTCCTTGTCTCACCAAAAACTGCGTGGGAAGGATCAATTGACAATCACCAGCATGGCCCCCTCCCAGCCCGCAGCACAGTACCATCCCCTCCCGGAAAAGACCATGCAGCGTTCTCCGTATCAACAACATCACCCGCCGGCATTTTCCCCTGAGCCTCCCGCCGGCTCGTCAGTTTTGCGTGTCAAGCGCATTACGGCGATTGGCGTGCTGGGAGCTCTTGTTGTCTTGTTTCTTCTTGTCATTGGTCTCTCGGCGGGATTGGGTGTTAGCCAGCGAAATCTGGGCCAGACCAAGAGTGATCTCCAGATTGCGCAAGCCGCAATGGCAGCGGCGACGGCAGGGTAAATTTTTTTTTTATCTGTCTTTTTCTCTCTTTGTCTCCTTTTATCTCATCTTCCATCTCATGCTAACCACCCCCCTCTCAGTGCCGTAACAACCGTCTACGCCACCCCCACTTCCTCCAGCACACCAAAACCCACTGTAAACTCCGACGTGCAATGTCCCCGTATCAACGGCACGCTCTATACCCCCGGAGGCAACAGCACCACCAATTCTACAACCACCAACTCCACCTCCAATTCAACCACCGGTGGTACCCCAAGAAAACAATTCCGTCTCCTCTGCGGGTTCGATTACGGCCAAGGGGAAGCCAAAGACCTCAAAGGCGTCAAGGTCAAGAACCTTAACGCGTGCGCCGATGCCTGCGCCGCCACGGCAAACTGCACGGGTGCCGGGTGGGGAGTCATTTCCGGAGATACAGGACCCGAACATACCTGCTGGCTAAAGACAAATTTGACAAAACCCCATGTCGCGACGGGGAGTTGGGGATTTGCAGTGCTTTTGGACGGGAATGGTACGGCCATTACCGTGGGAGGGGGAGGGGATGATGCTGAGTGATGGGCGATGATAATAAAATTGGGTGTAGGTATACGAGTAATGAGTATTCTAATGAAGGTTAGGGTGTTGAGGAGATGTGGTAATGGAAAATGATACATGACACATCAATGGATGAGCGAGCTTTTGAGTTGTCAAAACTGGGTTGAAACATATGAATCCAAGCCTCGCCAGGTCTTGGGAGGTGTGGTTGTTTAAACAGGTTGGTCCCCGCTTCATGGAAGAGATACATGTAGGCGCCGACTCGTCATGAACAAGATGAGAAACCCAAATATTTTTGGTTTTTAATTCCCCAAGGATGTTGAACCGTTTTTATGCCTTGATCAACTGTCTATGCGGCATACCTCGACAAGACTTCTGAACCCAAAACCTGAGTTAACTTGACTTGGCCCAAAACTTGGGTACTAAACCAACATCCTCCAGACTGAGCTTTTTTCAAGATTCAAAAATTCAACAATAAAATGGACGTGAATTACTCGATCTCGCAATGGTGGGTTGCTAACCCCACAGGAAATTTTTTTTTTAAAAAAAACATCTGTATACAAACAAACATCCACCACTAACAACGACACCAACAGAAACACTTCCCAATAACTGGTACCTAGGAGACAAAAAGAGATAGAAATCAAGATGGTGAACTAACACACACATCACTTGCAATAATCCTCCCCCCACAAGGCTTCAAAGTAACAGCCGTCGTTGAGGCAGGTTTTGACCTCTTTGGATTTTTTTTTCTTCGTCTAGGGATTTTTCGGACGAGGGGCCGCTGGGTGCTGTGTTAGAACTGGAAATAGTACCAGTACTAGTACTAGGACTAGGACTAGAACTCGTGCTTGTGCTAGTGCCGGCGCCAGTGGTAGTGCCAGTGCCAGTGCTGGTGCCAATGCTAGAACTAGTGTAAGGATGGGCGGTGGTCGTAGTAGGGTAGGCAGTGGTCGTGGTCGTGGCTGGGAATCTGACAGTGGTCGTAGTAGGAGTAGTGGCAGAGGTTGTGGTTGGGAATCTGACAGTGGTCGTGGTAGGAGCAGTGCCAGTGGTTTGGATTGGGAATTTAGTAGTGATCTTGATCATGGTTGGAAGTCCGGGGGCGGTAGTGGCTGTGACAGTGCCAGCGACAGTGCCAGTGATGTCCACGGTCTCTGAGCCAAACTCGACGGTTAAAGGTGCATCGGTTGCCGCCGCAGCTGGGGTCGCTGTTGTGACTGCAGTTGCAGTTGCGGTTGGGGTTGGAGCTGGGGTTGTAGTTTCAGTTGTAGTTGCAGTTCCCGCTGTAGCTGAGGTCGACGTAAAGGCGGAAGAACCGCCAGACCCGCTGCCTCTAGAAAAAGCCCCAGAAGGACGAGAGGCAGAAGCACCCCTACCCCTACCACGGAGAGATGTGTGGTACGAAAAAGGAACAATGGGGGGAACCCTACTGCTACTGCTAGAAACGAGGGTTGTATAGTGTGGAGCATAAAACCTGGGACCGCTGTCACTACCACTAGAAGAAGTGTTGTTGCTAGCGTAGGGGTTACGGGAATTAGAGAAGTGGGAATTGTCAATGCTCGAGAAATTAGACGGCGGCGCGGGTGTGAAGGGGTTTGCGTTGGGGGTACGCATACGGGGTTCCTTGGAAATTATTAACTAACTGTCGGGTGTTAGTTATTGGGAAGGAATACATACGTGAGCATCGCACCAGGCTTTGGAACTGGCATTGACAGGGTCGATACAACCGGGTGATGCACAGAGTGTCTGGGGAAAAGGTCAGTTTGGCATGGCATGTCAACTTAACAGGGAGCGGAAAAGAGGAAATAGGGTAGGAGTGAAAAAGAGGTAAGGATATTAGGGAACGGACATGCTCGCTGCAGTACGCATTCCCACCGAACCTAGCCATGGGAATCTTTTTCAAACATCCAGTCTCTCGACAATACACCATGATCGGACCTGAGGTTGTCCAGGCCGAGGCTGTCGAAGCCGTCAAGGTCGTTAGGGCCGTCAGGGCCGTCGAAGTCGTGGGGGTTGCCGCCCAGGTTTGTCCTGGGTTAGGATCCTGTGCAGTAATCAAGCACGTCATGTCAGCGAGTGTTCTTGTAATTTATGACATAATTTCAGAAAGGAGTAATCCCCGCTGGTCCTTACATGCTCGGCACAGTATTTATTCTCGGGCGTGCCCGGCACTGGCCGTTTCATGCACCACGGAATGACACACCACGACCTCATGTAGAAAACTGCTTCAGCGTCGATGCAGGGTTCCGGTCTTGGTCTGTACGTTGGTACGCCGAGTGATAATGCCTATATTAAGTAGGGGTCAGACTATTTGGAGTGAGTAGCAACGCTGGGGGAGAAAGGAATGCTTACCTTTCTGCACTCGTCGCAACGCGTTTCGGGCGCGAGGAGATAGTGGTTTGAGGCTTTAGGTTGGAGATTGACTATACGTGGGCATCCGTGTTCTATACACTTTACCCAGTTGCAAGTCATGCTTGGTAAAAGAAGAAAGAAACTGCGCCCGAATGTGGACTGGTTTCTCGTATCATAAACGCTCGGCCGTGATGTTTTAACGAGAACTGAAACTTATTTCAGCCTTGTCTGCGACTTCCGGGGGAAACCCGTCTGTTGCTGTTGCTGTTCCTGCTGGTGCGGGATGAACACGTTTTCTTTTTTATCTTTTTGGTGATGTGACGTTGTTCAACTCAGTTTGGCAAGTCTGTTACAGACACGGGGTTGTCACAGGCAACGAACGCTGTCCCCACAAGTCTGTACGACGCAACTTTGTTTGATGTAGGTACTCAGTTGAACGACCAAGATGATAGTTTGCGCGCTATCCAAAAAGGAAGAGAGAGAGAGAGAGAGAAAAGGGGACGCTATGCCTAGCGTTAAATGGTAATTAAGCTGGGAGAATCGGCACCAAGCCCCGCCTACTCTCTTAGTCACTCTACGCCCCTCGGTCAAATTGGCAATACACAGCGCCACCTAGGGCTTTGGAAACCCTAAATCTAAATCTTAACGATATACGCCGCCGACTACCTGCCTCCCAACCTCCCTGGTTTTGCAGCGTTGATTCGTGTTTTTCCGGGATCAAAATACGACCAGTACTTGATAGATGTATGGCGGGAGTCTGGCGTTGGCCAAGTTTTGTTCTGCTAAGGGGGTTTCTCTGGGGAATTGAGCTGCAGCGTTGTTGCGTTCATCGGAGGCTCTTATCGAGGAGAAGGGTGGGACGCAGAGACGAAGATTGCCATCAAAGTGGCAGCGCGAGCGCCTCTTGCCCACGTTGTTTTCTTCTTCTTTTTGACTTTTGACTCCGGAGTTTGCGTTTCATTGTAGACACTTGGCTGTTGCATATCTATAGCTTGCCGTAAAACAACATACTATGTGCACGTTCATGATGGAAAATTTGTCGGGAAAAGGATTAGAAGCGAGGAGTTAGCTGGTGACGGGCTTTTCACCTGGTTTCGCCCGTATTACAGGCGAGGGGGGCAAATTGACGAAGAGGGCAGTGATGGGAGAGGGTTGAATACGATGAACACGTCGTGTGGTACGCGAGAGCAACTGTCATGTGGGACGACAGGTGTCAATGATTGAGAGACGAGGATGGATGGACTGTAACAAATAGAAGAGACAGGTGCCACACGCAGCTGACGCCAGAGATGCCAGGAACGTTAAGGCGAGAAAACTGAACAATATATTCTATTGCAAATAACTCGCCGAAGCCACTATGCTATCCGCAGGGCACTGCGTTCTAGATGATTATTATCCCGCATGGACGTAAATTTGTTTCGGATGGCCCTAACTGTGGCACCTTCTACCGACAACAACCGCCAGAAAACAAAATCCATGATTCGAAAAGTGCATCATATCCTTCCCACCCCACAGCAAATTTGATTAACCGCTCGTGCCATCAGCCAACTTATCCCCCACTGGATGCTTACTGCCAGGCCATGCCCAATGCTGCTTATCCATCCAGCCACGGCCAAACACACCGAACTAAACAGGCCAACACAGTAACTCCATCGCCTGTGTCTGGTCGTTATGGAATCGGCCCGTACATTCTCGCCATCATATCGGCAACATCCTATCCCAACCAAAAATGTCAGCCACAAAATGTCAGCCAACTCAACCAACACCTACCCACAGAACCCAACTCGCGCAACTCGCGTCGAATCTCTTCCTCGAATGGTAACAGTGCTTAGAGAAAAGAAAACTCACACAAGAAATGCATAATCCCCCTCTAGTTTGCGCAATTTTCCGACAAGTCTCGAAATTCCGACACGGATTCGGTGGGGCCATGCAGGTTATTATTGCTGATAAAACAGGCGGAGGCGGAAGAGAAGGGGGAGTAGGGCTGGCTTCTTTTTTTTTTCTGTCCCTGCTGTCGTTTCTGTCTTGGCAGTCCATCTGTGTGCAGTCCATGTGTGTGTCGTCGGGGGATGGTTCATTCGGATCTGGACTTCGAGCTAGTTGTGGATGTGGTGAATTTGGATTTGGGAGTGCCAACTGAGGCGGAGCTAGAGGAGGAGCTAGAGGAGAAGGAGAAGGGGAAGGACACGGTGGAGGAGGAGATAGAATAGAAGAAGGAGGAACAAGTACGGGGAGAGTTGTCGAAGACGATGCCAAATAACTAGGGACCACAGAAGGGGGAAGCTGAGGGAGAGCCGCGGGAGGCGAGGCCACAACCGCAGTCGAAGAAGCAAGTGATGAACGGATCGTGTTGAGAAGCGTCGCCACCGCTTCCTCCACTGACGTGACTGGGCTGTCACGGCCAGTTCCGGGAAAGGGCCGGTCCGGGTTGGCGTTGGAGACGGGAATAGAGTCGGGACGGTCAGCCGAGGATCCCAGGAGCGCTGTGCTGGAAAGCTGAAAGGCCAGCGGCTTGGGTGGTCTCTGGCGTGTTAAAAAGTCAGTTTTGGGTGGGGTATCGAGCTTGAAATGAAGGAGACAAAAACAAAAACATACATGCAAGTTGCATCGGCCAAAATATTCTGACTTGCCAATCTCCTGGCAGTCTTCAATCTCGCACCGTTTCTTGACTCAAAATCAGCACTAGTCTTTGCCACTTCTAGCCCAGTCCCCCCTATCTCGGAAAGGAATGCCCCCCCCTGCCGTGAAAAGAATAGACCCTAACTCACGTGTTCATCACAGTACTTTTCCTTGACATTGCAAAAGTCAATGCTAGCCCAACATGCATGCTCCCTGCAGATTGAAGTCAAGGCTGTAGATGACGCCGACGGGCCGCGATTTGGGTCCTACACCCATTTACCAGATTAACTGAGATTAAACAAGCAATTCTCCTCCGAGACATGATGGATGATGACTCCTTACATGGGCATAACAGTAACCATGATCACTCGTCCCCTTCACTGCGTAATCGCCACAAACCCTACAATGGCGAGGAAACCCGCCCGTGAGAAATTTGAGAATATCCGTGTTGGAGTCATCGTGAGGCTGAACGAGGAACCTAGACACAGACATGCCATGCTTGAGCTATTTTATTTAATATTGTCGAATATTAACCTAAACTTGTACACACAGGTGACTTTTTGATGTGGAGGGGGAGGGACTTACATCCCGACAATCTTCACAGCGCGTCTCTTTTGACGTCAGAGGGTAGATGTCGACTTGCCTCTCACAGTCTATGCACTTGGCCAGGTTTTCTCTAGCCATGTCGTCGTCGGTGAGATATGGTTTGCTGGTAGGAGGGCGATATGAAAAATGATAGAAAAGAGCCGGGTTGAAGAAGTATACGCAATAACAACAAAAGGGTGACTCGACCAACAAACTGCCCCGATGTTGAACCCGGAGAAGCTCGCCATCGGGAGCGGGATCAACTCAACTCGGCTCAGCTTTGGAAAGAGAGAGCTTGAGGTCGTTTCTGTTTCTGTTTCTGTTCTCAGCCTTGTTCTAAGCTGATGACAATTTGATGTCTTCAACCAAAACACCTCCCCAGGGGTAACTGCGGCCAAGTTGATTGAGATGGAATCTGTTGCTCTTTGCATGACCCCAAAGAGGGGCTTGGTGACACGGTGTGTGTGGGATGTGGGATGTGGGATGTGGATGTGGGACCCGTGTGACTGGAGTTGCAGAGTCCCAGTCCTCCCCGGAGACACCCGTAACTTGTACTCTTGCAATCGGGTACAAAGTACGTTTTTTTTTTGTCGCACGCCGTATTCAAGAGAAGAAAAAAGTAAGAGAAGAATGCGCCGTCGCGACTAAGCTAGAGCGTCGTGATTAAGCTAGGAAACTAGGAAACACGCCCCCTTGGTCAAATCGACAATAGCCAAAACCTTGCTACGATGCAGATGCATGTGCCAACGCCACTTATCTAGGGCTTTTTGGAAAAACCCTAAATCCAATCTGAACTATATAAAAAAAAAAAGCTGATACCCACCTACCAGCCTCTCCCCGCCCCCCAAAGCTACCTAAGCTACCTACCTGGGGACTGTGACGGCTATGGCCTCAAACTAGGTAAGCAACGTTTGCACCCCTTGACAATGTAACGGTAGAAAGAGCCACAAGAAAGTGAGTACATCATACCATGCTGGAAACTCCAAGGGGAAGGGTGTTAGACAATAGACGGCAAAAAAAAAAGTTCGTGGTTGAGTAAAAAGAAACCTTGTCAGTATTGCTCGCTACCAATGCTGTTTAACATCCAAAAAAAAAAAACCATATGACAAACTCGCTGACCCCGGCCGCCTACTGCTTATCAATCATCATCTTTTTTTCTATTAGCCTCTTCTACCATTCCACGTACAAAAATCTCTATGTCGCTGTCGCACTCCGGCTCGATCTCTGGTGCGCTTGAATCGCGCTCCTCGACGGCGGCAGGTGCGCTTGATTGTCCTTGTAACCCTCCCGACCCGAGTGGTGTGTAGTCGGCCGTTGCTGCGGTATTCGGATTGTTTTTCGCTGGAGTATTACTGGCTTCTCCCGAGGTAGCTTGGTTGCTTAACTCCCTGCTTGTAGGTGCGGATACTCTTTTATGCGGTGCGGGTTGCCTACGTGATGCGGGTTGCCGACGTGGTGCGGATACTTGTTGAGACGGCGCGGGTACTTCTGGCTCGGCGATGCGTTTGGGTGCAAGTCGTTGGAGATTCTGGGCGCAAGTCTCGCAAAGAGTATATACCACGGTATTTTGCGGAGATGTTATCGGGAACGCGAGAAAGTTGAGACAGTTGAAGCAACTGATGTTTGCCGTGTGCTTGCCGCAGCAAGTGAAGGCGTGTAGGGAAACCCACTCCCTTTTCCACACAGCAGGGCCAGATCCGGCATCTTTGTAGGGACACCGAAAGCCGGTAAGTCCGTTGCAGATGTGATATATTCTTGGTACGATGCACATGTTGGAGCGTGTGTGGTGGGTGAATACTTGATGTGAAAAAAATTGAGAGCGGTGCCTGGTGGATGGGGTTGGCTGGTTGCAAGAATTTACGCCGAGAGTTTTGGGGCGAGAGTTTGCTGCTGTCTCTGTCGTATCTTCCTCGTCTCTCACATCCGCCTGCCAAAATCCAAGATATGAGCAAGGACCCGACTCCCCTCGCTTCATGGCAGACGGCAGCAGCCACGTCTCCATCTTATGGGCGACACCTTCTGTCTAACATTTTACTGATTGCGCACACGCGGGCCCCCTCAAGTAATTACCTGGAAAATAAGTCTTGCCGTGCTCCCAGCTGTTCATGTGGTAGCATGGGATACATCAGGCGCAGCAATAACTCTGGCGGCATAGAATACTAGACAGAGCAACTTGCACAGATAACTTGCACAGACATGAATACCTAATGTGGAAAGCAAAGTCATGACTGTACTGTACAAACCCGCTCGCCTCAAAGTCTCGAAGAGAAGTGGCAAAGAAAAGATCCATGTTCTGTCTTTTACATCCATCTCATGACCTTAACTCCAGAATTTGTCCGAATTTGGTTGATACTGTATTGTACACTTGTTTCTTGAAATCAAAATCTCAATGCCTCAGTGCTTCCCGCGGAACTTCCGCCATACTGGTGCCCAACCAGTTTTTCTTTTCCATGCGAAGACTTCGTCGTACCCAGACAATGGTTGTCCATGTCCAGATTATGACAAACACCAAGGGGCTTCCCCAGCCTGTGACTTGAAGTTAGCCATCTTCTCTTTCCTCTCGCTCAAGGATGGAAAAGGGGGACAGAAAAAAAAAACTAAAAAAAACTCACCGACGCCATAGGCAACCGGTTCGGAAACCGTCCAGATAACCACCATAGTCCCCACCCCGTCCACCAGCGCGCCTACTGCCCAGAACCAATTCTGCTGGGCAATCATCTTCCGAAACCGCGGGCTCGCACGATATCGCGCAAGTAAGTTTCTTCGATAATCTTTTCCGGCGCCGCCATCGACGGCGACAATATCCTCCACTATTGTAAACACCAGCGGCGGGGTGGTTTCTCCCTTCTCAACTGAGGAAATCTTGAATGGCGCGGGTCGCTTTGTTGCACTCATCCACCCTGACCATAACAGTTGAATACCCATCTGGATGAAGAATAATGATACGGGAATCGCCAGCGGTCGAACAAGTGGCGGATGCGGAATCGACGCGCCGACTAGAATGGCCGTCATGACCGTATAGCCAAACGACAGCGTCATGTGGGTGAAATCAAACTTCCACCTGCGCGATTCACTTCCTTTCTGCAAGGGACGGTAAGTATCGGCGACCTTAATAAGTTTCAGACTCCGCAATCCAAACTCAATGCCCGTGACGATTCCGAAAAATGAAGTTATTATCGCGAAAATTATCCCGCTACGTAGAGACGTTTGGGATAGTCCATAGTATAGTGCGATTGGTAGGAGGGAAGACTCGATCACGAGGAGAGACGTGATGATCAGGAGTTTGGTCTTGTAGTGCCAGAGGTTGTAATTCAATCGCGGGAGACCGGGGAGGACTTCGTCGGTCCCCGGTGTCGCGGCATTTGCTGAGCCGTTTGTTGCGTGTGCCGTGCTTGTTGTGGGAGGATCAGGATCCATCGTGGAGTTGGCGTCGGTTCCGGTTTCTGTGGTGGTGCCTGTGTGGATGGTGTCTCCGTCCTTGTCCCCGCTCCGGTCCCCGCGAGGAACGTGGAGATAGGGTTCATCATCTTGAGATGTCTCGGTTCGCATTTTGCAGGTTTAATCTCAATCGGAGAGAAAAAAAAAAAGACGCGAGGAAAATTGGGG
>Ga0247760_1001774_pt1 | contig 18682 bp, 18 predicted proteins | sample UWRJL171409R4_FD_179936 | JGI IMG/M metagenome (GOLD analysis project Ga0247760, IMG submission 179936) | Plant litter microbial communities from Arlington Agricultural Research Station in Wisconsin, United States - UWRJ-L171-409R-4 | ecosystem: Environmental > Terrestrial > Plant litter >... | reverse complement strand
GGGGTGGTTGCGGCGGGATTACTGCGCAGGGTGATTGCGACGGGATGATTGCGACGGGATGATTGCGGCGGGATGATTGCGGCGGGATGACCGCGGCGGCGGGGGACTGCGACGGCAGACCGCGACCGCGGGGGGCCCGGGGCGACTCCGAGAAAAAAAAGAGCGCGCCAGTCGCATTTCGGTGTACTGAGCGTCTAAGCGCGACGACCAGGGTTGGATGGAGAATAGAAATATGGTGGTGGGGTGTGCGAGTCAGGTGCTACGTGGGGCTCTAATTTTGGGCCTGGCCGGGGTGCTGCCGGGCTGTTCGTTCCTGTTTACGACGGCGCCAAAGCAGGCCGAATCGCCGACGGAGTTCGTGTCGAACAAGTGCACGACCAGCAAGGCCGCGCCGATCGTCGATACGGTGATTGCAGGCTACCAGGGCTTTCGCAGCGTGTACGCGATGACCGCGGACAAGAGCGTTTATGAGGACTCACCGATCAGCCGCGAGGTCGATATCGCGGCCGGCGTCAGCTTATTCACCTTGTTCACGGCTTCTGCGATCTACGGCTATTACGTGACGGGGCAGTGCTCCGCGCGCCGTGACCGCGCGGTGATGGTCGAGCGCCCCCAAGCAGACGAGCAAGAGACCGGGGATCCGAACGACGGTCCGCCGCCTCCTCGCCCGCCTCCTCAGCAGCAATGGAATCGGCGGCCCAGCGTACCGGCGCCAAACCCAGGGACACCGTGAGCAACGAAGCGCTCTCCAGCGCGTCAGAACTTGATTTCCACCGCTGGCGTTGAGCGCTTAGCGGGGCCGTGGAAGACGGCCTCGACGTTGTTGCCGTCCGGATCGACGAGGAAGGCGGCGTAGTAGCCGGGGTGATACGGGCGTTCGCCCGGATCGCCGTTGGCAACTCCGCCGGCCTCGATGCCCGCCTGGTGAAACTGCTGCACCACTTCCTTGCTGGGCGCCTGAAACGCGAAGTGTACGCGCCCCGTCAGTTGTCCTTGCGAAGCCGGACTCTCCTTGGTGGACACGCATAGCTCGTCGGCCCAAAAGAAATCGTCGCCGACTCCGCCGATCGGGATCCCGAGCGTGCCCAGGACCGCCTCGTAAAAGCGCTTACTCACCGACAGGTCGCGCACCACGAGCTGGAGATGGTCAATCAGCCGTCCACGGTACAGTTTCTGAGTTTCCATGCGAGCTCCTTCCCACTGGTCATGAGACCCCGGTAATCATGAGACGGTCGGTGGGGCAGTCAACGTGGCATTGTCGCGCGAATGGCGCGAAATCCAGCGCGTGCTGGACAATTTTGCCACTCGCGCAATCGTTCCTGCTTGAGGCGAAGCGTGGCCGTGTTCACAATTGGCTCATGTGCCGGAACATTCGTCCGCTGTTCAACTTCGCGCCACCTGCGACGGAAGAAGAGATCCGCGCGGCCGCACTGCAGTACGTGCGCAAGGTCAGCGGAGTGCAGAAACCGTCGCAGACGAACCAGGCGGAGTTCGATCGAGCAGTGGCAGAGGTCGCGGCAGTCACGCGCCATTTGGTCGAAGCGCTAGTGACGAACGCACCGCCGCGCGATCGCGAAGAAGAGCGCGTGAAGGCCAAGGCGCGCAATATTCGGCGCTTTGGCGTCAGCGGTCGCGGTTGAGCCGCGCTGCGCGCTCGGGCCGCTACGCGTGCTCGGCGTATCCGACACCGCCTCGCGCCCGGTCCGTTACGCTCGCGCCGAGATGGGCGCCCGATAGCGCCGGCCCCAGCAAACGAAGAGTGACAGACCGACGAGCGCGAGGTTGAACGGCGTGCTTCGCAGCTCTCCGCGCGAAACGTGAAAAATGAGCGCGCACACCTGAAGCAGCGCGCAACCGAGCGCCGCCAGCACGGTCAGCCCCGGTTTGATGCGCGCGAGCGCGGGCAATAGCACGCCGATTCCGCCCAACAGATCGATGATCGCCGTCGCTTGCAGGAAGCCTTCGGGCACTTGGCCAGCCCAAGGGATCATCGCGGCCAGCTCGGCGATCGGCGTGAGCAATTTCCACAGACCGGTACCGATGAACAGAACGCCGAGGAGTGCCTGAACGATCCACAGGCTGATGACTAGAGTCGTGGACGGCTTTGCGTTCGGCATTTGCTAGGGCTAACACGAGCAACTGGGTGGCAAGTTTGAAGAAGCGCGAAGATGTGGGGCGCTCACTCCCAGAACGAGCAGGAGCGCGCAGCGTCGGAATCGTAAAGATCGATGCCTTTGAGGATGCTGCCGGTTCTTCTATCGCCCTTGGATAGCTCTCGTAGCGGCGAAACGGTTTCGGGCCGGTCTCCGCTTTTTCTGAGCTTTAGGCGTGCCTCTCAGGCCAAATCCAGTCACTCTGAGGGTTCCAACCGGCCATGTCTTTTACATCCAAGCGTGTTCTCGTTCTTGCCGCCGCAGCGCTGAAGCTCGTGGCCTGCAGCAGTGACAGTGACCCCGTGAATCCGGCAAGCGCCGGTACCCAGGTGTCGTCGATGGCGGGCGCTGGCGTGGGCGCGACAGCGGGCGGCGGAGCGAGCAATGGGCCTGGCGGTACGGCTGGTAACGTGTCCGCTGGTGGCACGCTGGCTGCTGCAGGTTCGAGCAACGTTGCTGGTGCTCTGTCGGGTGGCGGAGCATTGGCGGGCGGGGGCGCGCCCGCTGCAGCCGGCACGGGCGGTGGAGCGGGCTCGAGCGTAGCTGGCGCTGCAGGGGCTGGCTCGACGGGCGATTGCAAGGTCGTGCCCTTCGACCCGAGCGCGACCGCCGAAGCCAAGAAGCTGCTTTGCTACCTGTACAGCATCTACGGCAGCAAAGTGCTCTCTGGACAGCAAGAGACCAGCTGGTCGAACCCGCAAGGCGACATCGACTACTACGTGCAGACCGTCAACAAGCACCCAGCCATTCTCGGCGGAGATTATCTGTACCAAGACGGAGCGAAGCCTGGCAGCGCCAGCAGCGTGCGCGCAGCGGCCTATTGGAACGCGGGTGGTTTGACGATGATGCGCTACCACATGGGCGCGCCGCCGCTGGCGGACACGTACGACAACTCGAAGGGCACCGTCGCCAACTTCGACAACCTGACGCAAACGGGCACGGCCGAGAACACCTCGCTCAATTCCAAGCTCGACTACATGGCGGGTGAACTGAAGTTCTTACAAGACGCCAAGGTGCCGGTGATCTTGGTGCCGTATCACGAGGTCGATAAGTACGCCTGGTTCTGGTGGTCCAAGTGCACCGGTGCTCAGTTCATCAAGTTGTGGAAGTACACGGTCGACTACATCAGCAAAACCAAGGGCATTCACAACGTACTTTGGACGGTGGGTTACGGTCACGATGGGGCCATGGCGGACTTCTGGCCCGGGCCGACCTACGCGGATCTCGGCGGGATCGATCAATACGACAAGGGCACGCAGCCGTTCGCCAACTTGTACAGCGGCACCAAGGCAGTCGTCGGTCCGACGATGCCCATCCCACTGCACGAAACCGGCACCATTCCGCAGCCCTCGGCCATGTTCCCCACAGCAGCCCCCTGGCTGATGTGGAACGTCTGGGCGACCTACCAAAATACGGCCGCCGAGGGTTACACCTGGAACACGCCCGAGACGATCAAGACCGCCTATGCGGACGCTCACACCATCACGCGCGAAACGCTGCCCAATCTGAAATGAGCTGAGCGCGCCGCGCCGAGTTCCAGCGTGCACACGGCGTCTGCGCGCTAGAGATCGGCGTCAAATCTCGAGCGCAGGTAGGGCGCCTGCGCGCTAGAGATCGAGATCTTTCCCGTAGCCGCGTTCGGCGGGGTGCGTCGCGGGATTTACGAACAGGTGGCGGTGCGCGTCCTCCGCCCAGCGCGTGCCCGGATAACCTTTGACGAGCTTCTGGCCCTCGACGCGCGCTTCGTCGTGGCGCCCCAGATCCGTCAGTGACTTGACCACGAACCAGGATTGCTCAGCGGCGTCCGGGCTGTTTTCGAAGCGCGCCTGGGCTTCGCGCGCGAGCTTCAGCGTCAGCTCCGGATTCGAACCACGCAGCTCGCGCAGCCTAGCCATCAGCGATGCTTCGTCGAGCAGCGGCGGATCGGGCAGCGCTGAAGCGGCCGGAGCGGGCGTCGGCTCCCGCGCGGCTTCGTGGACCGCGCGGACGGGGGGCGAAGGCTCGCTCGCGGGCCTGGGCTCCGTCGCGGCGAGCGGCTTCGATGCGGCTTGCGGGGCAGGGGTCGAGCGTTCGTTGAAAGCGAAGAACAACGCGAGCGCGCTCAGAAAGACCGCAGCAGACAGCGCGCCGACGCTCGAGCGACGATTCGAGGAAGTCACCACCGGCAATCATCTCCGATCTGGCGTCGCGGGAGCAACCGCGGGGAGCTGATTCGCCCGTTGGGGTGTAGCGCGCTGCGCAGGAATTCCGCGCGCCGCGAGGTGCGTGGCGAGACCGCGATCGCCCAAAAACAAACCGTGTATTCAGGCCGAGTTTGCCGCCAACGGCGCGCCGAGCGCAGGAGCAGCGTTCACCCTGAAAACGTGGGCGGAAAGCGCAGCAACCCAATCGCCACTGGGGAACGCATGAGCCGTGCCAGCGAGTTGATTGACTCTCGGCTGTCAGAATCGACTAGCCTAGCGGGCCGTATGGTTAGGCCCGAGCGACATTGGGTGCAGGTCGGCGTGCTGACAAGCGGTGTCAGCAGGCTCGCGTGCCTGGCGCTTTCGTGTCTGAGTCTGCCTGCGTGCTCTTCGGACACGCCAAAGCCTGGGCTGTCCGCATCCGCGGAAGATCGCGTGTTCGTCAGTCAGGCCGGCTCGAGCACCTTGCTGGTCGTCGACGCGACGTCGGGCGAGACTGCGCGGCGCATCGAGGTCGGCATGCTCCCGCACAATATCGTGGTCTCGCCCGATCGCCGCACGCTCTACGCGGCGCTGGTCGGCTCGCAAGCGATCGCCGAGATCGACGTGGCCACGCTGAGCCTTCGCCGCACGTTGCTCACCGCGCCGGTCCCGGAGCTACGGCCCGACGGCAGCACCATTCAACCGCATTTCGACCAGGATGCGTTCACGGCGAGCAGCTGCTTCGGCTGTCACCACCCAGGTGGCGCCGAGCCGAAGTACGCGGGCGATCGTCCGTTCGGTCTGTTGCTGTCGCCCGACGGACGACGGCTGTACGTCACTCACCTGCGCGCGTCTCGACTCACCGTCCTGGATCTCGACGCGGGCCAGATCGAAAGCACGACGTCGCTCGCGCCGGCAGGGAAGGCGACCGAGGTCGTGGCGATCGATCGCTTGGACGACGAGCTCTGGGTCGCCCTGCGCGCACCTCAGCCCTCGACGGAGCCCGGCGCGCTGCGCCGCTTGAACGCCGATACACTCGAGCCGCTCGCTGATTTGCCGGCTGGCGCCGATCCCGGCGCGCTGCTCGCGCTGCCCGAGCGCAACCGGATTCTAGTTTCGAACTTCGCGAGCAACACGGTCACGATGCACGACGCGGACGATGACAGCGGCGGCTCGGCCTTTCACTTCGAAGCGGCGCCCGGCCCGCTCGGCCTGACTCGGCTGGATGCGAACCGCGTGCTCTCGCTCGACTACTACTCGAACTCCGTTTCCTTTCTCGATCTCGACGGCAGGAGCGCACAGACGCTGCCGCTCGAGCACGATGGCTTGCCCTACGCCAATCCGACCAACGCCGCGCTCGCCTCCGATGGGCAGAGCGCGTGGATCGTGTCGAGCGGCACGGACGGTCATCTCCTGCAGCTCGACCTTCCGTCGCGCAGCATCGTGCGTGACGTTGCCATCGATGGACTTTCATTTGGCGTAGCGGTCGTGCCTGGGATTTCCCCATGAACGCCGATGCCCTCTACCTGGAGCCAATTACATGAGAACGAAGCTCAACCTCGCTGCAGCGGTCATCCTCCTGTGCCACAGCCTTGCAGCTTGTGGCGATGACGGGGACAAGAGCAGCGCGACCGGCGGTGACGGCAACGGCGGCGCCAGCGGCGCGAACGGCGGCGCCGGCAAGGGGGGCAAAGGCGGCGGCTCCGGACCGCTGGTCCCAGCCGCGGAGCCCGGAACCGTGTACGGCATCGTCACGGACATCGGCACCGGCGCAGGCGTTCCCGGGGCCGAGGTGACGGGCGGCGGACAGAGCACGACCACCGACGAAAAGGGCACATTCTCGCTCGAAGGGTTGGACGAGGGTGACGTCACCTTGGCCATCAGCGTCGAAGGCTACGCTCCGGCGTTCGCCTCCGCGCTCGTCGGCGAAACGACGCAGCCCGTGCTGGCGCGCATGAAGAAGCAGGGCAAGCTGCAGCCATACGCCGCGGATGCCGCCCAGACGCTGTCCGAGAAGACCGAAGCTGGCCCGTACGCGGTGATCTTCGAGCCCAACAGCTTGGACACCGACGATCCGGAGCTCACCGTGTCGATCACGCCGCTCGATCCGACCAAAGAGCGCGACGCGCTTCCGGGCACGCTGACCGCGGGCGGAGAGACACCCTCGTTGCTCGTCCCGGTCACGTTCGCGGAGTTCACCATCCTCGATTCGAAGGGCAAGCGCGTCAATCTGCGGCCCTCGGCCACCGCGCAGGTCGAGTTGCCCATCCCGCCCCAGCTTCGCGCGGACTATCCGCTCGGTGAGAAGATCCACTGCTACGCGTACGACCCCACGACCGGCAAATGGGAAGATTTCGTGGAAGGCACCGTGCAGATCTCGACCGTGGACGGCACTAGCCCCGTGCTGGCCGCTTCGGTGCGTCATTTTTCGTGGTACGGCGGCGCGCCGCAAGGCAACAACTGCGTCGACGTCTACGTGAAGGTGGTGAGCGCGGTCGACGGCTCGCCGCTCGGAAATGCCCGCGTCGAAGCGAGCCCCGGTACGACCGCCTACACCGACGCAGATGGCAACGCCCTCGTGCGCTCGGCCGTCGGCGGCACGGCCACGAGCTACGTCGCGTACCAGACGGGCCTCGACGTCGACGGCTCGATCACCGGCATCAAAGGCGCCAAGTACATCGAGTTCGGCAAGGTCGAGGAAGATCTGGTTGGCCTGGTGCAGAAGCCGTGCACGGGCGAGCCCAGCGCGACGCCCGGGCAAAAGAACGTGCGTGGCTCTCAGGGCTCACCCTTGACGCTCCAGGTGGGGCGCGTCACCGGCGTGCTGTACGAGGCTTCGGCCATTCTGACGGGGAACAGCGGCTCGACGCCGGGACAGGTGCAAGTGATCGTTCAAGAAGGCGTCCCGGGGCCGGATGGAACGCTCGAAGACCCGCTGCCGACGAGCGGAGCGAAGGTTTGGTTCGGCGAGGTGGGCAGCAGCGACGCTCCTCAGGCCTTGAGCGAGATCGCGCCGGGCACCGGCCTCTATGTCACGCTCACCGGCGCCGCCATCATTCCCGGCAAGCTCTACTCGGTGTCGATTGACGGTGACGGCAACGGCAGCATCGACGGCACCGGCAGCGCGTTCGCGCTCGGCAGCGTCGAGTGGACGAATCCCGAGGATGGCGACACCGTGAGCGCGGCTGATTTCACGGCTAGCTGGTCCGACAGCGGCAGCGAGTCGGGCGGCGCGGCCTACGCGCCGGTCTACCAAGCGATCCTCTCGTCGACCGGCAGCACGAGCGACGCTGCGATCTACGTCGGCACCGATCGGGAATTTTTGGTCAAGAGCGCCACCAGGCCCGATTCGGAGGACCTGCTGCCCGGCAGCTACACCGGCACGATCATCGGCTTCAGCGGCGCCGTGTCCAGCAGCGGCGTGACCACCAGCAACAACATCACCGGCCAGGGCGTCACCGGCCAGTTTTACAGCATGTCGGCCTCCTCGAGCCCGATCACGTTCACGGTGGAGTAGCGGCCCACGAGGGGCAAAGGGCACGCCGAATCGGCGTGCCCTGGCCGAGCCAACGACTCACTTCTTCGCGTCTTCGCCGTATTTCTCGAGGAAATCGTCGTAGGTTCCGCGCCAATCGATCAGCCCCTTGCTGGTGAAGGCAAAGATTCGGTTGGCGAAGCTGGCGACGAGATCGCGGTCGTGAGTGACGACGAAGGCGGTGCCCTCGTATTTGGTCAGGGCATCGCCCAGGGCGATGATCGACTCGAGATCCAAGTGATTGGTCGGCTCGTCGAGCACGAGCACGTTGTCCTTGGCCAGCATCAGCTTGGAGAAGATCATGCGCACGGCTTCACCGCCGGACAGCGCGTCGGTCGGCTTCATGCCTTCTTCGCCCTTGAACAGCATCTTGCCGAGCAGGCCGCGGATGTCTTGCTGCGTGGCCAGCGTGTCGAAGGAATGGAGCCAGGCGCTGACGGTGGTGCCGTTCGGGATCCCTTCACGGTGATCCTGCGCGAGGTAGCCGATGCTCACCTGGTGGCCCCAGGTGATCGTGCCTTCGTCGGGCTTGAGGCCGTCGGCCAGCATCTTGCACAGCGTGGTCTTGCCCATGCCGCTCTTGCCGATGATGGCGATCTTTTCGCCCTTGGTGACGATGGTCGAGAAGTTTTCGCAGACGGTGATGTCGGGCCAACGCTTGGTCAGGTTTTCGATCGTCACGGTCTGCTTGCCGGACGGCTTTTTGACCAAGAACTGAATGAACGGGCGCTCGATGTTGGAGCGCTTCAGATCGGTGAGCTGTAGGCGCTCGATCTGCTTCTTCCGGCTCTGCACCTGCGTCGCGCGCGTACCGGCGGCGAAGCGAGCCACGAAATCTTGCAGCTGCGCGACCTTCTTTTGCCGCTCCGCGTTCTCTTGCTCGACTTTGCCGCGCACCTGGCCCTTGGCGATGATCATGTCGTCATAGCCGCCGGGGTAGGTGATGATGGTTTCGTAGTCGATGTCGGCGATGTGCGTGCAGATCTCGTTCAAGAAGTGGCGATCATGGGAGATCGTGATCAAGACGCCGCGGTAGTTGCACAAAAAGCGCTCGAGCCAGCGGATGCTGTCGATGTCCAGATTGTTCGTCGGCTCGTCGAGCAACAGCGCGTCGGGATTGCCGAACAAGGCTTGCGCCAACAAAACGCGCAGCTTCAAGCCGCCAGGCAGCTCGCGCATTTGCTTTTCGTGTTCGCTCTCGGGGATGCCGAGGCCGGCGAGCAACTCGGCTGCGTCGGACTCCGCGGAGTAGCCGTCTTCTTCGGCGATCACGCCTTCGAGTTCGCCCAAGAGCTCGCCCTGCTTGTCGGTGAGCGTCTCTTTGGCGAGCAGCTCTTCCTTCTCCTGCATCGCGGCCCACAGCCTCTGGTTGCCCATCAGCACGACCGAGAGCACGATCATCTTCTCGAAGCCGAACTGATCCTGCTTCAGCACGCCGGTGCGCTCCGGCTTGTGCACGTGTCCTGAGTCGGGTTCGAGCTCGCCCGAAAGGATCTTCAAGAAGGTCGACTTGCCGGCGCCGTTGGGGCCGGTCAGGCCGTAGCGCTTGCCCTCGGTAAACTCGACCGATACCTCTTGGAACAGGCGCTTTTTGCCGTAGGCTTTGCTGACGTCGTTGACATTGATCGAGGGCATTGGCGGGCGCCCCTAGTAGCAGCTTTTCGGCAGACTGGGGCTCGCGCTCGCTGGCTGGCGCAGATTCTTCCGCAAGATCAACGGTTTACCTGACTGCTGTCGTGCAGTATCAGCGGAACGAAGCCGAATCTCGCGTTTGACGTCGTAGGAAAGATGGTCGAAGGCGTATGAATGAAGCCTTCGCCCGTAACCCTCGTGTGTGGAGCATTACTCCTGTGCGCGGTCCTGCCCGCGTGCGGTGGCAGTCAAAAGGACGCCAAGACCGCAGGCGCCGTGCAAAGAGTGGAGGGTGTTGCAGACACCATCGCTCTATTCAAGAAGAAGGACTCGACGATCGAGCAGCTGTTCGCGACCTCAGCCGGGTACGTGGTGCTGCCATCGGTGGGTGAGGGCGCGTTGATCATCGGTGGTGGGCACGGCCACGGTGAAGCCTTCGAAGCCGGGAACTACGTCGGCAGCGTGACCGTGAACGAGTTGACGTTGGGCGCCCAAGTGGGTGGCCAGTCCTACAGCCAGGTCGTCTTTTTCGAAACGCCGCCGGACTTCCGACGGCTGAAGGAAAACTCATTCCGGTTCAGCGCGGAGATCTCGGCCATCGCCGCGGATCAGGGCGTGGCGAAGAACGCGAAGTTCAAGGATGGCGTCGCGACCTTCGTCATTCCCAAGCAAGGCCTGATGGCCTCCGCGGCCGTGGGCGGCCAGAAGCTCGATTTTCAGGCCGCACAAGCGCCCTAACCCTGGCGTTCGGGATACGGGCGCGACTCCAGCGCTTGCAGGTGCGTTTTCCAATGGATGGCGTCGTTGTGCGAATGGGTGAAGCCGATGCCGCGTTCGTACGCGACCGTCTGCTGACTGCGAAACGCGACCACGTAAGTGCGGCGCCAGCCGTCCGTGCCGTTACCGGGTGAGCCGTGCACGATGCGCTCGTTGTGCACGGTAATGCTGCCGCGCCGCACCGGTAGCGGAACGATGGCGTCGGCCGGGCCGAGCTCGACCGTCAGCGTGTGCGCTTCTTCGCGCAGCTCTGGAGACGACGACCAGGTCGAAGGCCGATGCGGGCGGAGCTCGGCCTCGCGGTGTGAGCCGGGCACCACCTGCAAGCAGCCGTTTTCTAGCGTGGCGTCGTCCAGCGCCAGCGAGCAGGTCACGGTGCGTGTGTCTGGCGTGCCGGTTGGCCAATAGCCCAGGTCCTGGTGCCAGGCGAACAGCGCGCCATCGCGCCGCGGACGCTTGGCCAGGAACTGATCGTAGTCGAGCGTGATGTCTTCGCCGATCAGCTGGCGGGCAATGGACGCCGCGCGCCGCTCGAACACGTTGCCGACCAGGCTCGGGTCATAGACGCGCGGCAGCACCGCGTTGACCAGGTTGAAGTCTTCGAACGCGCGCCCGTACGGGCCGCTCATGTCGCAGAAGTCGCGGCCCATGCCCGGCACTCGGCCCTCGATGAAGCGTTGGAAGGTGCTCTCCAGCGGCAGCAGCGCAGGCTCGCTCACGACGTCCAGTAGCACTAGATAGCCGTCGCGCTGGTAGCTCGCGACTTGCTCGGCGCTGAGCGGGTAGTCGTCGCCCGGCGCGTTCACGTCAGTGCTCGTGGGAACGGTGCGAAGTCTTTTGCCACCAGAGGTATGATCATCACAGCGTGGTCCGACGTACTCAGTCAGGCGTGTGTTACGGCACAGCCCGATGGGCGTAACACCCTTCGCGTGCAGCCGAGCCTACAAATCGGGCCAAAAGTAGCATTGGCCGCGGATGGTGTTCCAGCGCCGATGTATTTTAGAGGTGGCACGTCGGCTGCAGTAGCGCGGTGCAGGAGTTTGACCTGTCAGCCATGCGCGCCATCCCGTCTGCTTTCTCTTCGCTTGTCCCACCCGCTCATCATGCCCTCAGCGCCCTCGGCGGCTGGGCGGCACCGATCGTCCCGACGCGCCCGGCGTCGCGCTGGTTCCTCTCGCTCGCGCTGCTGGGCGCCCTTGGCTTGTGCTCTGCCTGGTTTGCCGTGCGGCACGTGCCCTGGGTGGGCCCCTTGCTGGCCGACGGTTTGCGCTCGCTGGTCGGCAGCGAGCGCGTGACGCAGCTGGAAGAGACCGTCGCGGGCGTCGAGGATCGCGTGCAGCAAGCGGTGAGCGACGGCAAAGCGCGCAGCTTGAGCGAGGCGACCCCTAGCGAGCTCTTGGTCAGCGTGGCCGAAGCGAAGAGCGCGGACCCAGCCAGCGGACCGCGCGCGATCGGGGCGCTCTATCCCGCCACCGCCAGCCCTGAAGACGGCGCCTGGCAAGCCGTGGACACGCGGGCGGGCAATAGCGGAGCGATCTACCGGACGATTGTCCACCCGGACAGCGAGCGAGTGTACGCCGAGCTGTTCGTGTTTGCGCTCGACCTATCCAAGCTGAGCGTCCACGCGGTCGCGGGCAGCGTCGAGCCCAAGAGCACTGCGCCCGGGATCGCCGTCGCGCGACCGGGCGTCATTCCCGAAGCCGAGCGCGGCGCGCTGGTCGCAGCCTTCAACGGCGGCTTCAAGGCCGAACACGGCCAGTTCGGCATGGTGGTGGACGGCCGCGAGCTGCTCGCCCCGAAAGCGCAGTCGTGCACGTTCGCGGCCACGAGCGACGGCGGCTTGCGCATCGCGCCCTGGGCTGCGCTCGCCGGGGCCGGGGAGTTGAGCTGGTGGCGTCAAACGCCCGGCTGCATGTTGCAAGATGGCGTGCTGCACCCGGGGCTGCGCAGCGCGGATTCGCGCAACTGGGGCGCCACCTTGGAGGGCAAGACCGTGATCCGCCGCTCCGCGGTCGGCCTCTCCGCGGACGCTCGCACGCTGTTCGTCGGCATCAGCAACTCGACCACTGCGCGTGCGCTGGGGCTCGGCATGCAGCACGTCGGCGCGCGCGACGTGGCGCAGCTCGACGTCAACTTCTCTTTCCCGCGCTTCCTCATGTACAAGGAGGGCGAGGGCAGCTCGCTCAAGGCCGTCGGCGCCGTGCGCGGCTTGTTGTACCAACCCGACGAATACTTGGGCCACGCCTCGACGCGCGATTTCTTTTACGTGACCGCGCGCCCTTGAGCGTGCCGGCCCTGGCGTCAGCGCCGGGGTGGCAGAGCAGAGGGTTTTTGATGGTCACGCAGCCCGTCGCAGCCGTCAAAGCCTTCGGCGTCCAGGTTCGGGAACTCTGGGTAACTACGAGGTGCGATGCTGGGGCGCGATCGCCCCATCTCTCATGCTAGCGTCACGCGAGATGCACCTTCACATCCATGCCATTCCCGTGTTGACTACGTTCGACGCGCCGCCCGGGTACAGCATCGTGCGCGTGATTGGCCCCTGTTGGGGGATCACGGTGCGCTCGCGCAGCGTGATCGGTACGGCCTGCGCGGGCTGCCAGCAGATCTTCGGCGGAGAGATCACCGCGCTCACCGAGCTTGCCACCGAGTCGCGCAATGTCGCCATGCAGCGCTTGGAGCAACACGCCAAAGCCCAAGGCGCCAACGCGGTCTTGGCGATGCGCTTCGATTCCGGCGAATTGATGCAGAATACCAACGAGATCGTGGCCTACGGCACGGCCGTGATCATCGCGCCCGTGCAGCAGTAACCGATGCTCCACGCGCCGCTGCCCCAGCGCACCGTGCGTGCCGTCGATCGCTTGGCGCAGCGTGCGCACGCCTTCCATCGCTTCGCGCATCACCCGCTGTGCGCGCGCTACGCGGGCGAGCTGATCCCGCTCGGTCGGCGTGCCCGGCTGTGTCGCGGCTGCGCTTGCAGCGCGCTGGGTTTGGTCACGGGCTTGCTCGCGGCGGTGTGCTGGCAGGCTTCATTTTCGGTCTTGCTCGGGGTGAGCGCGCTCGGGCTCGGCGTGCTGTTGAGTAGCCTGGCGCTTCGCTTGCCCAAGTGGCTCGGGCGCGCCTCGGCGGTGGCCTGCCTCGGATTTGTCGGGCTAGAGGGCCTGCTCGCGAAGCACGGCCCGCCGCTGTTCTTGGCGTTCGGGATTGTCGCGACGAGCCTCGCGTTCGTGGCGCTGTATCGCAAGCGTGGTCCGAACCGCGGCCCGTGCCGCACGTGTCCGGAGCGCTTGCTCTCCAAACCGTGCTCTGGTCTCAGGCCGATCGTCCGTCGAGAGCGCGCGTTTCGGCGCTTGGCCCAGCGCTGGCTCGACGCGGCAGCGCTCAGCGGGCACTCAGCCGTGAAGGAGTGATGGCGTTCTCGATCGCGCGCGCCCTGGCGCGTGCGCAAAATACGCTGCTGCCCGTGCTCGATATCGTCGAGCAACGGGTGCACGACGCGCGCACTCCGGCTTGGTGTGCGCGCCGCGGCTGGAGCGATTTTCTGCTCGGATTGAGCGACGCGGATCTCGGACGCTGTGAGGCCGAGGGCCTCGCGGTCGCGCTGCCCACGCTCGGCGCGGTGCCCGAGTCGTTGACGGAGTTGGCCCGCCAGCTACGAGAGGTGGGCACGCTGCCGGCGCTGGCAGTGCACACCGTACAGCCCAGCAGCGAAGACTTTCGCGGCGTTGGTTCGCGCAAGCAAAAGCAATTGGCGGCCCTGCTCGGCGCGCTCGCGCCGCAGGCCGCCGCCGCGCGCCGGATCGTCGATGTCGGCGCGGGCAGCGGGCATTTCGCGCGTTTGTCGGCGCAGCACTTCGGCCGGGCCACGCTCGGGTTGGAGCGCAATCCGGAACGCGTGGCGCGCGCCAAGAGCCGCGCGCAGAAGGGCGTGAGTGACGGCCAGCTGGTCAGCGCCGAGTTCGCGGTGATCGACGCGGGCAGCGAGAAGCTCGAGCTCTACCCGGGTGATCTGGCGATTGGCCTGCACGCCTGCGGTGAACTCGGCGACACGCTGGTGCGCGCGGTCGCCGACAGCGGCGCGGATCTGGCGCTCGTCTCGTGTTGTCTGCAGAAGATCAGCGCTCCTGAGCGTGCTCCCTTATCGCGCGCTGCGGACGGCTTTGCGCTGAAGAAGGACACGCTCGGGCTGAGCAATTTGACTTCGCAAGCCGTGGGCGTCGAGAGCAGCATCGAAGAGACCCTCCGCGCGCGCCAGACGCGCTACGCGCTTCGGTTGCTCTTGCTCGCGCGCGGCCTCGAGATCGTGCCGGGCGCAGAGATGCAGGGCGTGAATCGCCGTCAAGCGCACGCCGGCCTGGCCGCCATAGCCCAACGCTCGCTCGCGCTGCACGCGTTGTCCCCGGCGAGCGACGCAGAAATCCTCGCCTTCGAAGGCCAGGCTCGAACGCAATTCAATGCCATCCGCCGGCTCTCGCTGCCGCGCGACATGCTCGCCCGCGCGATCGAGCTGAGCGTGATCCTCGACCGCGCCGCGCGGCTCGAAGAGAGCGGGCACGCCGTGCGCGTGGCTACGATTTTCGAGCGCGCGGTGACCCCGCGCAATGTTTCATTATTCGCGAGCCTCGACGGCACGCGCCTGCCGGCCGTGCAGGGCGCGGCAACTTGAGCTAAGGTCGCGCCGCTTTGGCCGCCGTGCTCCCCGTTCTGCCGTCTATCTCCGCTAGCCCTGCGCCTCGGCGCGCCGCGAACCAGGGCCCGGCGTCGGCCTATTCCGCGCTGCCGGCCGAGCTGGCCGCGCTCGGCTTTCAAAATCCCGCGCATGCCTTCGGCCAGCTGCAGCGCCCCTGGGCCTGGCAGGCCGGCGCGCCCGCGCTCGGCCGCAATGATCGCGCGCTGAGCGCGCAGCTCTCGCTCACCCCGCCGCGCCTAGTGACCCGGAACAGCGCCGCAGACGGTTCGACCAAGCTGCTCTTCGAGCTCGCCGCGGGCGATCGACGTGATCGCGTGGAGGCCGTGCACATGCCGCGCGCCGGGCGCGTCACGTTGTGTATCTCCAGCCAAGTGGGCTGCGCCATGGGCTGCACGTTTTGCGCGACCGCCAGCATGGGCTTCGGTCGTCACCTGCTCGCCCACGAAATCGTCGGCCAAGTGCTGGTCGCGATGCACGAGCTCGGGCCACGCCACCCGGGCGATCTCACCCTGGTCTTCATGGGCATGGGTGAACCGCTGCACAACCTGGCGGAAGTCTCGCGCGCCATCGCCGTCCTGTGTCACCCCGCGGGCCTCGGCCTCTCTGCGAGGCGCATCACCGTCTCGACCTCGGGCCTGGTGCCCGAGATCGCCGAACTCGGCCAGCTCCAGCCGCGCCCGCTCTTGGCCATCAGCGTGAACGCCACCACGGACGAGCAGCGTTCGGCCCTGATGCCCATCGGCCGTCGCTACCCGCTCGCCGAGCTGCGCACAGCCCTCGAACGCTTCCCGCTCCGCCCGCGCGAACGCATCACGGTCGAATACGTGCTGCTCGCCGGTGTCAACGACAGCCCCGACGACGCTCGGCGCCTAGCCAACTATTGCGCCAGCTTTCCGCACCAAATCAACCTGATCCCGTTCAACGAACACCGCGTCGCGGAGTTCCGCGCCCCGACCGAAGCCGTGGTCGACGAGTTCGCGCGCGCTGTGTTGAGCGAACGCCGCACCGTGCTCACCGTGCGCCGCTCGCGTGGCCGGGATGTGGGTGCGGCCTGCGGGCAGTTGGTGCTGGGTTAGCCGCAGTCTTCCCAACGCACGCGCCGCCGGCCCGAGCCCGGTCAGAACGCAATCTCGCGACTCAGCTGGCCCGAATCAGCTCGAGGTAACGCTCCATCGGAAACCACTTGCCGGGATCGGTGTGCGTCGATTCCTTGAACGCCTTCGTCACCTGGAGGTGCGTCGTGATGCCGCGCGCGCCGCTGAGCAGGCCGGCCGCGTCGACGTAGGTCACGGGGATGCCGTGTCGTCGGCACAGCTCGGCGCTCAGGGCTGCGGAGAGCGCGAGCATGCGCTGAGAGAAGGCATCGGCCCATTCCTCCGCGGTCTGGCGCGCGTAGCCGGCGTGTTCTAGACCGATGCCGAAGCGATTGCCGCCTTTGGCGTGCCAGGCGACGTCTTGGTCCTTGACGCATTGGACGATGCTGTTGTCATCGATGCAATAATGCGCGCTCGCTTGTGGCGCGGGACCCGAGCGCCCAGCGAACCAGCGCGCCACGTTCTCGGCGGTCGTGGAAGCCTCCGCGGCTTCCATCGTATGCAGGACGAGCCACTTGATATCGGTGCGATTGGCAGGCGTGAAGTTCGCCGCTTGCACGAACTGAATCGCTGGCAGCGTGGTGCTCGGCGGCGGAGCCGGGGCATCGACGAGCAGCGCGACCGTCTCGGGCCCCACCACGCCCGTGGCGGGAAGCCCGCGAGAGCGCTGCCACGATACGGTCGCGTTGTGCGTCATTTGCCCGAAATTACCGTCATCGTTCCACGGACTGAGATCGTGCCCATCGCTCAGCAACTGGCGCTGCCAGGCCGCAACCGCTCGGCCTTTCGACTTGAGCTTCAGGATCGGCCAAGTCTTCGGATCGTCATCGCGCGCGGTCGCCCCCGAGCTCGTCGCCGAACCCGAGCCCGTCCCCGCCTGCGTACCTTCTTCTGTACCTCCAGCGCTCCCTGTCCCCGAACCCGGCGCGGGCACGCCCGGCAGACGAGTGAACGAGAGCCGCGTGGAGCTTGCCAAGCGATGCAACGTGGGGTGCGTGAGTACGGCCTCGAGCGTCGTGCGCGAGCCGTTCAGCACCACGTCTTTACGCACCAACCAACAGATCTGCGAATAGTCGACGTGCGCAAAATCGTGCCTGAAACCCAGCGTCTGAATCGGCGCATACGGGCGCACCTTGGCCTGAAACCAGCCGAAATTCGCGGCGCCCTGCGCCCCGCTCACGATCAGCCCCTTGAGGCGCTCGTGCAGCACCCAATGTTTCCCCGCGTTCCCCGCCACGAGCCCGCTGCGACCGCCGATCTTGTCGTCGACTTCGCGGCTGTGCCGCAACATGCGCGAGGTGTACGCCATCTCCGCATCCGGCGTTTGAAAACAGGGCGAAAGCTTGACGCCCTGATCGTAAGCCGCCTCCACGAGCTCGGCCGTGGGCAGTGACGCTCCGAGCGCGTCGGCGATTCGCTGCTGCCCCCGAGCCGTAACATTGATGCGCAGCGAGTCCCCCGGCACGCCGATTCGAATCGCATCGTCGAGCACGAAGAACGTACACTCATCGTGCCCGACGCGGATCGGCAGCTCCAGCCAGATCAGCGGTAAGTGCAAGCCTTCCAGCACCGCCGAGACAATGCGCTCCTCGCGCTCCGCAGTCGGTCGGTCAGGTAAACTCGCTGCGAACTCACTTCCGCTCACTGCCGCCATCGCAATCCTCCGTTCTGCCAAGGACAGCAGTGACGAGGCCGATCAGCAATGGTAATTCGTTCGCAGCGCGCGCGTCTTCGCCCGGATTCTGCGCTCATCGCGGCGTCGCGCTGGGCTTGCCAAAGCCCAAGCTGCGCAGCAACCGTCGGTCTTGAATCACGACGCGCGCGATGCGGCTCCACTCGCGGTACCAGGACCAAAGGGAGTCGAGCGTTGGTTTTCGGCGCTTTGGAACCAAAGGCAAGGCCATGGGAAGGCGCGTGGTTTCGCGCAGCAGCGTGCGGGCCTCGTCGATGACCTCGCTGGTCAGCCCGCGGCGCGTGAGCAGACTGCGCGCGCGGCGCTCGGGTTCGTGCGCGGAGGCGCCGAGCGCTTCGATGCGATCGAGCAGCGTCGGCAACGTGACCAACAGCCTGGGGCCTCGAGTTTGCTGGATGTTGAGCAGCACCGAGCGGGCGATCTTCGGATCGTGGCGCTCCAACGCGGCGGCGACGACCGGCAGCCAGCGATTTTCCCAAGCGTCGAGCAGCGCAATGGTGTCGAGCGCGGTCGGAGGCTGGGCGTCTGCGGCGTAGAAGGCTTCGAGCGCCTCACGCAGCAGCCGGAAGCCTTCATCCGCCTCGTGCTGCGAGAACCCTCGCCCATTCAACGCGGCCCGCACCTCCGGATGGCTGAGCCCCGCGATGAACTCGAGCACCCGCGCAAGCCGCTGCATGTCTGTTAGCTTCGCCATGTTCTTCCTTGCTGTGCTGTGGGGTTTTGTTGGTGGTGTGCTGTGGGGTTTTGTTGGTGGTGTGCTGTGGGGTTTCGTTGGTGGTGGGCTGTGCGCTTCCTTGGTGCTGTGCTGTGGGGTTTTGTTGGTGGTGCGCTGTGCGCTTCCTTGGTGCTGGGCTGTGCGCTTCCTTGGTTGCTGGGCTGTGCGCTTTTCGTGGTGCTGGGCTGTGCGCTTTTCGTGGTGCTGGGCTGTGCGCTTCCTTGGTTGCTA
>Ga0247760_1001773_pt1 | contig 18687 bp, 21 predicted proteins | sample UWRJL171409R4_FD_179936 | JGI IMG/M metagenome (GOLD analysis project Ga0247760, IMG submission 179936) | Plant litter microbial communities from Arlington Agricultural Research Station in Wisconsin, United States - UWRJ-L171-409R-4 | ecosystem: Environmental > Terrestrial > Plant litter >... | reverse complement strand
GATACCTCTTTCAAAAACCCACAATGACCACGCAGAATCCACCACTCCAGGCCACCACACACACGCGCACGCAGTTGCCATGGATCCGCTGCAATTGCTTGCAATAGTTGCAATTGCAACTGCTAGCCTACCTGCCAGCGAGCCAGCCAAGCAACCACTATTACTGCCTGCCAGCCAACCTACCTGCAAGCCAGCCGAATGGCCGCCGCCGCCGCCGCCGCCTCCTCAAACGCCGCAACGAAGGCGAAAAGCGCCAGACCTTGGTCGTACAGATAGGATTCGAATCAAGAGCCTCCACGAAATGGCAGGGTTAACGTACGAGCAGATTTATGAGCTGGCAAAAGGCCGATATACACCGCGCCAAATCCAATGGGCGTGTACTCACCCAGTTACACCTCAAAAACAAAAACAGCGACGAAAAGGCGTTATATCCACACCTGAAAAGCGGCAATTAAAGGAGTGGCTTGAGCAAGATAAAAATCGATATCGACCTTTATATCAGCTTCGATATTACGTTCCTGAGCCACTATCGCAATACGGGGAGAAAGCCCTTACCCGCGCTATTCGAGATATTGACTGGATATCAGTTATTCGACCAAAAAAGATCAAACTCACTGAGGAGGATAAGCAAGCGCGCCTTCAATTCTGCCATTTAATGAAGCGGCTTCGCCCTCGACCTGAAGACTGGATGACGTTTTGCTTTTCCGATGAGGTGTGGGCAATGAATGATGTGATGTGGAAGAAAAGAGTTTTAATGCATAAAGATGATGATAAGAACAAGTACGCATTAAAGAAAAAGAAGCCAAAGGGATGGATGATGTGGGGATGCTTTGCTGGCGGGCGAAAAGGCCCTTGTTTTATATGGGAGAAGGGATATGGCGGTATTAACTCTGAGAAGTATATCTGCTATATCCTTCCTCTCGTCAGGCGATTTAAAGAAGTAGGCGAAGGATTTTCTTTTCAGCAAGATAACGCCTCTTCACATCGATCAAAGATGACAACGGCAGCATTTCGTAGTGCTGGAATCGATTTAATCCGCTGGCCGGCAAACAGTCCAGACCTTTCAGCTATCGAAAACGTATGGTTCTGGCTCAAAGACTGGATGGAAATCCACGCTGAAAAGGATATTCAAGATATGAAGCCGATAGAACTCCGGGCACTTCTGCTAAGGGCCTGGGAGGCTGTTCCAGAGGATTGGCTTCGAAGGCTGGCAGAGACTATGCTTGCTAGGCTGGAGAAATGTATCGAGGCCGGAGGAGACCTCATTCACCATTAGTCCGCACTACAATATATTGTACTTTTCTGGCTTTTTGACCCCCTATTTATTGTAGTGGTTGCGCTTCTCCTTTTCTGGCCTAGTGGCTTGGCTGTACCTTTCTAACAACGGAAGTGGTGGCAGAGGAGTAGCCCCCTTTTCGGAAGTCGCACCGTCAGCCGCAACCCCTGAGCACCGCGCCATCCAGATGCAACCCTAGGTCTCATCTCATGCGAGCTTATAGCACCAATACCTGTTGCTTTGACGACCTGGACTTTTTTATCTCACCATGCATCTGTCAGAATGGAAACGTCCGAATTCGTCGATTGATTGAAGTCCTGCAACACCGAAATTCAGTATCTCGACTGTCAAACGGCCTTGGGAGAGCCAAAGGACTTATTAGCCTACCTTCTTCTTGCTCCCAGCTGAAACGAATACTTGATGAAGCTTGCGACGAATGGCACCGCCGTCACCATGGAAAGAATCTGTCCGAATCCCCAGCTATTTGCCCCGTCGTCCAGATTGATTCGGACCGTATACTCGGTGTTGGAGACGTAAACAATTGAGAAAACGAGGCCAATAGCCATCCGTTGGAATCGGGGTGCTGCAAATGCCTGGCGAGCATCAGACCACACCCGGCGTAGCCAGCCCGGGGATGAGCTACTTGCGGGTACACGATTCCACCGGCGAGCGTTGATGATGGTCTGCACTGGAGTTGTGTCCTCGTACCACAGGAAGAAAACGAGGACGATACCACCCCAACCCCCTTTTCGTCGCAGACGTTTGAGTTCCTTTTGGCGCCAAGTCGTAAGGTCGTTGTCGGTAGTCTCGGCAAATTCTATCCACCTTCTAGAGCGAGATTCAGAGAACATTGCCAGGAGGGCCGCTATCGAATGTAACGGACCGTAGACCCAGAATGTCGCATTGAGCCAGGCAGATGCTATCAGGCCGACAGTAAAGATTCTTAGTATGCTCGCAAACATGCCGACAGCATAGGAGACAGACCAAGCAAAAACGGTTTTCGTGCAGAGATTGCACTCCGGGTTGCTCCCAAAACAGGGAGCCTGCAGCGCAAGCCATAGCTGCATTGCTGCATACGTGCCCAGTCGGACTTGTTGGGCAACGAAGAGCCCTGGTGATTTGATCCTCCAAGACTCGATGAAGTGGAGAGGAAGCATGACGACCGTCAGGAGGCTCAGGGACACCATCGCATGGTGCAGACTCAGCTCCGACTTGAACGAGAAAACGGCGATGGTCTCGACCAGTGCCAGCGAAGTGAGGACCAAGGTCCCCCTCAATGCTACGTCGTATCTGGAGCCAAGGCCGAACAAAACCAACGAGCAAAGGCTCTGAATGTATGCGGCTGAGCGCACCTGGGGCCCCAAGTCAAAAATTAGTGGCTGCCGAGCATGAAGGTCGAATGCTTACACCAATGCCCGCGATGTCTGGGTCGGCTTCGATGACGCATGGATCGCTGCATTCGAGAATCACCTGGCAGATGGCTTCCTCTATTCTTCGGGACAGAAAGAGCAGTGCAACAGCCGCCAAAAAGATTGGAATGATCCTGACAACGAGGAGTGCATATGAGAGGTAGTTGACGATCACTCTGGCTCTCTTCTGCTGCGACCTGAACCATGCTCTGCGTCGAGTTGTAAGCAAAACTACCTAACGGTCGCTTCGATGTCGACGGCGGACTCGAAGCGCGACTGTGACTCACAAGGATCTGATCCAAGGCGGGACCCATGCGTATTTCGGGTCTGAAATGAACGGCAGGCGGCTCTTCCACGGTTCGTCGTCTTGCTCTCGAGAGACCTCCTCGCTGTCAGCAATAGGGCTGTTGTCCGAATCTCCTGTCATGGCCTGCTGGATTCTTTTTCTTTCCTGCTGTGTGCTTTGTTGGGGGGTGAAATGGCCAAAGACTGACCTGAGAATGCGAAGCACTGCTGGCTCAAAAATTTTTAGCTTGGGCTGGCACCTGACCAGATCTGGATGGCGAGACGCGATGGCTTTCACTCGCTGAAATTTCATCGCCCTGTGGTTAGGAAGGTACGATGTCGTTGGTCAAAACTGATGGGGCTGCATGGCATTTTGGACCATCCCACCAGTGGGAGGAGAGAAAATGGACGTCACGTGGTTAGGTTGCTTCCCCCGACGAACCCCCTCATCCGCTCGTCCCTTCCTCAGTCCCCCCATATGTTGCTGCGAATCTTCGCCCGATCTGTCCTATTTACCACCGGAAGTGTTCATCGCAAAAAAATCCATTTGAGAGAGGAACTCGAGCTCACAGACAACATTCCCTGAATTGAGGCTCCTCGGCACCAGAACGCAGCCCCCCACGCTGCGGGAATTCAGCGCAGCGAACATACCACCGTACGCCATTCTGAGTCACACGTGGGGCGAGGAAGAGATTCTCTTTCACGACATCGGAAACGATACTTTAGCATCGAAGAAGGGCATCCGGATATCGAAAAAGGGGGACTCCTGGCTGTCAAAGAAGGGCGCGGCCAAGGTGGTCGGTTGCTGCGCTGAAGCGGCCCGCCGCGGGTTCGACTGGGTCTGGATTGACACGTGTTGCATCGACAAATCCAGCAGCGCTGAGCTCACCGAGGCCATCAACTCCATGTTCCCGTGGTACCGAGACGCCGAAGTGTGCTACGCTTTTCTCGACGACCTGCAGTCCTCCGACCCTATCGATGAAATCCGCCGCTGCCGATGGATTACTCGTGGCTGGACATTGCAAGAGTTAATTGCGCCGCGAAACGTTGAGTTCTATGACGCTGAGTGGAACCGCTGCGGGTCCAAGGAGGAACACTCAGTCCTGCTATCCGAGGTGACCGGCATCCCATCTAAACTGCTCCGGGGAGCCACTTCAATTCGCTCCTTCTCGGTTGCCACTCGACTCTCGTGGGCCGCCAAGAGGCAAACCACGCGCATCGAGGACCTGGCCTACTGCCTCCTAGGAATATTCGACATCAATATGCCTCCTTTGTACGGCGAGGGGTCCAAGGCCTTCCTCAGGCTTCAAGAGGAAATCCTACACCGAAACAACGACATGACCATCTTTGCGTGGAGGCAGGAGTCCAACAAGCCACCCGTGTTCGAACAGGATTTCACCAGCATCTTCGCAGAGTCCCTAGCGAGCTTTCGCCACAGCTCAAGTCTGGACGGAATCAGTGGCGATTTTGGCTCCATTGCAATCACCAACAAAGGAGTGCTCTTTTCGGGTGGCGCCCCTCTCCGGGTTGTGCGTGCCATCCAACCCCCAGGTCAAGCACAGCAGTACATGCTCTGTCTTGGTAACCGTTCCATATCAGGATCCACATTTATGGACGGCATTATTCTCACCAAGATTGACCCCAACGTCTTCTATCGATGCGGCATGGGCCGTTTGCCACACGCTGACGCTCGCCGGGCTCCGGCTGGATGGCAAGGAATACAAATGTTTCGCGAAGAGGCACAACCCATCTTCGACACGGATTTTTACGTCTTGTCAACTTCCAAAAACCCAAGGCTTCTAGCCGCGAACTATCGTCAAATGGGCATTCACGTCCTGACGACTCCGCTCTTGCCATCAAGACGGCCATACCACATGCGCTGTGGGATGTCACCCATCGGATTTTCCTCCGGTCCAAACCTTACAGCTGGTACCACTCAATCCCTCAAATTCTTGGTCTCTGGGTCCAATATCTAGTTGGCACAGAAAAGGTTCACCTTGCCATCCTCTTCGACCACCAAGAACAACCGCCACTTTGCGGCATCCAGCTGTTCAAAGACTGCCATCCGAGGCTTCAACGAGCTCTCAGAGACTCCCGAGCCACGGACTCTATTGTTTGGCATGAAATCGGGGATGCAAAACGCAGTGAAAGGGTGGGAAATCGATATGTGCATGTTTCAGTTCGGGGGCAGACATTCAGGATCAGTGCGGCTCTTAGGATCAACGAAAAGATACTCCCGCTCCCGACAGACCCAGCCCAGCGGATACAACGTCTCGATAATACCAGCCGGAGGAAAAATGACGACGAAGATTCCTCGGACGAAACTCTGTCGAAACACGGGTTTACGTCATATGATCTTAGGCTCGAAACAAAGGAGGTTTTGGGGGCTGGACACGATGACACGACGATGCAGTAAGACCTCAACAATAGGGAGCGATGCAGCTGAGACCGCCTGCAATTGTCCAGATTTGTCTGAAGGGTTGGACAGAGAGTACCCCGCACTGATTAGCCCCAATGGATGCAAGGCTCTCCTGTAGGCTCCCTGATCCTCACCGCCATTTCAGAAACCTGACATGTAGAACTTCAGTTTCGCGCTAATTTTGAGCTCAACCATCCCTCTTCCTCCGCACCTGGGACAATGGCGGAACCTCTGTCTTTGGCGGCAAGCTGCCTTGCCGTCATAACTGCAGTGGGCCAGACAACGAAGCTGATCCGCGATTTTGTTCGGAAATATCGAAATGCAAAGGCCGAATTTATTCGCCTAACCTGGGAAGTATCCAGTCTGGATATCGTCCTGCAGAGCCTGCACGAGATGGTCAGCGACGAAACTCGGATTTCAGCGACTGTTCCTGTACGCCTTCGGGGCGAGGTGAATGTCGTTGTCAAGGACTCTGGCAAGATGCTCGGGGAGATTGATGCCATTCTCAGGGAACATATCATCGGAACCTGGAATAGAGTCAGATGGGCATTGACGGGAAAGCGGAAGATCTGTGACCGGATTCTTCTTTTGGAAGCAAACCGGAAGTCGCTGGATCTGTCGCTGACCGCGATTGACTTGTGAGTTACTCCTCCAATGTTTGACGCTTGGACTTACGGCTCACCTATGCTTTCCCTGCACCTTGTCCAACAGTATCAAGGAGGACACGACCATGATTCGAAATGAAGCAGCGCTCGCCATGGAGAAACTGGAAGAGATTGCGCAGCATCTCATGATCACCCAGCCACCACCACAGGACGACACCCATTCGGATGAAGCCGAGACTGTAGCTGGCAAGCTATATCACATGCGCCGGTTTTTCGAGAGCCTAACCACATATTCCCAGTCTGTTTATGGAGCTGCTAGGGAAACACCGGGTCGGCCAATTCAGGAGACCACTGGTCAAAATGGGGGATCCTCTCCAAGTCCAGCCCTGACGAACCCCCAACGCCATCCATCATCACCACAGGCTGCACCTGCAGCAGGTCCACGGGTAAATGACCCTATGACCAAGTTCTTATTCGCCACTCTGCAGCAGAAGTGTCTTAAAGATGTAAGATCATCCCATGTTTAGTTCTCTAAGAGGCGCTTACAGCTATTCTCTGGCGAATGGCTAACATTGATGGCCAAGATTGACTGGAACGAAGTAAGCCAAAGCCCTTTGCTTGGATCCACCCAGAGGCCAGGCAATGGCCATGCTGCACGTATGCGCTATTCTAGATTGAGGGCCCACCTACTCGGTCTGGAGCCGCAGCGGAGGAGCACAGCTGTTCCAGGAGTGGAGGGAAACCAAGCTATAACCACAACGGAAGGAGGAATAAGTTCAAATATGTGAACATGCAGAAAGAATATCCAGATCTGGAGGGACAGAACTCAAAGCTTGAAGAGATATATTGATAAGTTGATACTTATGCTTCCACCGGCTCCACAGAGTCTTGAGAATCACGACTTAAAGGTCAAGAACAGACTGGTCACCCCCTGTGTTGCTGTCCAGATTGTTGACCGGCGCCAATCCACGACCATATTACCGAGTTTGACGCATCTGAGTTCTTGCCGAAGCCTGGATCGGATTCCTTCGGTGGCGAAGAGCTCTTGAAACGGACGCCGTACTAACGGCGGGTCCGAGGATCGTTGGGCACTGAGCCTGTTCCATCGTTGATCTTACAGTCAGCAGGTATTGAAGTTTACGGGAGGTCATGGACGTACTTTGAACAGACAAAGCAGACAAAGTACCAGTGCACGCTGTGTTCCATGCTTTCGAACTGACACAGAACAAATCCGCCAAATTCCCCTGGAAGGAAACGCCTTCCTGTTCGGCCAATAGCCTGAGCAGTCGAATTGAGGTGGTATCTTGCAGCGGTTTGTAGCAATATATTTTCGTAGATGCGCTAAAGGCAGATGAGTGTCAAGTGTAAGTCGCCGACTGATAGAAAAAATGAAACTCGTGGTTGGCAGACCCCTGCCCCCAGGGGTTGATGAGGAAAGTGCGGGGCGCCTTGAGGAGGGCTCCTGAAAAGTGCGAGTGCGGCTGAGGTTTCAGCTGACTTCCCCGCTTTCGTTCCTTCCCTCTCACCACCTGTCCTCCCTCACCCAACAGAGAGCACTGAAGGAGAGGGCGGCAAATTTTCACGCCAGCATTTGAAGGCGCAGTTAACCATGGAATACGGACCAACCTAGCGCAGAAATGCCAACACCCTTAATCTCTGTAGCACGGGCGAATGCGAGTTCCCAGACTTCGTCACCGTCGGAATCTGCAGCGATGTGGCCGATGTCTCGCGGTTCCTCGAGACGAGCAACCCACCTCCACGCGACTGGGGGTTGCCGGGGCTACCTTACAACATGACTTGGTCCGCATCCTTGCCTTGGGGCCAGAATCTCACCGTTCCGACCGTTTATGCCTTTGACTTCTGGGCCACTCGGGACTTTGCGCCAACGCTGGCTTTCAAGGGCCTCCAGAACCAGAGCTTCGCCAACATCTACCTCATCTACTCCAACGTCATGGATCTCGATACCGACTCACCAAGACTCGAGTTTGGTGCCGTTGAGATGGTCTGGTACTGGTGCACAAAGTCGTATTCTGTCGGCGTGTCCCAAGGCCAAAACTACTGGAAGGAGACATCTCGCTCGACCAAACTGTTGGAGGATACTACAGAAGCTGTTAATATCTCGCGCAACCCGACATTCTGGTTGTGTTCGTTTGAAATCGCTCCAAAGAGGTGCGAAGAGGGTTCCTGGGGAAACTTGACCCTCGCGCCCCCACCGGGATACGAAGACCATCCGCCATTGATAGTGGACGAGCTTACGAGTCTCGGCGTGTCTAGCTACCTCTCCATGTCGTTTTGGGATGGGCTGACATCGCCGCTGTCGGATGTCGACTTGACAGCATCATCCGAGGGGATGTTTCGTGCGCTAGGAAGGCGGTTCTTTCGCATTCAGGGTGATCTGACTATGGCGTTTGCCGTCAACATGTGGAGGGACCTGATGGGGTCTGTGGATCCTAAGACACAGTTGCCAGTTCTGCGGAACTTGACAGCAAATATTGGGCTGGGGCTTGAGAATTTGTAAGTTGGGCTGTGTCATCCTTTGGTGAATGTCTTCTGACGAGACGTAGTATTCGCTCCGACTGGAGCGTCCATCCCCTCACAGCCGGCCCAGTCAACGGGACCGTCTTTGTATCAACACCATTCGCTATTATTCGCTGGCCATGGCTTGCATATTTGCTTGCCGAGATTGTGTTTTCTAGTTTCTTTCTGTTTCTTGTTATCACGTGGAATTTGTCAACGAAGTGAGAGGCTCTGAGGCTTTCGACGCTGGCAACGCTGTGTGCTCTGGACGAGCCGACGCGTCGGAAGTTGGGTCACATTGGGGATTATGAGGGGATACGACAAAAAGAGACGGAGCTTGAGATCATGCTAGTTGATGACTCGAATGGCGTGGCGCTGAGACATGTATGATGACGATGATACCATGATGGCGTTGAACTTTGAGACATAGGAGTTAGAGAGAGGGTTATGGATGTAGGAGCTTGGTATCCCATTGATCTTGTAATTCAGATTCATTGTCCCCGCCACGGCTTCATGCGCCACCAAGTAAAAGTTGAAAATTACCACAGAACTCGATGTCATGCCCCAGTCCAAAAACATAACGTGCGTGATAAACGAGCGGATAAAACAAGCGAGCGGATAATTTCCCCCGCGACACGCCCCTTTTACCTCTTACAACGTTTTCCTCCACCACACAATATGGCATCGCGTTCAAACGAAGCGCAATTAATCTTAGCCCTCAAAGCTCTTGAAAAAGACCCAAAACTTCGTCTTTCCAAAGCAGCGGAAATCTATTTTGTTCCATATACTACCCTTTACAACAGACGCGCCGGTCGGCCTGCACGATACGATACTCCAGCCAACTCAGGCAAACTCACGGATTTGGAAGAGCAAACTATTATCCGATATATAGTTAAGCTATATACGCGTGCATTTCATCCTCGGCTTTGTTACATGGAAGATATAGCCAACCGACTACTCCGCGAACGCGACGCACCCCCTATCGGCAAACGCTAGGCTCACAACTTTATCAAACGCCAGCTAGAACTCCGGACGCGTTTTACGCGTAAATACGATTACCAGAAGGCTAAATGCGAAGATCCAAAGATTATTGGCGAATGTTTTGCCCTTGTGCACAACACTAAGGCCAAATACGGTATCCTCGACGAAGATACGTACAATTTCGACGAGACCGGCTTTATGATAGGCGTTATCGTCCCTAATATAGTGGTCACTACCTCTGATAGCCGTGACAAGGCTAAACAGGCCCAGCCTGGTAATCGGGAATGGGCTATAATTATCCAAGGAGTAAATGCTCAAGGCTGGGCTATCCCACCATTCATCATCTTAACCGGGCAATATCACCTTGCCAACTGGTATCAGGAATGCAACCTTCCGCCTACCTAGTGTATTACAACAACCGAAAACGGCTAGACTACTAATAAGAAAGGTATAGATTAGATTCGGCACTTCGATTTCCATACAACATCTCGTACTAAAGGTACACACCGACTATTGATTCTCGACGGCCACGAAAGCCACCACTCCGAAGAATTCGAGACCTACTGCCAAGAGTATAATATTATTACGCTCTGTATATCTCCGCACTCCTCACACCTAAGTTGAGGGGGGGGTTCCGGCCCCCCCTACTTTGCGACCCCTGTGTATACACACCGCCTTTTCGCCCCAACCATCCGAACTCCTCCATTTCACCACCATTTCAATTCCAATCTTCTTCATCTTTTCCACACTTATTTACTATTGATTCAAGATGCTCTGGACCGAAACTGACATGCGTGTGGCGTGCGACGAGGTCCGAAAACGTGGCCGATTGAAGCGCGTTGCTACCAAGTACCACATTCCACCCTCAACACTCCGAGGCCGATTAAAAGGCCGCCTTCCACACGTTGTTGCCCACCAAGATACCCAAAGGCTTTCCATGGTTCAAGAGGACGATTTGGCTACTTGGGTTCTATTCCAGGCCTCTATTGGGGAGCCTCCTACGCATACGCAAATCAAAGATCTAGCGCAACGAATATGCTACGAACGCGGCGACAACGACCAAGTCGGCAAACGCTGGGTACGCAGTTTTCTCGCTCGCCACCCTGTATTGAAGACCCAACGGCCACGGAGAATAGATGCGGCACGGCTGAAGTGCGCTACGGAAGAGGTTATCCGGCCTTGGTTTGACTATCTCCGAATCCCCGTCGTTAAAGCGATTCCTCCGCAGTTCCGATAGAATATGGACGAAACCGGCCTTATAGAGGGTCTCGGAGCCAACGAATACGCTGTAGGAAGCAGTGAGAGGCGTTCAATCACGGCCAAGAAAGCAGATTCACGAACTTGGATCAGTTTTATCGAGTGTATCTCCGCAACAGGGGTAGCGCTCGATCCGGCCGTGATATACAAAGCAAAGAACGTTCAACAACAATGGTTTCCGGAAACCTTAGGCCTATATAAAGGCTGGCATTTTGCCCCAAGCAAGAAAGGATGGATAAGCGATGAGATTGGCCTTGAATGGCTAGTCAAGAAGTTCCTTCCTAACACTACTCCAACCGACCCTAACCAACGCCGTCTACTTATTCTCGACGGCCACCACAGCCATACCACGCACGAATTTATATGGCAGTGTTATATCAGCAAGGTCCAGGTCCTCTATTTACCAGCACACTGCTCCCACATACTCCAGTCTCTTGATTTAGGGGTTTTCTCAAGTCTCAAACAGAGATATCGCTCCCTGCTTTCGACAAGGCAAGCCCAAGGCCTAGAAGAGTCTTCTGTTGTTAGAAAGCTTCTTTTCCTCGAGTCTTATCGACTGGCATTCGGGGCAGAATATCCGCTCTAGGTTCCAAGCTAGAGGGTTGTGGCCGGTCAATATGAGCAAACCCCTTATGAGCCGGCATTTGATGGCAAATAACGGTCAACCGACACCATCTCAAAGACTGGCTATACGTCCGAAGCCATTAGACGCCAAGGGGGCTACTTTGGAAGACTACGGGCATGCAATTAGTGTTATTTCTATCCCTAAGAAGGCTAGGGAGCTAAGGCAGATTCTCCGCCCCCATAACAACGCCACCCCAACAGAAAGGATTTTATTCCGGAAGGTTGAGAAGGCTTTTGACCAAAAGAATTTCCAATTGGCTCTCCAGAAACGAAAAATTGAAGAACTGGAGGCAACGGTGGAGCGATTAAAACCAAGTCGGAGAAGGAAGGTGGTCCCGGATCCCAACGGCGTATTTGCGAATATCAATAACATTCGCCAAGCGCAAAGGGAAGTTGGAAGAGTGGAATCGGAATCAGAAGAATCAGAAGGATTAGAAGAATCATATTCAGAAGACGAAGAAGCGGAGGATTGTATTGTTGCGAGTAGGTAGTCAATTGAACTAGGGGGGTAGGTCTGACCCCTGTCACATACACAAGGGTCGCAAAGTAGGGGGGGCCGGAACCCCCCCCTCAACTTACTACAACCATTGGATATAGGTTGTTTTTCGCCGTTAAAGAAGGCGTACGGTCGTCAGATTGAGCAGTTGATAAGGATAAATATCACACATATCAACAAGCTAGAGTTTCTCTATGGGTTTAAAAAGGCGTTTTTTGTTTCGATTACAGAAAAGAATATCCAAGGTGGTTTTTCTAGGGCCGGCCTTATGCCGTACGACCCAAAGAGGGTAATATCCAAACTGGATATGCGTATTCGGACCCCGACACTTCCCGCTTCAAGTCCAATAACAGCACTACCTTAGGTCTGCCAAACGCCACATAACCCCCGAGAAGCTACCTCACAGTCGGCGTTTATCAAAACCCGAATTTCCAACCACCAGGGCAGCTCCCCGACCCTAATGCTCACTGCTATGGATCGATTAGCTAAGAGTACAATGGTTGTAATGCACGAGGTGGCTCTTCTACGTACGGAGGTCTCAGCTTTACGAAAGGCCAATAAGGAGCTTAGTAAGAGACGGAGAGCCAAAAAAATACGTGTACGGCTTGGAGGATCACTTACTGTACAAGAAACACAAGATCTATTAGATTAGAGGGCTGTGGGTGAGCAGTTGGCCCAGGAAACACGACAAAGTGATGGTGGTGCAGGGGGTTCTCGTACGAAGATTCGGTGTTGTGGCGTGTGCGGCAAGCCTGGCCATAATGTACGCACGTGCAAGGAGGCTGCAGAATCGTCTGATTCATCTGTTTCTGATTCAGTTATTGTTATTTCCTAAGGTTATGGTTGTGTAATTGAGGGTATTTGTGTTGTAGTGGTGGAAAATTATCCGCTCGCTTTGTTTTATCCGCTCGCTTATCACGCACGTTATCTAGAATGTACCATTTCTGGGCCAAATGTAGCCCTTTTAAATGACAGCCGTTTGGCAGTGGCAACTATCCGCATTAGGCAAAAGTGGGTGTAAACATCAGAATAGTGTGTGTTTTTATCAAAGTGGTGGGTGAGGCTATTATGCCTCTAATAATTACTTGCCTTGCCTGCCAGAAGAGGGATTGACGACGTCCGCCATCTCCTTCTCAACATAATTCTCCGTCGCAATGTCTCTTACCCCAACGCCTACCCAACCCACTGGCCTCGCTGCCACGCTCTCTGGTAGGTGGACGGCAGTTTCAGGGACGTTCTGTATGTGTCTCCGAAAAAACAAGTCAGCTTGAACAAGCTCACCGCTATCATAAGGGTCCCCATCGCCGCTATGCTCTCGACACAAGCATTCCGACTCCCTTTGGGGTTGTGCTGATCCGGGCACTCCAGGTCTTCCGTTCCATTTCCCATGCACGGTCCCTGTGGGAGAGAGAAGGGCATCCTTTTCTAACCAGCGCGGAGGAGATACAATCTGGTTCGTCTATCTAACAGATATCATCACCCCATACATGCATTAACGCTGCCATGGTGATTCAAGTCCATCGTCTTTCTGCGACTCTACCTACCAAGTGGACGTCATCCGCCAGAAGACTTACACTTATGCCAATTGCGGAGTCGGCACTCAAATTTTGGAATATTACTACTTCGCTGCAGTTGGTAAGATAGGAGTTTGTCGAGCCATGTCAGCAAAGCTAAGACGTTATATTAGACCAACAAAATCCCGGAATCGTTACCACAACGGCGGGCCCAACCGGCTTCAATTCTGAACCGCGTGGAGGGGACGGGGATAAGCCATGGATAATTGGTGTGTCGGTTGGTGCAGCCGTTGCTGGAATCATTGTCGCGACGCTGGTGTTCTTCATATGGATGGGGAAGCATAAGAAGGTGCAGGAAGAAGAAGGATCTGCGATTCCTCAAGCCGACATCCTGCAACCTGAGGCCGTTAAGATACCCGCGAGTCACCCCTGATGTAGGTATTGGTGATAAACTTGATGCTGAGACGCAACGCAGGGGCTGTACAGGCTTGGGATGAGAAGGAAGGTATTCAAAGTGTTGGCATTCTGTCCGAGTAATTAGTAGTAAGAAAGAAGCTGCAAAAGCGAAGAAACCCTGTGTATCTACAATGTGTGTTTATAAACTCATGAAAGATTCCGTTAAAAAAACACCCATTTTGAATCAACACCTCTACTTGCCATTAATCCCCGCGGCCGCCATCATCCAAATAACATCAATTCGCTTCTTAGCAAACATGTAAAATTTCTCAGCAGTGAAATAACCCCCTGTTTTAAAGCTTAAAATTTATACCGTTTTGATCAGATTCTTAATCTCCCGGCCGTTAAGCTCTAACTCTGGAAGCCAATCTGTAGGAAAAGGGGGTTCCAGCCGACGGCCGGAGTGCGCAGGAAGGTGTGACAAACCAAGCTGAACAGGGGTCAACCGAGCTGAATGGAGCTCAGGGGAGCTGAACTGATGCGTAGTCAGTTCAGCTGGCCAAGAGTACGGTTTGCCACCATTGTTGCTACCGCGCAGTACTATAATAAGGGGCTCTCTGGCAAAGCCAGAGAGCTGGAAGATCAAGCAATCGTGGTTACGATAATGGTATCTATACTACTCAAATACTAAGTACTTCGTACCGACCTCTGTCGCCAAGACGCGGACTCCCAACAGAGGCTTTTCCGACAGAGGCCACAGTGTGGCTACTGTATTTGTACTGTCTCCGCACTATAATGCCTGCGGGGAGATGTAGGGCTGGTGCCGCGACAAGGGACCGACCTGCAGGTGGTCGTCACAGCTTGTAATAAGGGCTTTGTAACCAATCGGTAACCCTTCTTAACGTTATGGAGCGCATCTTCGTCCTGATGCCAGACTGTAATTGGCTAGAGTGGATCACAGTTTGTAAGTTTTAGGTGTGAACTAACAGTTCGTAAAATCCACTGCTTCAGTTGCTTGACGGCCTCGAATTGCTAGTTATACCCCCCCCCTTTTTTTTTGGCTTAGTGGACCGTCTAGTCGAATTGGTAGGTGCGAAAGCCGTCGGCAGTAAGGTCTGCCGTAGTAACTGGAAGGGTGGAATGGCCATGCTCATCGTCGCCGGCTACGGAGGCCGTCCTGCCCCTGGCTGTAATGGTAGATTGGATGGGGGCCTTGTGCTTGTAGTGTGCCGGGCCCGGAGCCACAGGCTCGTTGAGAAAAGGGGTCACCCCCTGAATTTGGCTTCCCAGGCCTCCAGCTACGGCCTAGGCCTAAAACTGCACAACTCCCAGTCCTCAGCACTGGCCAGAAACACAGGCTTGTCGTTCTGAGTGGCCATTTTGTTGTGTTTGGACCGGATTCAGGTAGATTGAACTGGTTGGTAAAGAATCCAGTAGTGCAAGTCGAGTGCGTTTTCTTGTTGTTAGGGTTGGCTGACTAATCGGCTTGCGCGAGCGTTGTGGTACAGAAGTGTTGCGAAAGCGATGCGCCAGAGCGAATGAGACTCTTAATTGCTAGAAACACTGCACACTAGAAAACTGTGGGTTGTAACTGCTTGATTCTCCTGCTTCTCTGCCCAAGCTAGAGTACTCCTTGTATACAATTATTTTGAGGCAGCAACGCTTGCGCGTTGCGTGGCCAATATTACCAATCTTGTTATTCTAGTCCATTCTATAGCCTTCACCAGAAGCCCCTTTATTCTGACAGGTTCAGAGGGTGAGCAAGACTGAGCAAGACTGAGACAATCCTGAGCCGGCCCTGAGCCGGGGTGAGCGACGTCACGTGGGCGTGGTACAAAAAAGGAAATTTCGTGTGCCCAGATTCGTCGCAGGAAACAGCAAGTTTTAATGGCATCTGCAGCAGTCACGTGAATTCCAAGGGTACGTGCGCACACGTTTTGCGCACATCTCGGTGCAATCGAATTTTCTTTTCAGCCAACGTTGGGAAACCACAAACAACAACCAGCCAAAGCATTATGACTGACGAAAGCACTAAGCGCGGTGCGAATCAAGAAAGCACTGAGCGCGATGCGGACCACGAACACGATGCTTTTCGCTCTCACAGCCGCAGTCATGGAGCCTTGCTCTACGATCTCACGCAGCTCGGCGAGGACGACTTTGGCTTTTTCTGCGACGAAAGCTTCACTTTGACGCCAGACGAGTTCTGGGATGTCTACGACGCTCACCAGGCTGGCGAATTCCCTTGCAAGATTGGTCGATACGAATACGACGGTACAACCCTCTACTTCAAGAATATAACCCTTATCCACGGCGGCGTTAGCGGCACGCTACAGACTGCGATTGACCACCAGCTACTGCCGCTTTGCGACCATCCCGAGGTTGGGTAGGTCCCGCATTTTATTAACTGGCGTAATAATTACTGACCCATTATCCTATTGTAGAACCCTCGTTTGTGAGCTGCAGTCGCGCGCCGGTTACCCGGTCTATCTTTCCGACAAATCATTTCGGGAGCCCGACTTTGCGTTTGGTAAACGCAGCTTCCTCCTGCCTACCCTCGTCGGAGAGGTTAGCTACAGCCGCCACTTTACCCGCCCACAGCTCAAGGCCAAGTACAAAGCCTATATGACCGATTCCAATTCGGACGGCGAGGTGCGGATTGTCATCTGCGTCGATTTGTATTATGCCGGTACGGGCGATAAAGTCCTCGAAACGGCACGGAATCTTAATCGCACCGCCATCAGCGTCTGGATCATGCGAGATGGTATTATCAAGACCATGATGGACTGGGTCCCTTTGTCCTAGGAGGGCGCTAGGATCGATCTCTACCTGTCCGACTTCGTTGATGCCCGTTATGAGCTGCCCTCTAAGTTTGTCCGTCCGCACAATGGGTTTGTCCTTCTCTTTCTCTGCCTCGGTTTTTCTATTTTCTGATGCTTAGCTTTCTCCAGGCCTGGCTGGGCGCCAACGATTCACATCCCTTTCGCCACGATTATTCGCGAGCTGCACGAGTTCTGCCGCATCGAATCTGCGCGGCCCCATCAACCTCGCAAGCGCAAACACGCCCGCCACGACGGGTCCGACGAAGAGCTCCTCTCGGGGCTCGTGGAGGCCAGGATGGCGGCCAAGGTTCGGGAGATGGAGGCCAAGGTTCGGGAAATGGAGGCCAAGATGGCGGCCAAGGATCGGGAGATGGCGGCCAAGATGGCGGCCAAGGACCGCGACTTGAGAGCCGAGAGGCGAGATGCCGCCAGAGTTCGCGAACAGCTTGCCGAGAAGAAGAAGAAGCAGGAGATTGCGAAGAAGAAGCAGGAGCTTGCCGAGCTCCAAGCTCCATCTAGCTAGCTCCATCAAGTTTGCTTGACCAACCTAATCTGAAATACAAATTTGGTCTTGAGGATTCGACAGGTCGGGCATTCCCTTCTCTTGGAAGTGCACGAACAGCTAACCAGCATCGATGTAATAAGCTCCAGAGATCGGCGCACCTCTAGGAGAGCCTGCTAGCCCGGTCACACCTTGTCGCGCGACGCTAGCACCGAACGCAAGCAGAGAAGCGAAGGGGGGTAGGCCGAAGAACACGCGCCGTGGAATGCCAGCCAAGTACTCGGTTCTGGGCAACCCTGGCCAAATAAATCACGGCATCAAAAACGAAAACCACCAAGTCTACAAAGCGGCGAGGAAGCGACCGTTACGTGCGGGTGGCCAGTGTCCCAAAATTGGGCCAAGGATTGTTCTTGCAACTACACTGGCCCATTTTATGGGACACGGCAACGATAGCCGAGACTCACCTCGGCTCAGGCGGGCCCTCAGTGCGGCTCACCTCTTGCTCAGGATCTGCGACAAATACGGACTCGGGCAGGAAAAATTGTTGGGTGAGACTATAGAGGTAGGTAGATACGAAGAGTGTTCTTTTTTCGTTTGGTGCCCATGCGTTCCGAGATACCGAAATGCTGACACCAGCAACCAAATCATAAAATATTACCGATTAACATTAATAAAACCTGCTATCATATTACATCAAACTTGTTATCTCGGAAGACCCCGAGAGCTGGATTTCATTGTGCGCGCAACTGATCTTCGCCCGGGATGCAAGCCTTGTAAACCAGTGCAAAACCAAACACTTACTCCACCAACAGCGCCTCCGACCTACTCCTTAGGGAAAAGCCCCCCAATCAAGCCACCACCACCCCCTCCCAAAAGCCCCCCAAGAAGCCCGCCCAAAAGCCCATCAAGCAGCCCTCCCAGACCCAAGCCCCCAAGCAAGGAAGCCAGCACGCCCGTGACAGTCTTCAACAGCCCACTAACAAGCCCATCCAGACACATCAACAGCCCATTCAGCGCACCCAGAATCGGCTTGATCAGAATCGTCACACGTTCTACAGTAATTTCTGATTAGCTATCTTCCCCTGGCAGAAAATCCACCCATCCCCCTTCAACAAGGCACATGCATGCAGACAGGCAGGTAAAAAAAAATAGCACTCACCAACACCACAGACATTAACCAACCCGCCAATCGTCCCCGTAATAATCGTAACCAGCCCATTCGCCTTCCCGACAAGACAGCTATCCGAGCAGCTGCGTGACTCGATGGCAGCATCAGACTCAGACTCGGGGGTGAAAGTAAAGGTGGAGCGCTTGGTGGGGACTTGGATCAAAGCGGTTGCTTCCGTCAGAGCGGCTTCGAGCTCTTTCATGCGCGGGGCGACGGCGGCGGCGAGGGCGTCTTTTTGGGCGGCGTTGGTGGAGGGGGAGGTGGCGATTGTTTGGTCTGAGGGTATATTAGTAGGGGTGATCCTCAATAGAGGGGATACACCGGGCGTTTGTGATGGAGGTGAGGCGAGAAGGAACGTGAAAAAGGTGGACGGCGGGGGGGAGTGGAAGAGAAGAAGGGGATTGATGGGAAGAGACGAG
>Ga0247760_1001771_pt1 | contig 18729 bp, 12 predicted proteins | sample UWRJL171409R4_FD_179936 | JGI IMG/M metagenome (GOLD analysis project Ga0247760, IMG submission 179936) | Plant litter microbial communities from Arlington Agricultural Research Station in Wisconsin, United States - UWRJ-L171-409R-4 | ecosystem: Environmental > Terrestrial > Plant litter >... | reverse complement strand
GAAAAAAAAAAAAAAAAATACCCTGTATCCACCCGTAGGCAAGAAATAAATTGACGAAAAAGAAGACGAAGGTGATATATGACGAAAGCAGACGCAAAGAGAACAAAAAGTAAAAGAATGCTTTTGTTTCCCCAGGTGGGAGATCGAGTCCCACAACTCTCCAAATCGTACAAGGATAACAACTGCTTGGGTCTAACCGCCATCCATCCCATCGTCCATGCGTTGGCGACCGTATCTGAGAAGTTTCGTGCGGAGTTCAAGGTAACGTCAAAATCGCAGAGAGGGTATCGGTATCGTTGGTAGCGAGAATAAGGGGTAATGTAATATAATATCGGGGTATTGGCGTGGGTATCGATATCGATATCGGTGTCGGTGGGGGCCGAGGGGTATCAGGATGTATCGCTCGCTAACTGTCTCGATATCATATGCACAAAAAAAGCAATCTCTTTTCCCCAAGCCATCATCGCAAAACATTAATAATGCTTCACCTCCGTCTCAAACGTGCAATCGCTCATCTCGAGATCGACGGGGGCAATCGTCGTTTGTTGCGGCGGCATCATGCTGACGCCATAGCCATGGTGTCCATGGCCAAGGATTTGCTGGTGAGAGGGTGTGACCGAGCGAAAATCGGACGTGAAGACATTGTGATGCGTACTCGGAGGATAGCCGAGGATGGTGTCAAGTTCCGGCTGGAGCGGCAGGGGCGGTGTCTCAGTCATGCCGAGCCACTGCGCGATGGGCTGCGAGTTCATGAAAGAGGGCGTCATGGACGAGGTGATGGGGGTTTCTTGATGGGGGAGACCGTCGAATTGGTGGGTCATGATGGTATCGTGCTGGAATGATGTATATGATGGTTCTGAGTCGTACGTAGATGGTGGTAGAGACATTCCGACTGTATGCATGGGGTGCTGCTGTAGCTCGTGTGCGTGCTGCTGCTGTTCCTGTTGCGGTGGCGGCACGAATCCGACCTCAGGTTCTGGTTTGAGCTCCTGCTCCATCTCCGGCCCGGGCCCGGGTTCCGGCTCCGGCTCCGGTTCTGGTTCTAGCGGTGGTGGGGCCGGGGCTGGAGGGGCGAGCTCCACTTCGACGGCTCCAGGATTCTGTGTCGGCGCTTGCTCTGGTGGTGCGTGGCGATGCGAATCCCGGCGGACAAGAGACCCGTGACCTTCGGTAACGAGGGTGCAGGTTTCCTTGATCGGTAGACGCAACTCGGCCGGCAGCTTCGGCAATGGAGAGTGAGGTTGCGAAAAGGCAAAGGAACCGAGATTGACGACCCATTGCACCAACAGAGGGATATCGGTAAAATGGCGCGTCTCGAGAATCTTCCTCACCACGCTTGACGTGTGTGGTTGCCATTGGGGGTCCTGGGTGCCTTTCTTCCTGTCCTTCCAATGCGGTTCGACAGCCGTTTGCCGCATGAGATTCCGGATGCGGACCGAGAAGGACCAGTTGCGGTGTGTCAGGTTGTCATCGAAGTGATTTGCAACGTGGTTGAAGTACTCAGTCGCCTTCTTTTCGGCCTCGTCGTCGCAGGACGCCTCGAAAACTAGCCTGCAATTGGAGAAACCGCAGGCGAAGACGACTTGTGGACAGAGCTTAACCTGATGCGTGTCGGACGGGTGTTGGCTGTTGCCGTGGTGCTCCTTCAGGTGAGCCTCGAAGGCTGACTTCCAGTCGAAGGCCCTGCTGCAGCCGCGCTCTTGGCAGACCCATTGCACGTTGTTCTGGTGAAACTGCTTAAAGTGCCGTTTGAGATCGGCTTTGCGTGAGATAGACGTGGGAATTTTCAGCTCCCAACAAAAAGGGCATTCGAACGACGGTTTTCTCGGCGAAAGAATTGGTGACGAGGCAGCTGATGCCTTGTGTGTCGGTTTACCGACACGGTGGCCAGTCACTTGCTTATGCCTCCGTTGGCTGGATGAGCTGGCCAGCGGCTGCGACGCTGACCCAGGCAGGCCGTCATTCTCGAGCGTGAATCCTGAATGAACAGAACTTGTCTCCGAGAAGGCCAAACTACTCGAGGACCGGCCAAATGCGTTGGAAGCAAAACTTCGACCGCTCCTGCTGCTGGAAAAAGTCGATATCGACAACCGGGCGGCTGAGGGGTCTTGCCGCTAGGTCAGCTCACTGCTTGAGATAAGTAACGCTGGTTCAAGGTGACTTACCAGAGGCCAGTTCGGACTCCAAAAAGGGGAGCGAGGCTTTCCCATGCTCGTTCAAGAGCGGTGACAGTATCCTCAGGATGAGAATGGCATCAGTGAGTTGAAAGTAGGAGCGCAGCTGCCCGATAGGATCGGGGGTCGACATGGTGCCTCTATCTTCCCAGCGCATCCGGTCGACTAATATCAGGTGCTGCGCGAGATAGAGATCGCCTGCGAGAGAGATGAGACGAAGACCAGTCTTTCCAGACAGTCGGGAATGGAAGTTTCGGGATAATGGCGGGGCAAGGTCAAGCACAGGACGAAAGGAGTGTGTGGGTGCAGGGAGCCAACAAGCGAGTGCCGTGACTGATGGAGGGGTGGATGAGAACGATGAGCGATATGATGCCGCTCGGCGCAACCTTCTCAGGCGACACGGCAAGAGAGAAACAAACTCGTCAAACCAACGCGGGACAGAGCCGTTCCTCTCAGGTCAACATCGTCCAGCGCGCCAACCGGAATCTGCGCCCACCATAATCGCCCGTCAGGGCTGGAGACGAGGTTGAAGTGTGCGTCTAGCCGGTTGCACAACCCTCCCGTTGTGTCCCTCTTCCTGCCCCGGGACGCCGTGAGGACGATGTGAGGGGTCGAAGAGTGTCGATTCGTCAAATCGTCATGACCACGTTGTCGACAACGAGAGGCCGATGATATTGGTGAAAGTGGTGAGAGAGAAGATGAAGGAAGAAAACAGATGAAGAGAAGAGAACAGCTGAGGGAAATGGGCGTCCCTCGATCTCACGCCTGGCCGACTGAGACAGACCAGGAGACGAACCAGCCAACCGGCTGAGGGGTGGGCGAAGAAATTTCAAAGCGCTGTGAAGGATGGAATAAGCTTCTGGAAGCTTGCCAGTTCGCACGCAAGAGACGCCTGGCAAGGTCCCCCTCTGAAATATCCCTGCCGCGGAGCACCCCTGACTTGCATTCAACGTCAGCAAGTCAGAGTCTGGCTTGTGCTTTGGGGGTGGGAGGGGGGAGAGAAAAAAGCAATTATTCTGCGGCCTGTTCTCGTCGATGCAACCCCGATTGTGACCTCTCAGCTCTGGTGGTCAACGCCATGAAACCTGAAACGAAAAAAAGTCGCGCTCTTCGTACTTTTTCATGCTCAGTCTTTTTGAGCAAGAAAAGAATCCATGCCGAGGGAATGCATCGTCTTTTTGGGCCATTTGGGCAGAGAAGCGTTTGAGCGTTTTGGGGGGGTTACGCGGCGAAGAAGCATTGATTTCCCTATCAGGACGGTGCGCCAAGGGGGCCTGGGAGGATTGCATTGTGAGTTGAAATTGGTCTGGTTTTTGCGGGAGGGTGACCGTTATCGAGATAACGACGAGGAAAAAAAGATCGGGGCGGCACCCCGGTCGGCCGTTCTATCCCAGTCGATGAACCGCGCTCGGTGTGATGGCGAATTGACGATCACCTTCCAGCTCAGGTTCCAGAGGCGTCAGCCCGAACGTGGGAGGGTTGCAGATTCACCTCTCTCGTTTGTTGCTTTGCTGTCGCTCGCCATCTGAGCCCTTGCCTCGGCGTTCATTGGATGCTTTCCGCCGAGAGGGGCAGAGGTGTGCTGATGAGGGCTTGTGGTGGGCGGGAGTGGGCGAGTGGGCGTCGTCCCAAAATGGTGCGCAACTGTTAGTGGCTCGCCATGGACGGGGGAACTTATCGCTGACCCCCCCTATCCGTATCACCGCCTTTGGTAGGTGAACCCCCACTGCCGTTCCCGACCTCCTGCATCCAGTGGAAGGCGAATCCATCCATCAGCACCACGGTCCAAAAGACGGCAGAGGGTGACGAGAGTTCAGACGCGCTGACCACATGACAAATGCAGCACCCTGTTCCTGCAGGACGCTAGCGCGCCTTTCAATTTCCAGCTCGTTGTGATGGTGCACTCGCTGCAGCGCTGCAGCTGTCCGTATCTGACAGCGAGAGTCAGGTGCTTGCAGTCCATAGCGGGCGAGAGTTTGACGAGAACCGCGCAACAATTGAGTTCGTCTGATGTCCCACCTTCCTGGGTAATCCTGGTTGCGTCTCTCGAAACGCGACCCAAGTGTCGTAATGTGCCCCCTTCTCGCTGCCGCTGCGCGCCAGATGGGGTTCCCGACGGCTGGGCGTGCGCGCTGTGCCTGTTCACCGCGTTCACCACGCAAGGCTGCGGCAGTCCAAACCACCCCGGCGTCCCCACGACAAGGGGGTCCGACACGTCCACTCGCAGGGGCTTCACTAGTCTAGAAGCTCTCAGAGAAGCAGAAGCGCCGGGAAGAGAAGCCGGGGACGAAACCCCAAGAGGCGACACCTACCTGGGATCGGGTAACGGCCAGACGAGAGTGAACTTTGGTAAACCACCCTGTTGCGTGCTGGCACTGCACTCCGTGCATCAACGCAGATCTAGGATTGACGCACCTCGCAGTTGCAAGAGGATCGAAACATTTGGTATCCATTCGCCCAACGAAATATATACAAACCACGGAATAGTGGCGGGTGAAAGCTGACTGCACCAAGCCACAGTGCTTTTCTCACCCAGGAATTCAAGCCGCGCTACTGCGAGTCTGCGACCATCTTTTTTAGCTCCCCCTTTTTTAATAATGAAGTCAAAAACGGCTTTTGGCCCGAAAACACCGTCAACTTGCAATCAGGCTTTTGACCGAGTGCCATTTTTGTTTGCCCCTTTCCGAATGCGAAACTTTAAGTCACCGCCGCGAAATACGGCGCCCAGTTGCAACCACCGAATTCGGGTGGCATCTTACCTAGCTGCTCAGCCCAGATTGGTTCATGTGCGTGACCTTCCTGTTTGCGTTGCATCTTGCGAATTTGTTAATGACCGTGGAGACCGCAAGTGCGCTCTCGCATCAGCTCTTTGCGAATCCGATCCTTCTCTGTGTGCAACTTGTTAGCTCAGTTCCCTGAACACCCGGACAAGGTATAACATACCGCTATCCCAGGTAATGAACTCGTGAAGGGCTGATCCGGTCGGCACCATGGGCAGAACAGGAACCTTCTTGTCCGTCACCACCTCGAGCAACGCCGGCCCATCGGTCTCAATCAGCCACTTCAGGCCATCGACAACCTCCTCAGGTTTTGTGAGGCGTCTGCCCTGGACACCCATGGCATCCGCCAGCTTCATGAAGTTGGGGTTCTTTTGGTGAGTGTGCGAGTAGCGGTCTTCATAGAACAGGTTCTGCCATTGAGTGACCATGCCTTGCTCCTCGTTGTTTAGAACGATGACCTTTACGCCAATGTTAAACTGAGCAGCCGTGGAAAGCTCGGTCAACGTCATGCAGAACGACGCATCACCGTCAATGTCGATAACAAGCGCGTCGGGCTTAGCCACCTTTGCGCCGATGGCTGCGGGGAGGCCGTAGCCCATGGTACCAAGACCACCAGAGGTGATCATGGACCGAGGATGCCTCCACCTGAAGTGCTGAGCGGTCCACATCTGATGCTGGCCGACACCGGTCGAGATGTATGTGTTTTGCTTGCGATCAGCAGTGAGCTTGCTCAGTTCCTCGATCAAGGTTTGTGGCTTGATAAGTCCGTTGGTGCCCGATCTCTCGTAATCGGAAAGAGGCCATTTCCTCTTCCACTCGTTGATTTCGTTGAACCAAGATTGCCGGTCGCTCATCGATTTGGCATCCACCTGCGGCAAAAGAAGCTCCAAGTTCGCGCCTACGTCACCCTCAATGGCCTCAGTTGCCTGAACAACCTTGTTGATGTTCTTGGGCATGATTTCAAAGTGGACGATACCTCCGCGGCCCTCCTTAGCAGCCGCCTTGGCGGCCGGAGCGAACTTGGCGATGGCTCCGGTGACACGGTCATCGAACCGGCCTCCCAGGGCAATGATCAAGTCAGCCTCCTGCATTGCCATGTTGGCGTAGGCAGAGCCGTGCATGCCGAGCATGTGCAGGGACTTCTCGTCAAGCTCATCAAACGCGCCCAAGCCGTGGAGCGACGTAGTGACAGGAAGAGAAGCCTTGTCAGCGAGAGCCTTGAGCAGCTCTGGGCCACGCTCGGAGCAGATAACGCCGTGACCGGCGTAGATGAGGGGCTTCTTGGCGATGTTGATCAGGTTAGCAACGCGGGTGATGGAGGCGTCGAGAGCCTTTCTGCTCAGTTCCAGGGCGGCACGGGACGCAGCGCTCGGAATAGTGGGAATCGCTGATTCTGTGGGAATTGCCCTCCTCAGGACACCGGCAGTAATGTCCTTGGGAAGATCGACGAGGACGGGACCGGGGCGGCCGCTAGTGGCGATCTCGAAAGCCTCGTTTATCCTGCGGGGCAACTCGGCGACACTCTTGACCATAACGTTCCACTTGGTGCATGACCGTGAGATACCAATGACATCAGCTTCCTGGAAAGCGTCACTGCCAATAGCAGATGTGACGACCTGGCCGCAGAACACGACCATAGGTGTGCCGTCAGCCAGAGCGTCTGCCATGGGAGTGACCACGTTGGTAGCACCAGGACCCGAAGTCACCAGAACAACACCGGGTTTTCCCGAGGCCCTGGCATAGCCTTCTGCCATATGCCCAGCTCCTTGTTCATGTTTGGGGAGAATGAAGTCGAAATGTGGGGAATTGTAGATCGCGTCGAACACGGGAAGGATAGCGCCGCCAGGATAACCGACTTGGTCGAAGTTAGTTCACGAAGAAACGAACAATTGGGGGCTAGGCGACAAACAGATGTGCTTCACATCATGCCTCAACATCATTTCATGGAAAATCTCTCCTCCTGTCTTCCCAATGAACCTTGAGGGGATCAGGTAGTTAGCTTCTATTCTGCTGCCAAGCAAGCGATCGGAAGTGATGGGCAACCTACGATTCGTCCATGTTGCTCTTCTGGGCCCCAACAAGAGGTTGTACATGTTCTTTTGTGGTGGCAGGATTGAAAGATGGGCTGGGCACTGGCCGGAGGTCGCTACTGTGGACATGGTGTCAGTCGTCGGTGAAGATTGCGGTGAGTCAGCTACACCGGGGAAGAACATACGTTGGCGGGGCCTTTGCGGTGGCCGAGGTCGTTTGATTCCTAACATTGGCAGGGCCATTGCGTCTCGCTGTCACGACCGAGCCCTTTGTAGAGCTAGTAAAGGTGCGTTGCGCAGCTGTTCGAGATTCGGCCAACGCCTTCAAGGCGCGGCCCGCGGACCGGGAGCGGAGCATTGCTGGAAGCGAAACAACGGCGAGGACGCCGGCAAACCTAAAAAGCAAAGACAAGAGTAAAGGAAATAGAAAACGATAACAGCGGAACTGTTACGTAGATATAGCACAGTATTCAGTGCCGTTCATAGGAACGTGGAAGGGCGGACGGCTTGGAGTGGAGAGGTTGTAGATGTGAAGCTGTGAAAGAATAGCCCAGCTTCTGGGAAAGTCAACGGTGAGTCGACCGACCAAAATTTTGGCCATTGGAAGTGGGGTAAGAACAAACATGTGTGCGCACGGATCGTATTCTGGCTCGATGTGGCGATATCGGCATTGACCCGGGTCAAGAAAATTCAGGATTACAGGAATTGAAGACGAATTGGCCACTCTGAACCAAGTTATGATGCTGATCACGAAGCCGCGTTTCGGAGAGTCAGACGAAGTCGCACAAGTGAACAATTGTTTTTCTCGAGTCAACTGCAATGTTGAGTTTCCCGGCGTTTGAGTTTGAGCATGCCAAGTCACGCGATCAGTGGGATTTTGGCTCGATCAGTGTAACGCCCTCTCCAGGGCCATCCACGTCTGCCATCAAGGGACTTCCCCGTTTTGCGGGGAAGTGTTTGCCCAATCGGTGTGCGACATATTTCCCCGCAAACACTGCTCGTTTCGTTCCTTTTCGGCAACCCGGCCATCGGCCTCGGCTGGATGGAGGTCTCAGCACCAAGCGCTGGGTAGGGTGTGAGATGGCGCCTTGAGGTGAACAGTTTTGATTCAGTGAGCCCGTATACCTGTTTCTGAAGTGGGAGCTGAGATGACGGCCCTCTGGTCCCTTTTTTTTTTTTTGTCGCAGGACCCTGCATGTGTGTGCCTCAACTGTCATGGACGCCGTCTGCGACTAACTAGTGCACCCCACCAAATCATCTCCATCATCTCTTACAACACTGTCCCTTGCAGAAATTTCCGCCTCCGACGTCACCCGACTGCGGATGTGTTTGAACATCTTCGCAAAATTGTTCATGGAAAAAAACTTCATTACCTATTGATCGCATACCGCCCTACAGTTATTTTATTGCTATAAGCCTACCTACCTAGCCAAGTCAAATCAACTAGTTTCTGAAGCCAAAATATTTGCGCCTGCTTCTCGCCGTGCCCCAAAGTTGGTGGAATCTTTGTTGGAAACCCATTTTAACCTCCGAGGACACCACCCAAGAGTCCACCACCTCCGCCGCTCTTCTTCTTCTTCTTATCGCCTCCGGTGATGGAGCCAAGGCCCAATCCTTCAAGCACGCGGTTCAAGCCCAATGTACCAAGCAGGCCATCGATCAAACCTCCAAGTCCAAGACCGCTCAACTATGTTCAAGTCAGTATCTTGGTTACACCCAATATACATCCAGTTATGACTTACCAGTCTGCCAACGAGGTTGAGCACACCGCTCAGGAGTAATCCAACAGCAGCCAAAATCTGGAAAAGTGGCTCGTTGAGAAGACCCCAGAGAGGGTTCAGTTCCTTCTTGGCATGAGGCATGTCCTCGAGCTTCTTCTTGGCATTCTCAATGCATGTGGTCACGTCACCAGTAAGATCTTTGAGGACATCAGCAAGGTGATACTCCTCGGGGGTGGCGTCACGGGCTGCCGTCTTGTGTTTTGCGTTGGCGGAAATGCGGCCATCAGGGTCGAGCCCCTTGATGATACCCTTGGCCTCGGTGAGAATCCGGCCACCTTCCTCGATTAGCGGTCGGACTTCACGGACCAAGGCTTCCTCGTCACGCTCCTCCTCCGGAGTACGCTCAGCTTTGTCGATTTTCTGCCGACGGTTATTAGATAGGTTGCCAGCAACAAAAGATACAAGGGGAAAGAAAAGAAACATACCTCGGTTATCATTTTGCAGATGGGACGGATCTTGTCCAGGCACTGCTCAATGCAGACGGACATCTGGATAGCAAGCTTGCGATCTCTCTCAGCTTGCTCGGCCTTCTCCTTCTCTTCGGGAGTCTCAGTCTCCTTGGGCAGGTCCTCGAGAAGAGTGCAGTGGCCGATGACGGTTCCCTTACGATCAACGACGTCTCCGTCATCGTCAATCTCCTTTCCAGAACACGTCGTAGGGTCTCCCGACGTCAGCTTGCCGATAATGTTTCCGTCCTCGTCGACGACATTGCCCTCTCGGTTCACGCGTCGGCCAGTCATGGGGTTCTTCTTGTGCTCAACCTGCTCAGGCTCCCAACGCTCGGCCTTACCGATGGTGTTTCCATTACGGTCAAGGACGTCACCATCCTCATCGACAGCGCGGCCAAAGAGGACTTTGGGATCGCCCGAAACGAGACGGCCGACAATGTCTCCCGATGGGGTAACAACTGTGCCGTCCTTGGCCACGGTGCAGCCTTGAAGTTCGGCGAATGGACCCTCCTTCATGCCCTCGCGTTCACCCTCGGGAACGACATCAGCCTTTCCGAGAATGTCACCGCTCTCGCTGAGAATGTTGCCCTGCTTGTCACACATTCGGCCAACCATTCTCTTCACGTCGCCCTCGACAACACGGCCGAAGATGACGCCGCTTCCGTCGACGACGTTTCCAGCCTTGTTGACTCGCTTTCCAGCGAGAATGGATCGGTCGACCTCAGCTTCCGGCTCAGGCTCCGCCTCGGGCTCGGGCTCCCAGCGCTCTGCCTTGCCAATGACGTTTCCGCCCTTGTCAAGAATGTCGCCGTCGGGGTCAACCGACTTGCCGCGGAGCTGCTTGATGTCGCCCTCAATGACCTTGCCCACCCACTCGCCGTTGGACACAACCATGCCGTTTCCGTCGACGACAGCATCAGGGAAGCTCTCAAACGGCGCGGGCTCCTTCATCATGTCGTCGCGCTCGCTCTCGGTAACGGGCTCGGCCCGACCAATAACCTTGCCGTTGTCGCTCCAGATGTCGCCGTTCTCGTCCACCTTCTTGCCGATGAGGTACATGAGGATGCCTTCGGTGACGCGGCCCACCACCTTGCCGTCACTATCGACGATATTGCCGCCTTTATTGACTTTTCCGCCTTTGAGAACGGAAAAGTCGAGATTCTCGGCGACTGTGGCAGATTCGCCCACCGTCTGGGGAACGCCTTCAGCTGCGGTGCCCTCTGGTGCAGTACCTTCGGCAGCGGTGTCTCGAGCTTCAATACCCTCGGCGGCCTTGGAGTCCAGATCTGTCGGGGCAGTCTCAGCCTGTGGCTGCTCCTCAACGCCAGACAGACCGCCGGCTGCGGTCTCGGCCTTTTCAGACGCAGTTGGCGCATTCTCCTCCCCCTCCTCAGCAAGGCCAGCTTGATCCTTATCTGACACCGTGGGTGCTGTCTTATCCTGGATTTCCGAAGTCCCTTCCTCCCCCGCCTCCTCCAGGCCCTTTTGAGAGACAGCAGGCTGCTGCTGCTGCTCACCCTGCGACTTTACACTCCGATCAGGCAAGGCGGCACCAGACTGCGCGGCCTGGATAAACGACTCGCGTGCCTCGCTCGTCGACTGGCCCTCGGAGGCTTTGTCAAACGCATTCTTGGCCTCTTCAGTCAGCTCAGATTTGGACTGGGAAGTCGACTCTTGCGCCTCGCTGGCCGCAGCTTGTTCGTCCGTCTCAGCTTGGCTTTCTTGCTCTCCGTCATGAACGCCATTGACTTCCTTGTCCTGAATGGGTTTCGGCTCAACCTCACTAAGACCGTTGACTTCCTGGCGCTTGTTGTTGGTGCCAGACATGGACTTGTCCTTCATCTTAATGGCATTACTTCCCTCCTCCTCTTGGATATCGTCGAGCGGATTCTCCTTTTGGTGCGTGTAGTGGCTCGGCGAGAGGTCTTGGTCTTCCGAGTTAACATCAGAAGAGGCTGCTGCTGCTGCTGTTTCCTTGGCAGGAGGAGGCGTCGCAGCGGAGCGAGGAGCCGCCGCGTCTGAGTGTGTTGAGTCGGCGGTTTTGGCGCCGGACTTGGCGCCGGGCCAGGAGCCCGGGGGGAGCGTCTTTTTGGCGAGGTCGCTCATTGGGTAGTTGAAAAAGATCTCCGTGGTTTTTGTTTGGGTGTTGTAAGTTGTTGTTGTTGTTGTGATAGGTTTAAAAAGGTATAGTGATATATCAGATCAGATCAGATCAGATGAGACTTGGAATGGGAAGTTTTGGTGGATGTGATCAAGAGATGTTTGGGGAACAAGATTATTTGTGCAAACTAGCTTTTATTTACGTAGGTAGATTAGGTAGGTAGGTCAGGTAGGTAAAGGTACATACATACAAGTACATGTATGTCACCCACCAGTCACCAGTCCTTTTTTCCCGGAAACTTGTTTTCTTGTTTTCTTTTGCTTCTTGTTCATTCTACTGCAAGAAACTAGAGAGCATGTCCAGTTGTGGTATGTTGTGTGTGTGTGTGTGTATCCATCCATGTGTGAAGCATGTTGTTGAAGCTTTGAGGTTTTCTCATAAGACGTCATAGTGGTATGCCTTGTTACGTCACGGGGAGGGGACTGGATACCTAGAGAAGGGGAGATGAGATGGGGGGTGTGGTTTTAGTCTCTCATATTCTTTGGTTTACCAAAGTTGGAGAAAGAACAGAGAGGGAAGGAAGTTGCACAGATGTGCGCAAGGTACCTTGCTTTACCTAGTGTATAACAAGAGGGTGAAGAGGCAGAGAGAGAGACAACATGGGAAAGGGGAGAATTGTACAGTCAATGGGGAAACGAGCGGGACGGAAAGGAATGACTTCATGACTTACGGAGAGTGGAGAGGTCCGGGAAACAGACCAGTCGGGATGTTTTGTTTTGTTGCGAGGGATTGGGATAGAGGAAAAAAGATGTCATTGGTGTGGCGCACAGGGAGGAAGTCTCCTAGTGTAGTGTACGTCTCCGCGCTCGGTCTGTGTCTGGCTGAAACGGAGGAACTCGTTGGAACTGCAAAAGGATGATCGGCAAACCCTGTGGCTTGAAGAATTGGGGGTGCGTTTACGACGAAGTATCGTGTGGCGAAGACAATAGCTCGGGATGAAGATGGCGTGGCTGGATGGGAAGATCAACGGGGGTATGGCGCTCGATGATGCCAAGATTGAATATCCGCTCTTTGTTTCTGTTTCGGCTCACCTTGAGCTGGTTCGTCACCGTGTTGATCACCCTATGCTGGCTAGAGTACACCGGGGAGTTGGTATATCGGATGCTGTGTTTTGTAGTTAGGACTAGACTTAGACCAGGGTGGAGTAAAAAATTGGGATTGAATGTGACCGTTTCGTGTTGGTAACCGTTACAAATATGGCGTGTGCCTTGAGGATGAACGTCGTAAGGTCCTGCGAGTTCTGCGGAGCAGGAGTGGAGAGAAACAAGGCGTGGGCAGCCCCAAGCCCCGTTTCTCGGGCCCTAGGTGCGGATGGGTACGTCATATTTTCCCTCCATGCCCGCTTCACCGTTCCGATAGGTCCCAACAGGTTGCGTATATCACTGCAGACCGGTGAGCGTTTTCAACGGAAACAAAAATAGCTTTGCGGCAGCCGAGAGATCTTCGATGCACGGAGCCAAACCCGCGGATCTCCAACAGCATCTTCAACTGGAACGTCGTCTCAACCTCGGTCCTACACTTTAAACCGGCTACATTTTCAGATTTCGTGAAATTTTTTAATATACTCTCGACATAAAATCCTCTCATATCGTCTGACATCGCCCCTTCCAGTGCCTGCAATGCCACATGCGAAACCTAGCTCCAACTCCAACACGCCGTTACCATGACGGATACCATAACCGATACAACTACGAAAAAGTAATATTAGGCTTAACCTGCTGCCCCCCAAACACAGTTGGAATCCGAATCGTCAACTGTATCCCCTCAGTCGTCGACTTCACATCAAGAAAAATGTCAGACGGGCTCTCTCCTGGATTTTCCTTCCTCCACGCTTCAGCGTTTTGCCTTCGCTCATCCTCGGTCCTTCTTGGTCTCGGCTGATCCGCTGGCCCCGGCTGAGGAGGTGGTGATGGCAACGGCTGCGTAGCCGGCTGTGCCGGCCGAGGTGGTAGGGTTGGACCTCGCTGCCGATCCTCCGGTTCTTGGGGTTGCCTCTGTCGTTCCCGGGCTTCGCGATGGAGGGGGTTATTATTGTCGTGGAACTTACCGACAATGTTGCCGTCACTGTCGAGTATGTTCCCTTCCCCGTCCACCATGAGCGAGGCGTTGCTACGACCCATAATGTCGAATAAGCTCCGCGGGGCCTGGGCGTGATTTTGCGGCAAGTTTCCCTTACGTTCAATCTCGAGGTCGGCAACGTAGCCGAGCAGCTCCCCGTTGTCGCCGAGAATGTCGCCTTGCCGGTTAGAGACGCGGCGGCCTACGATAGAGGGGAGATCGCCGCCGGCTCGGGCGAGAACTTGGCCTGTCTTGTCGTCCACAATGTCGCCGGATTCGTCGACTGGTTTTCCCATGAGGAACGATCCCACAAACGGCGGTAGCTGCGGCCGTGTGGGGATCGTCGGGGAGATGGGCGGGATGCTGCCGATCTTGGGGATGGGAGCCACGTAGGCTGGTGGCTTTTTGGACCGGTCTGGAAGCGATGGCTTTTCTTTCCCTTTGGGAGGAGGCCGTTGCGGCTCCTCTTCGTGAACCTCTTCTTCATCGTCAACCTCGCTATCCTCACGCTCGATCTCGATAATATCATCGGTTGAGCTGGATGTTGCGCAGCCGTGGGATATAGAGCCTGGTTTTGCTGCCATGGTTGTCGTGTGGTGTGTAATGTGTGTTGGAATACTGTCCAACAATTTCCTGACGCCAGTATTGGACCCTCAGCGACGATTTGAACGTTGGACGAAGTGCCAGACTGATACAATGTGAAATTGGAAGGTCTTTGTCACACAGTAGGTCTCTCAGCTCACTAACTGCGCGCTCCACGTATCACTTGCGTGTACATCACCGAACCAGCTTGTGTGCTCATTCGATGGTGTTGGGCCCAAGTGAAGTGAGAGACCTACGTCATAGCGGGGGCGGTTCTTGAACCCGCTAAATGTGCTGTGGCTTGGCGCGTGTTTCATGAAAAGTGGAAGGGGAGCGGAAGACGCAGCCTCGGTGGATGTGGAAACCGGTGGAATCTACGAATACAAGGCAGCGCGGTCCTGGCTAGAATGGAACCATGGCCGAGTGTTAGAACGGTATTCCACTAACTATTCATTCCGTTGTGAAGCAGGGGGGGAGACGGCACCAAAACGGAATGACGTCAGTGGCACCCCCTCCAACCCAAATACCAAGAATCACCATCTCGATCGTAAAGGGCGCCCTCCAGTAAATTGCCGCCTTGCATGAATGACTGGGGTTTTGACAATACGAGGTGCGTGAATGCGAAACTTCTCACGGTATTGGTGTTTTTTCCTTTTTGTTGCGCCACCCCGTCATACCACCTGTAATAGCCTGAAAGGTGTTAAGCTCAGGGTAGCGTAACTTCCAAGGTGAGAAGTTGGCTGGTGCACTATGTTACCCCGCGAAATAGACGCGCTTACACAAGGTGCACATGTATTTTTGTCGTGGATTTAGCCATTACCCACAGGAAGAAAGCTTTAAAGTTCAGTTCGTGAAACGCGCCAATGTCGTATCTGGCGCATGTTTCTGCCCTCGGGTCGGATAGCTGCAGCATCGCGCACCGTGCTGTCTCGCCTCGAGCCGTGGCCGGGTTCGCGGGCTTGTGTCCTGTACTATTAGTGCACAGCGGGGGTTTGTGTCCACCTCGAGGTACCGATCACGAGACTATATGCTAGCAAATAATGACTTTCCCATATGTGCACAGCTGGAGGACACTTGGAAATGATATTAATGATTCTATTGTGCAAAAGTACAAAACCCCTTAACCAAGATTCAGCCACCCAAACTCCGTTTTGACCGCATCTCCGTAGTACACAGTGAGGATAGATTAGCTGGAGGCATAGCCTCTCCTTATATAAGGTAGATAAAAAGTAACCGACGGTGCTAGTTGCTTCAGTTCCTAAGGAATTAGCACCGTATCCCCATATATGAATCTTTTTGGTCCTTGAAGTGGCATCCTCCTGCTCGTCAAGGGGGAAAAGAAAAGGGAAGGACAGGTGATGTGTGTGAATGTGAAAGCAGCGGGAAATGAAAATAAATGACATGAGCAACGCTCTCCTCCCAGACCCGATATCCCACATGACATTGCTTCCACCCATGAATGTGCTGGCCCCCAATTCCTCCTCTTCTCGTGTTCCCCGGGCGCGATCGTGTCTATTATGACATGTCTCTTGCTCAAGTTTCTCTACATGGACCTTTAGCCTAAGTAAGAAACATGACGGATACGACTGTAGGAGATGTTCGGGGATTGTTGCACAGGGACTATAGACTGCAGTCCTTGACGTTGGTACAGCAGGAGGGAGGGGGGGAGAAAATAGAGAATCAACGTACAAGAGAGCAAGCTCAAGATCACCGTGAATCTTGGCCTTGAGTGTGATCTCAATGTCGAGATTTAGGTCGAGGCGGAGACGGAGGGTATCGCTCTTCCCACCGCCGCCCTTCTGGTCAACGGCATTTCCGGCTACGCCGCCCAATGTGTTGGTGACGCCCCCGACAAGGCCACCCGCTGTCTGGCCGACATTGCCGAGCTGGAGGTTGTCTAGAGGGCCTTGTTGCTGTTGCTGCATCTGTCGTTGGCCACGTCTCCGCTGAGGAGGAGCATAGTCTTCCGACTCCTCGCCCTCTGACTCGTACACCTGGGTCTTTTGCTGCCGCTTGGGCTTCTTCTCATCCGCGCTGCTTCGGGAGGCCATGGTTGCGTTGCGTGTCGCAAAGGATTACTTTGAAGAATGGGCGTTGTTTTCTTTGGTCAAGGGTCGAGAGGTGATTGTCTAAGGGTCTCTAAGATCCCGAGATGGGTGCTGGATGTTGGTCCATTAAAAGGTAGCATCTCAAAGGACCCTGAGCCCCCCAAAACCGGATTTGATGCATCATGAAGTCATTTGCACTCGAGATTCCGGTGTGCACGAGCGGATGACCTAGCTTTGAAACGCCGGCATCCAATAGACGGAAAACGCTCGTCTTCTCGAGCCCACCGCATGCACTTGAAAGGTGGGGGGTGTGTGCCAAGAAATCGAATGCAACTTCCTTGTTAGTGGACTTGCATGCTGCTACCTTGGATCTGCCCGCTATATGCCCGCCGCTAAACTCCCGCCCGAAACGGTGTCTCCGCTACAACGGCCAACCTTTTCCAAGCTGCGGAACGCAACGCCGCTAGCCCTTTTCCCCTTTAACGTAGCGGCTCTCCATGCCCAGCTGCATCCTGCGGCGGAGCTTGATGGGAAGCCACTGCAGAGGTCTCCTTGGGCGTTTCAAGTCCCCACCCTCCCCCTCCTCGCCTTTGTCCTCAGCGTCGACTTCGTCCTCCGACTCGTCTGACTCCTCCGTTTCGTCCGTTCCTCCACTCGATCGTATCCGCCCGTCCCCGTCCCACGCGACCACCCATTTCTTGTTTTCGAGCTGGACGGCGACGAAATTAGCGTCGTCACCTTCGAGCGTCAGCCACTGTTCGTCATTACTCCAATGCCACGGTCCAATCGTGTGTCCGCCCAGCGTCTCGCCCCGACTGCCGTGCCGGACCAAGTGGCTGTCTTTGTCGACAAAGATCCAGCCCAGCGCTGGCGGGTCATCCGATACCGTGCTCACAAGGCCCAGGTGCTGCGCTTCCGAAGGATACATGAAGTACCACCCCATGAACTTGTGGCCCGGCATGGGCGCGGCTGGGTGGTCGATCCACATCTGTTTCTCCCTTGTCAGCATCTGGTGTTGTGGTTGTGTGGAGGCCCTCTCCCGCGGCCAGTGATGTCATAGTTGACCGACTTACCTTGCCATCTTTGAGGATGCATGAACACTCCACGGGCCCGTTTTCGTCCAGGCAAACGGTGGCTGTGAGGTGGAACTTAGCCTTCTCCTTCGCTGCAGCGTTCGCCTTCTTTTGCGCGCTGAGGGCCTCGCAGACCCCAATAGTGGTAGGTATGGCCGAGACGATCAGAAGCCCAATCACCATAGCTGTTGAATAGCTGCCGAAGCTAAGTTGAGAGGTCCGAAGCAATGGAAAAGCAAATCTAGTCAGACGAGTGTCTTGGAAGCTGAAGCTTCGGAACAACAACTGCTTGGTGGTTGGATAGGCCTTTCGTCATATAGGCTTGATGTGTTAACCCACCGTTTTCCCCAGAACCGTTTTGAGCCCCTGGCCTCCCCTTCCGTTCACACCCAACCCCCCAGCCCAAGCGATGTCATTTTCATGCAAGTTCACGGTCGGCTAGTGGCCGTGGACGCATTACCCCCAAAGCTTGTTTTCTCAAACATGCAGTGCTGGTTAGACACACCCACACACCCTCCTGTCCGCGTGCCTCAACGTCATCCTTCTCCATGGCTCTCTGCGGTCTTCTGTGGGGGGTGTGTGTTAAAGAAAACCTGTTGTTGCTTGACCCCATATCCCAACTTACATAGTATGTCGTCACCGGGGACCAGGGGAAGCGTGATCTGGCAGAGATGCTACCGGCTACCACGAAAACATGTTTTTCTTTGGCGAGGGAATCGTGCATAAGGGGTCTTGAAGACCCTGGGAGGATCCTTGGTGTCGCAGCTAGCAAAGAAAGTCCGTCTTACCCTCAGCAATACCAATCTCCATCCTGAACACTTATACACTTTCATCGTGCACGCTCTCTGCCTCTTGAACTTTTACCATATTGTCACTACAGACAAACTGCTTTCATATCAAACCGTAAAAAATGGCGTCGGTAAGCTGGGCTACGTATACTGGAGTTTCTCCCCCATATTAACCCGTCATCAGCAGCAGAAGCCTGACGAAGTCCCCAAAGTGGGTGACGATAACAAGATCGAGCAGCCAGCTGCCACTCCCCAGGAGGAACAGCCCCAGACAAGGCCGGAAACCACAGTCCAGAACGACGAGCCTGAGCATGAAGAGGGCAATGAGGGTGAGGAGTATGACGAAGAAGATCCCGACGCCGAGAACCAAGAGGTTCTAGACGACGACTGGCAAGGCGAGGATGGTGAGGAAGAGGCCTACGATGAGGACCAGCCCGAAGGCGAGGGTGAGGAGAACTACGATGAAGAGGAAGAGGCTGAGCCCGTCGAGGACGCCCAGGAAGAAGAGGAGGAAGAGGAGCCTGAGCCCGAGCCCGAGCCGGAACCGGTCAAGCCCTCCCGCCGCCGCAAGCCCACTAAGCCGGAAGCCGAAGGTAGCACTCCGGCATCGTCTCAGCCACCTACGCCCAAGGACGATGAGAAGCCCCAACCGCAGTGGATGCGCGAGGGCAGGGGACAACGACAGCAGCAGAACCAGGAACTCGCCCCTGCGCCCCGTCGCAAGAAGAGGGGTGAGGAGAAGATGTCGTACCAGCAGCAGCAGCGCATGTTGTATCAGCAGCAACAGCAGCAGATGCAGATGCAA
>Ga0247760_1001770_pt1 | contig 18729 bp, 23 predicted proteins | sample UWRJL171409R4_FD_179936 | JGI IMG/M metagenome (GOLD analysis project Ga0247760, IMG submission 179936) | Plant litter microbial communities from Arlington Agricultural Research Station in Wisconsin, United States - UWRJ-L171-409R-4 | ecosystem: Environmental > Terrestrial > Plant litter >... | reverse complement strand
AGTTCTTTACAAACTGGTCGGGTTGCTTGCGATACGGATTCGGGCCTGGAATGTGCACCGACAGTTACTTCGTGGTGTTATCATCCATATTGTGTAAAGCGGCTAGCAGCTGTCAGCGCGCGCGAGGAGGGGTTATGTGTACTCCGTTGCATAGTCTCGGGGGCGTGGGTGGTGGGTGGATTCTTTAAAGGAGTAGAAATGAATAGAGCCTCGTTGAGATTACCTTCCCGGCAGGTTTGTGGAATCTGAGTTGAGGGGTGACGAGCATCTCCGACTAACATTTCAGAGTGGAGATGGAATTCGATGGCGCTGACAAAGCGTGTTTGTTGCCATCTGTTCATCAAACAGGCGGAGTGGCCGAGTGGTTATGGCGCTGGTTTTAGGATTTCACTATCTACTCCACCAGTGGGAAACCGCGCGAGTTCGAATCTCGTCTTCGTCATCAATAACTCATACCAGAGCGCCAGAAACACCCCCTAGGTGTGGCGTTGCAGGCAGAAATTTTTTTTTTTTGGTTGGTACGTGGGGGCTGTTGGTAAGCGTTGAGTTACCAAAGGCCATGTAAATGCAGCATTCGCAGCTACCTATCCAAGCTGCACAGAATGCATTCGGGCATTCCGTAATCCAAAGCAACGATAACTGAACAAAAATCCTCATTATATACCTCTTCCCCTATTCCACCTCCTCATTAGGCCTTTTTATCACCCACCACATCACCCGACCCAGTCGGCGTCACGATCCCCACCGCAGAAGCATCATCGTGGATATACATAACCATGACCTTGGGCCCAGGGTAATGCCGAACAGCATGGAGTCCCCACCAAATCCCCGTAATAGCCACCACACCCACGAGAATGACAGCATTGTAGTTCATCGTCGTGACTGTAGTTGGCATGGCGTACGCTACGCGTGCATCCTCTCGTTAATAAGCTAGACACAGAAAATACTGGACCGGAAATTACTTACGGAAGCAATAAAACGTGTTGAACAGCACGATGAACAGCACTGCCAATATATTCACGGGAAGCCCCAGCTTGCCCAGGTAGAACGGACCAGGCGGGAAATACTTCCTTCCCGTGACAACATTGGCCGCAAATGGGATAGCGTACGATGTCGTGGTGAGGATGATGAAGGACCCTGCGAGGTTAAGGAAAGCCACGGGGCTGCCCAGCGGGATGGCGCCTAGGCCGGTGGCGATGACAGCTGTCGGATCGGTTAACAAGTCTTCTGCTGTGGCGAGATTTCTCGAGATACACACCGACAAATAGTGTCGCCGGAACCGGACAGCTGAGCTTCTCATCGACCTTGGAGAAGAAACCCGAAAATGGCACGGCATTGTCGCGGGCCAGCGCCCAGTAGATGCGGGAGTTGGTGACAGTGGTTCCTATGCAGCAGCAGATTGTGGAGCACCATATAATGAAAAGAAGGCCGAATGTAGCCCCGGCGTTGGGATTCCCATTTCCGTCCACCGTAGCCTGTTCATAGATGTTCACCAGAGGGTATGTGTTGATGCCCAGGGTCAACACGCTTATGTCAGTGATAGCGTATGAGATGGCAATAGCAAAACAGAACGCATCTGCAAAAGGTCAATTTCGGAACCACAGACAAGAATTTTTCGAGACCTACAGAGAAAACCGAGACCAATTTGGAGAGCAATGGCAATCGGAAGGTCTCTCTTGGGATGTGGCAGCTCTTCTGCCATGTGCTGGTACCAGTCAGTCTAAGCACTAAAACATGGGAGATGACAATCCGGCCCCACCGTAATAGCATCAGGAGTTCCAATCGTGAATGCGCCATTCAAAACACCAAGCAAGAATGCTACACCGCCCGACCACCCAGTGAGATTGTTTTCGTCAAACGAGCCCCAGACAAAATAGTTGCTCGCATGTTGCTTGGGCATGGCGGCTAGGACAACAATCGTAATAACGCCGCCCACGATTACGAAGAACATGCCCGCGTTCTGTGTGTGTGGGATAACTCGGTTCGCAAAGATGATGAGCGCCGTGCCTCCCCAGAGGATCAACAGGTAGGCAATATAGACGTGCCAGGCCTCAAACGCGTAAGTATCCCGATGGTACACGACATACATGTTGACCGAGATGTTCGCTCCGATTTGGACTAAAGCGGCGAGATCGAACATCCATCCATAAAAGTTGATCCACCCGGTGACGAATCCTAGGAACCGACCCCATTTTTGCCCACCAGCAATTGTTGCCCAGTGGTAAACGCCGCCGGCGGTCGGAACAGACGAGGCAAACTATGACATCGCCGTTAGATGCTGGAGTTTATACAAGGTGGGCATTCGATGAGATGCATACTTCGGCTAGACCCAACCCGATAAAAGTGTAATAAAAAAGGGCGACGATGAGGCCGAAGATGAGACCCGGGGGTCCGCCATTGACTGTGCGAATCAGCCAACAAGCCTGGACACCAGACATCACATTACAGGAGAGTGTTATTGAACATACGAATAGATACCGAGATCGAGGATCCCAAAGCAACCCACGCATTATCTACTGTCACAGCGATGCCTGCCAAACCAAGAAGGCCATACTGCCGCTTCAGTTGATCCCTGTATCCTGAGGCATTGAGAACGACGCCATTCTCGACGACGGCAACAGTCTCGTCTTCGGATCCCCTGTCCAGCACAGTCCCTTTTGCCGTCACCGAATCGTTGACCATTTCGCTCATCTTGATCACGTTGCGTTTTGGTTGCGAGTTGTTGACAAAAGCTTTTTCGTCTCGGCAATGCCAAGGCGCAGCTCGAAGCTAGGGGCGGAGCTCAGTGTTGGTGTAAGAGAAGCCAAGAGTGCTGATCTTACTTGTAAGATATCTGCAAATTTGAAAAAGATTCAGTTGGAGAAGCTTGCCACAGCAGGCCACGTTGAAGAAAATCCAGCGAGAGCTTTCCAAGACCAAGAAAGCTCTCTTCAAAATGCTGGAAAAAAGGGAAGACCGACGCGTCACCATCCGGCCCTGATAAGACGCCGAGCATTAAATATCAAGCTACAAACGACCCATTGGGGTGTTATTTCCAGACTTCTGGATTCAGCACCCTCCACTATCTTTCCGATAGCGACCTGCTGCTCATCGACAAGGATTTGATTGATAAGAGCTCTGACCATCCAAAACACCAGTCAGTGCCAGGGTCCAGAGCTCTCCGTTCATGGAAGTGCCTTGCAGCTTCTCAACCCGTTCGTTGGAGGGGGACTCGTGACGGCCCGGGCCTATCAAGACGTCGCTGGGGAAGGATGGCGCCGCAACCATGCAGTTATCAGGACCACGGGTTCCGACGGTTTCATCACCGGGTTGGGCGGTGTGGAGGGTGGTTTCCCTCATGGATCGGAATTCGTGGGCATTTTTCTTGCACCAGTTTTCCCATCATGGCTTGATTCCTTGCGACCCGTCATCCCCAGAACTTGCTGGGCAATCAAAGCATTTGGTGGTGGTGGCGTGTTTTAGGTCTCACGATGCCTTGCCCTACACATGGGGAAGCTGGGGTGTGGAGGCCAAATCCGGCAAAATTCACCCCGACGTCGAGCTGGTTGGCTGGTTATCAGGCGGCAGGTGAGCCCTGACGGCATTTGGGAAGCCCGAAGCTTTGCATGGCCGCCAAAACAATAAGGACAAACAAAGAAAAGCCACGAGTTTTGAAGGATCATCGTATCCGAGAACTGGATTGAGGAAACGTGATTCAGAGTATTACAATGGTTGTTGGGATTGGGGTTGGTTTTAACATATTGCGAAGAAACTGAAAGTGTTAGGTAACACTTTTCCTGATTGAAATGCTGAAACAGCACGTCATTGAGCAATGTGTTTGCGGATGGCCGATAAACGCAGGAATGTCGTTATCGCTGACGGGCTGTAGATCGCAATCTTGCCGCGCCATTGTCGGTCGGTCGACGACCATCCCAATGACATGTTTCCATCACGAAAGATCGTCATCACGCATTCGATCAAGACGCGTGATCAATATGTGCATCGATACTTCGTATTTGGGCGCGGTTCTGAGAGTTAGTAGTGAAATGTCTCACGTTGAAAGCCCTGCTCAAAACCCCTGTCCAGTAAACCAAATAGCCGTCCATCCCAAGATGCTTGTCAAAGAACCAGAGGCGCCGCCCATGCATGTTGGATACAAATATCTGCTCATTCCTTTATAGCGTCACCTTCATGACCCCATCGCGCAGATTCGTCGCCCTCGACCCATTCCTTTTCGACGTAGCCTAGCTCGCGCTTGACCTTCTCAACCATCTCCTTGTCGCCAGTGTTCTTCCCAATGTTGTCACTATCATTCCCATTAGCTTGATGCATACATGGGTCGAGGCCGCTTACCTGATCTTGATGGCCGGTCTGCCAGCCGCCGAGCTCAACTTGATCACAATGTTTAGTGGCGTTGACTTGCGCCCGGTGTCAATGTGGACAAAATCGTTGGTGAAGAAGGTTCCCACGCCAAATGTCGGTTGGAATCCTGCTTCTTCCGACGCCTGCTTGTATTCCAAGCACCTGGCGATGTTCAGCGAGTCGGAGAAGACAATGACCTTCTTGTCCCGAATGCCCTGTTTATCATAGAACTTGCGCATGAGTTTGACAAATGTCTTGGGGTCTCCTGAGTCTTGGCGGACGCCCGTGAACACATCGGCATAAGTCTTGTCGGGTTTGTGCTCCTTCAGCCAGGTTGTCGCCGCCGAAATGAAGGAGTCTGCCATACTGGGCTTCCGCTCGGTTTTCCGCGCTGGCTCGCCTAGGTGTCTGACTGGCTTGCTGAATGCCTTCAAGAACTCCGGGGTACCGAAGGTGTCGGTAAGAGCAATTCCTAGGACACCCTCCCCGAAGCAGCCAACCCAGCGACAAAGCGCCTCCTCCGTGGCCACCGTATAGTCGCCCGTTATAGCAGCGGTACCCATGAACCACTCGTGCGCAACCGTCCCGACAGGGGGGATGTCGAAGCGCATAGCGAGATGGACATTGCTCGTCCCAGAGAGTTTTCCGGACAGGCCGCGTTTCTCTGCTTCCTTGCTGGCCTTGGTGAGGCCGCGGAAGACGAGCGCCTGGGTATGGTAATCTCTCCGCCGCCGGGTGCCAAACTCGGAAAACACACAGCCAGCCTCAAGCAAGCGTATACCCTTCTCGAATGCCTTATCCTCCTGCCCGTCGTAGGTCCAGTCCGGGTCCATGAACTTGAAGTACGCCTCCGATGTCAACGCAAGCAGCGGGATTTCATATAGGATGGTCTCAGACCACGTGCCGCTTATCTTGATGTCGACGTCTCCCAGATCAGTTTCGGCACCTGTGTCCTGGTCCACGGGCAAGAACTTGAGGACGACTTGGTCACGCGGTCGCAGGCGGAAGTCTTGCAGAAATTTGAGATATTCCGGAGTCAGATAGGGGCAGTGGGTCTGCAGGTATCGAAACTCATCAGTTGATAGTGAGATGTTTCCTAGTCTCCTGACCTGCTCCTCCAGCCAGCTGAATGCTTTCCGCGAGAGCTTCTTCTCCGGGGTCCGATTGGTAAATGAATACGTGACTGGAACATCCTTGTAATACTTCAAAACCGCGCATTGCATCGTCAACTTGTATAGATCTGTGTCAAGGAACGAAATGACGCCCTCTGGGTAGGGCGACGAGCTGTTGAAGTCCATGTTGCAGAACAGTCCCTGCAAGGCTGTGGAGTGGATCGGCAAACAGCGGATAATGTGATGTCGGTCTCTGACAGAAGTCCTGTTGTGGATTTGGCGCGCAGCTGCCTCTCACTTGAATTTCCAAACTGGAATTGGAGGCTGCCGTCATAAGTCAAAGGTTTCAGACTTTGTTGGAGGGAACAAGTCCAAGCCGAGCCTTTACGGAAGTTCCTGATCCAAAGCCAGCCAAAAGTATTGCCGCAATAGGTGAGGCGGGACAGAACCGGAAGATGCTGCGGTTTTTGAGCCGAAGGGGATTGGCTGTTGGATGCATCTGTCTGATAATGTGGGGTCGTCGTTATGCCACAAGCGCCGTGGTGGCGCTCCTTGGTATCTGGTGCCCGCCAAAAGCGGTGAGATCCGCACAGACCATGGTGCAGCTCCGAGTGGGCCAGTCACTGGCGGCAGAAATTGGCAGCAGAAAAAAAAGAACTCGGGCACGAGATACATACTCAGATTTTCTGTTGTTTCGGCGATTCTGGCATTCCGGAGCGCCAGACAGAACAATGGATATCCACAGGTGCCGGTTCGTGCCCTACCCGGCCTCGGCAATCAATGCGGTCGCATTTTCGCACTCGTCCCTACCAGCAAATGCCCCTTCAAAGCACATTGCTGTGCGATTGGCTGTCGGCCGCGCGAATGGCGACATCGAAATTTGGAACCCCTTCAACGGCACCTGGCTGCAAGAACTCGTTATCCCCGGCGGCAAGGATCGAAGTGTTGACGGCTTAGTTTGGCTCACGGAAGCCGACGAAGAATCAAGCAATGGCAAGACCATTCCCGGCAGATCGCGACTCTTCAGCATTGGTTACACTTCTACCATCACCGAGTGGGATTTGGAGAAGGGGAAGCCCAAGAAGCATGCAAGCGGTCAACATGGTGATATCTGGTGCATTGGGGTGCAGCCTCCGGTTCGCAGGAAGAACGGGGCCGTTATGCCCAATCCGCGCAAGCTTGTCGCTGGCACCGTCGACGGCAACCTAGTGCTCTATTCGACCGAGGACGGCAACCTTCACTTTGAAAAATCACTTATTAAAACCCCATCTAAGAAGACGAAAATGGTCAGCATCGCTTTCCAGAACCACAACATTGTCGTGGTTGGTTGCTCCAACAGCACGGTGTGTGCCTACGACATTAGGAACGGGACACTGCTGCGACAAATGTCACTTGGCACTGGGGTCTCGGGAGGCTCCAAGAATATCATAGTGTGGTCGGTCAAGTGTCTGCCCCGTGGCGACATCGTTTCTGGTGATTCCACGGGTCAGGTGTGCATATGGGACGGGAAGACATACACACAAGCCCAGAGAATTCAGAGTCATACCCAGGACGTACTCTGCCTTTCCGTCAACGCTGATGGGTCTCAAATATTCTCGGGCGGCATGGACAAGCGCACCGTCTTCTATGAGCCGCGTTCTGGGCAACAAGGCCGTTGGACAAAAGTCTACCACCGAAAATACCATGAACACGACGTCAAGGCCATGGCTTCTTTTGAAGGAAAGGGCATGAGCGTGGTCGTCTCGGGAGGTAAATGGTCCAACCTTGTGTCCCAATGCGATAGCTCCTGCTGACTTGTATGCAGGCCCCGACGCAACTCCCATAGTGTTTCCTCTGCGGCCCGCCAGTAAAGAGTACCACAGGACGTTGTCACACCTCCCTCAACAATCCAATCTGCAAAGCGCACCAATGGCACGATTCCTGCTCAGTTGGTGGGCGAATGAGCTCCGTATCTGGCACATCCACAACCCGGCCAGGAAAATATTGGATGCTGACACCGCTGGCCAAGACATTCGCAGGAACCGGAAACTTTTGGGTCAGATTCTGGTACAGGGCGAGTCCAACATCACCTCTGCCGCCATCAGTAATGATGGCACCCTCCTGGTGGCCTCCACTTCCACTGAAGTAAAAGCTTTCCAACTTCGATACGATGGCGCCTCATCGTCGGCCCGATTGCATGTTAGAAAAGTCATCGTCCTTGAAGCATCAGCTGCCACAAAGGTAGAGATCTCGCCGGATAGAAGCTGGGTTTGTTGGGTCGACGAAGGTGACAAGGTTATGGCGGCTCGGGTCAGTTCGGATGACGGTTCTGCGTACGCAATCTCCCACCCCTACAGGTTACACCGACTCCGACGCCAAACTGCAAAGTATATTCTACTTGGAGGTCTTGGATCATATGACAGGAGAGTAACACAAATTGCTTTCTCACCTGATAGCCGAATCCTTTGCGTCGCTGACCTCGCCGGATACATCGACACCTGGGTCCTGCGTCTCCCCGGCAAACCGAAGAACAGCATTAATGGGGAAGTCGATGACGAAGCCTCTAGCACGTCCTCGATTGAGTCGTTGGATGAGGAAGCGGAGAGGCCCGAGGAGCGGTGGTTTCGCAACCCCAGCGCTGCCCTGCTTCCAAGGCTTGGCGCTATCCCCGTGGCTCTAACATTTGCTCCTACGAGACTTGAGGAAGGTAGCGAGTACAGTCTCGTAGCCGTCACGACGAACAGATCAATATTCGTTTTTGATCCCCTTCGTGGGTCTCTGTCCGACTGGACGCGAAGAAATCCTATCAGCAAGTTCCCAGAATCCTTCCGCATGCAAAGAGACGTCGTCAAGGGGATCATTTGGCAAGGGCCGAGAGCCTGGATTTATGGAGTCTCTTATTTATTCATGATCGATCTGTCTCGCGATCTGCCAGAACCTGATCCGAGAGAGGACGGGCAGAAGAAAGGAACAAAACGGAAGCGCAACGGCCATGAGGCTGGGGCTGGAGGCAAAATGAACATGGATCACTCTTTGGTCCCACAGGAGATCAAAACAACCAATGGGGCAGATGGCGTGGAGTGGGTGGATGTGGACATGGCTGATGCGGATGACCAAAAGAGCGTTGGGGCTAGCAGCGCATTCGACGATGATGACGACGACACTGACCCAGGTGAGCTACAACGCATGAGGGACGGTCAAGGAGCCAATGGTGAGGATGCGCCGAAGCGGGCACCATGGTGGAATACTTATCAATACCGTCCGATATTGGGCATCGTGCCTCTTTCGAGTGCACCGTCGAAGAAGCGCCGAGGGGGTGCAGCATCAGACAGGCTGCCTCCTCTTGAGGTGGCTATTGTCGAGCGGCCACGCTTCGAGTTGGACCTGCCCCCACGTTATTTCGCTAACGGGGAATGGGAGAGGTGAGAGCAGGGAGGACATGAACGATGTCCGGTCGCGGCAAACAGTACTTGGGATGGAAGGGAGCTTACGACGGCCTTTGATGGGTAGTTTTGGCGGGATACGGATACTGCCAGTTCCCCATGCGCAATATCTCTGGGTATTATCTGGGGAGCATTGGGTTGGTGGTCGCTCCCAGATCCCCCGGGCCTGAAAGTATCTAGGTCGCGTAGAAAATTACGGCCTGTTAAAACCTAGAATAGGTTCGAACAGAGTTGGGTAAGAGTCTTGTCGATATGGCCATCGTGGAGTAGGTCATTGTGTGATCTGCAGCCTCTCGTGTGCAGCGTATTCGTAATTGCCATGTTATGTCCTGGCATTTCGAGGCAGTGGCAAAGATAAAAGAATACAAGACTGGTGGTTCGTCTCATACAACACTACTGAATCATATTGTCTCACTGCCTCGTGATCTCGTCACCCCGCCCTCAACGCCTCGGTCCGTCAGATATGACGCCCACGTGAATGTGTCCTATCTCTTGACTGAACAGGAAAGGGGAAGGGACGTAACGGTGGCAACATGTCGTGTACCAGTTGCCTAGTTAGGTACCTACCTTCCTTAGGTAGCGAACCTAGCGTAGATACTTCTTTAGCGTAGGTTGTGTATATCTCACGAATCCAGCTGATTTTGTTCCAGTCCCAATGGACGGGGCAACCCTACAAAAGTTGGCGTTTCTCCGGGTCCGGGTCTAGGTCTGGTTTTCGTGGGCCGCGCTGAAGTAGATCGGACCGAAGAGATCCAGCCAAGTTTGGGACTCCAAGGGCTTCTGGGTTGAGATGGCTGGTTCGTTGGGGTGTTAGAAAGCTCGTACATGATTCGATATCATTTCGTTACAGAGATAGCGTCAGGAAAATACACACACTATCTTCTAGTTCTGATTCATGGCTTACTTTAGACAGCTTTTGCACACTGCGGGGGTTACATGACTAGGTAGCGTAGACATGGTTGCAGCAGCGATGCAAATGGCCGGCACGGTGAAGACCGGAGCCAGAATTGGCAACTATGACTTCCTTTGATTCGTGACATATGGATGGGCCAAGGGCAAGAGACGCGCGTTCATTAAGAAGGTTCGGTCTCCGCCCAACCTACAGGATCCTTCTTACACACCCCAATTTTTTTTTCGCTCGACTAGCCGGGGCATTGCCTAGGTCAAGGTTAGGATAGATCCACGCTGGGACATCGGGCGTGGGAGGTCATCGCTTAGGCCTGGAGATTCAGAAACAGAGTGAGAGGTGTTGTGCCCATGGAGGCACAGAAGTTAAAGGCCAGAGCCGAATCTTGGCGCTGCGTTCACCGAGGGAGGACAGGTCGTCGAAATATCGAGATGCATGCGAGCACTGTCGTGTCTGCGAGGTCACTTACTGTTGTCCGTAATGTCGTCGTCAAGAAGCAGTCTTGTTGAAGCACAAGTATCTTAGAGTCTGACACGAACACTCTGCTTGGCGGGGGGTGGTATGGTTTGAAATAGGCTATTCGGCCAGGACAAGGAAAAACAGTTGGAGACAGCGGAATATGGGCCAATATACATCGCCACGTGAGCAGGAGATGAGCCCTCTATTCGGTGAGCATCCGGGTCGGCCAGACGAGAGGTCCCACGAAGGGGCTTGCCAAGAGGCCGCTTCATAACCATGAGTCTTTGGGGCAGTCCCGCAGTGCCTAGACGAGGCGATCCGGGGGTTTTATTAATGGGTTAAGCAGCGGCCGGCGCCGTGAGACGTTAACGTGCAGCGCTGGGGACGCCGATCGTCGTTGAGTCCTAGCCCGTCCACGCAATAGGCGCAAAGACCACCAGGACGCCGCGTAATCATTGGTATCGAAGCAGTGCCGCTGATTGCCGGGATCGCCGTGTGCGCACTGTGTTGAAGGTGGAGGGGTATTGCTCCATTGGGAATCAGGGTCTGACAGCTCATAACGTGAGGTCCACGCAAACATAAATTTGTGCGTCGTGAACATCGAGGGAGTCTATTGCTCAGTGGCGGCAAACTCCTCTCATCGGTCCTCCGCGCGTCCGATCCCATAATTTTCGCCCCTCGAACTCGGTTGTCAGCTAGTAGGTTTTCTGGGTTCCCGTGGGCTCCCAGGCACGGCGTGCTGTCGTAAGGTAATGTAATGAGCGCAAAAGCTTTCTGGTAGTCCACGCACCTACACTACGCAGTATTTATCTTGTAATGTTGCAACAACCGAATAGATGGAGCAAATCCGCGGATGGGAAATGCCAAGGGCTCACACTGTGTGTGCAAGAATATGCAAGAATATATGCAAGAATGCGACCCTAGTTCTGGCCGTGGGCGGGGGCTGAGTTCACGACTGCTCTTTTTGCCTGATGTTGCTGCAAGTTTTTATGCTGGCTGTTTCAAGAGCGAACCAATTGGGACTAAAAAGTTGCAGGAAATATATCACTTCCTGATAAGATACCAGGCCGCTTTCCGCAATCTAGCGCCTATTCTTACAGCACGATACGTATCTTCGGCTTTTCGATCACAATTGCTCGCGGTTGAGGTCATGTTCGTAGCGGAGGCGCGGCGGCCCACAGACGGAGGCAGATGTAGCTTCAGCCACACTCTCCACGGGCGAGTGCCACAAGCGGCCCCCAAACGTATAACAACGGTTTCGGCACCCAGGAAGTCACGCTTCGTCATCGCCGACCCACATGGATCCCGTCTACCCCATCATCAGGCCCATTGCAGATGCTGACGCAGTCCCTTCGCGCGGATCGAAACGATATCGCCGCCACCTGGTCAGCATCATCACACAAGACAGGAGAAGGTTTGGAAAGATGGCGGTTTGTCAATTGTTTCCGTCTCTTGTAGCCAGCCGTTCAAATCCGTGAAAATGTCCTCGAAATCGTGACAAAGCCAGAAGACATGAGGATGACTCCAGCCTTTTGCGTGAGACCCCCCCATTTGAGGCGGAGGGACCCGAGCCCAGCGCTGATTGGTCCGGGCTGCTCCCAAATTGAAATGGACGCGCGTTCTCTCGCCCAAGTGCCTCTCTGTGCGTCGCCCCCTCTAGCGCAATCGTTGTTCCGGCTGCGTGCACCCCTCCTTTTCCTCAATCTTGAGCTGAATTTAACCCATTACCTGCACTCTTGCAAGATGGAGAGAAACCCCGTTGCAATTCGCGAAAAAAGAAAGAAAGAAAAGAGAGAAGGCGAAATCTCAGAAAATAGAGAGCAGCAGAAGCGATTGAGACGGAGCCGGGCAAGTGCTCCCCCGAAAAGAGGGGCGTAGGCAGTTACTTGGCTGAGCAATGCTCATCCGCTTTCCAGCGCATGTCCTGCCACGCAACCCCTGGGAGTGTGCCGTGGAGACGCCATACGTATGCTTGCCTCTGCACACCCTTCTGCTTCGGTCGGCTCCCTGAAACCTTGCGCTCCCAATCCGCAGCTTTATCCCCCTGGTCTCCGGTCCCCTCCCGTCAGAGTGGCCTTGCCTTGCCTCTACTACCCTGTCTGCCCATCTCCGCCGCCTGGGAGGTCCGACCTACACCTCCACCAACTAAACCATCTCGAACCGCATTCGCTCGTTCAAACGGCAGCGGCGTCTGCTCGTCGACAGCGACGTTTCTGTCTGCGCCATAACGCCCCGACATACACGGCCATCAGTTTGCCCAGGACTGATCGTGCGACCGAGACAAGAGCCGACACGATCGCACTGCGCGGCAATTCGCAATTAGGCGGCGATCCTGACCCGTCAAGCGCTCCAGAGGAGACACTTCGCCCTTGGCCCAGCCGCCCACGCCGGGAAAAGGTGTCTTGAATATCAGCCAGTTTTAAGCGACGTCCACCGACTGAGAGCGCCTTTCGTCCCCGCTCTGACGAAGGACTATTCCATCCGATCTCCGCGATTGCGAGTTTGCTGACGACGACGAGGACGACGTCGCAAGTTAGCGACGCTCGCCCCTAATCGAGACGAAAGAAAGGAGGTGAACCCACCAACATTCGACTTTTGATCGACGGTTGGGAGAGCACAGTCGTTAGAGACGTTGTTCTCTGCGACACCCTCTACATCCACCTCGACCTCACCACCTACAACGACGACGACAACGACGACAACGACTACACAGCCATGGCGAGCGACGGAGGAAACGCGCCGCCTGGCCAATTCGGGGAGGAATGGGCACACGATCTAAGGTTACGATTCGAACAATTGTTACGAACGAAGCGATTGAATGAGCTTGAGACGAGGTCACGCCAAGGGTCCCCCGCGCCGCGCGAGCGAGCTTCATCCAACAACCTCCGACCACCATCAACAACCTCGGGTCAAGGTCGGCCATCGACGTCACACGGCGCTGGTAGTCCGTCAAGACCGCCGTCGTACTCGATAGCTCGAAACCTACCCAAAATCCCGACCCCACCATCACCTCAGGACCAACAATCACAAAAATTTAGGAATATGCTTATCTCACTGTCCGCAACACCGACAAAGTACGAAAACCCAGGACTCTTAGACGAGGCACTGCAGGTAATACCCCTCGATAGGATATACAGCGAAGCTGAGGAGGAGAGCCAAGTGCTACAAGCGCAGGCTGAAAGTATGGGCGACGGGCGCAAGCCAGAATGGGGATATCAGGATTGCGTGATCCGGGCTTTGCTCAGGTATGTTCTCTGTCGTGGTAGTTTTGGGCAGTCGCTGACTGGGACCATAGGTGGTTCAAGAGGTCCTTTTTCACATGGGTCAACAACCCCCCTTGTCCAGTTTGCTTATCGCCGACCATCGCCCACGGTATGACGCCTCCCACGCCCGAAGAGAGCGCTTGTGGCGCTTTACGAGTAGAGCTCTACCGGTGCTCGAACCTTAATTGCGGTGTGTACGAGCGTTTCCCTCGTTACAGCGACGTATGGCGATTACTGCAGACACGTCGTGGCCGCTGTGGCGAGTGGGCCAACTGCTTCAGCATGCTCTGCCGGGCTGTTGGCGGCCGTGTTCGCTGGGTTTGGAACGCTGAGGATCATGTTTGGACGGAGGTGTACTCAGAACACCAGAAGCGGTGGGTCCATGTTGATGCTTGCGAGGAAGCCTGGGACAACCCGCGATTGTACACTGAAGGCTGGGGCAAGAAGATGTCATACTGTATCGCTTTCTCCATCGACGGTGCGACTGACGTCACACGACGATATGTACGGAAGTCGGATCACTACAACGACCGGAATCGATGCCCGGAGGAAGTTTTGCTGTACATTCTCCAGGAAATCAAGAATCTTCGCCGAGCCAACATGGAGAAGGAACGACGATTCCAGCTGGAGAAAGAAGACTCAAGGGAAGACCGTGAGCTGCGAACCTACGTTGTAGCCTCCATCACCCAGGCCGTCACCGAATTGGTGCCAGGCTCTAGCGACGCCGGGCCAAGCGGAAGCGGCTCTGGAAGGCGCGGGCCAGGCTCTTCGAACGATGACACCAAGGTGCCCGTCTCTGTTGACCTGCCCGGTCGTCAGAGCGGAAACGCTGAGTGGGTAGCAGCTCGCGGTGAGAACGGCCATAGGAACCAGCAGTTCCCGCCTCCGCAAAACCAAGGGCCGCCCTTCCCCTAAATGCACTCCGACCTGCCCGTTGACTCCAACTCCGGGTTTCACAAGACGGACCCAGGTCGTTGGGTGATGGCGCCGCTGTTCCTTGAGCAGCATGATACCCCCATCGCCCTCCGATGCTGTGGCTCCGTATGGTGCCATGCTGCTGTTTTACAGGGGCCCTGACGGCGTGATATCGACTCAAAACCTGAAAACACGTCACCACCCACTGGGCCGAATCGTATTACGAGGACAGTCGGGTTTTAATTTTCCATTGTGTCTAATTTTACACAGTACCCTTTTTTCGCCATCCTGAGCATAGACTCGGCGCCACCACATCATCTCTTACTACCTTTGAACATATAGTTGCACCCAGTAGCCTCTTTGACGGCGCTGGATGTATCACTGCTCTGCAAATACTTCCCTTTGTCCTCTATTGTCATTACGCCTGGGTGTTGAGGCGCTGTGGTGGGAACAGTACGCGCAGGAAACGGAGAAACATGGGTACAGGGTGTCGTCTTGCCTTTCGGAGATCGGGTTTAGGAGAAGATGTGATTTTTGTCTTATTGTATATTCGCCTTGAAGACGAGGCCAGGGCAAGGCGTTCAGGCGCGCGCACAGCTGAAATGTTTGCCCATTTCTGCAGTCATCTGTCGGCTTAGTTTTTAACACTGCATGAGAAGAAACTGATGAGACCTCGGAAAGGGGAATATGAGATTAAAAGATAATCTCGTGATGGACTGCATGAGATGTATGGGATGAAGGCCCAAAACCAAAAGTACAATATACAAATACGGTGCATGTGCAAGGTATCTCACCAAAACTGAACTAGGTTGTTAACCGAGTCAACCCACGATAGCTTATATGTCCTAGTTGTCGTCGCGTTCACAGATCGGAAGCCGCAGCGCGCCGCCAATCGAGGGAGGCGGACGAAGCGCTTTACAGTGCAGTGCTCTTGGCATCTCACTGTGCTTGACTGGTAAACCGTGAGATGAGATTGAAATTGGTTTGCATGGAACGGTAAACCTGGTCATCTCGGCACTCGGAAAGCTCGATGCCAAGGACAACGGGACAAGACAAACAAGCAACGCTGGCTCTGCAGTGCCAAGGGCGTTTCCCGCCGGCCGCGTGGCTCCCGACCGTCTATATCTTGGTTGTGCGCCTGTATCGCGTGCAGTCAGGATGGCTTATCTCAACCTGCCCTGATCGATTGCCTAAATGCTTACATATGCGTGTATCTAGTTTGGTTCGAGCCTGTTTGGGTCGGTATGTATGTATGTTCCAGCAGTAGATACCGAGAAAGGGACAAATGCGGTCAGCGGAGAGAACCACGACTAGAGGGGGTGGGTAAATTCGACACACACGATATGGTCGGATAGACAACCAGTAGCCGATAGTGGAGGTCCAAAGTAACCAACTAGTGTATAACTCTGATGCGTGGCGATCTGATATCACCGCTTTCAATCAGTGTCGACAGCGGGGGGGAGCACAGCACAGTGCATCTCGCCCATACGTACCTACCGTCACAGTTTTATTTATGTTTACCGATTGGGAGTATTGGCGGTGGTGGTGTAGGTCAATTTACGGGATATCATATCCAAAGGGTGAGGCTCTCTGTTTTACGCAGTATCGAAACGGTTCATGGCTCGCTGTGGCAGGGTGTGTAGCCACTATATACGATAGTGGGGGTCAAGTATGAGGGGGGCTCCGTCTGATAATGAGCAAGTCTACTCCGTAGACTGCTTATATCACTCTGCGTGAGCTGTTCGGATAACTAGGTATCTTCACAGCTCTTATTGCCAAGTATTCTCCTGTGTGTGCACACTGTGTATTACCTTGGCGTTGTAGCAACAACGAAAAGGGGTATCCACAAACAACCGTAAAAGGTGAAACATATAGCGAGTCACCAAAAGAACAATATCACGCGTAGACTACACCAGTAACTCTGGGAATGATCGTACCCAAGCTCGATCTAAGGAACTACGGTGTGTCAATTGAACTAACGGGATAGCCAACTACAGCATTCGACCGACGCATTTGCCGAGAAAGCATGAATGAGTTAGTACGACATATGGTATCTTTGTGGGATGAAATTTAGTAGGGATAGCAGCTGGTTGAAAGTTGTCTCCATCTTGGTCTGGGGGTGGGCGTAGCGGGATGGCGGCTCTCGTGAATCTACCTATCGGTTTCCGAAGCCCAACTGGCGATGACGCTCAATCCTTTGCATACCAAACCCCCCATATATTCCCCCATCAAGGTGCCGTGCGAGTATTTGGGTGGAAGTGTAAGTTGACAAGGCAGAGCCTCCAGGCCCTCAATCCCCCCTAACGATCCCATCAATGTCAACAAGCTTTCACGCGTGGTCTATAAGGAGGTACCCACTGGAGAACTCAGGGACCCGTCTGCACCCTTACAGAAGAGAAGTCAGTGAGGGCCATAGTAGTAGTTGTGTCGGTGCCAACTAGCGAATCCCTGGTGTTGTGTTTTTTTTAAAAAATATATAATCTATAATTTTGGAGCGAGCGGGGGAGCTCCCGTCTTCCCTCCTCCCCCCTGTTGGGCCGGTGGCAGCCACGCTGGAAGAAGGATGACATAAACATAATCACAACTACTCATCAATTGGCATTATCACACCCCATCCATAGCCCTGGGTTTCTCTTTTGTATTGGTCGTATCATCCCTTACGTAGGCTCTCATTGTCTGGTTTTCTTTTTGGTGGGTTTTTTAACCCAAACTTTGCAAGGGCGAGGGGCAATCTCTACTCGATTCGGCTGTTCAGCAACAGGCCAGACTGAAACCTTTGCATGTAATTCACGGCCACACATCCCGCAGGATTATGCATCGCTTCTTTCATTTATGTCCAACACCCGTGATTCTTGTCTCAAGTTCCACCTGAAGATTCTGATGGGATGCCTCCTGACGCATCATGGGTGCTACGAAACCGACTCGGCCCGAAGACGAGTGGGAGAGACCCAAGGTTGCAATCCGCACCCTCTATCTAGCCTAGGAACTGCCGCACAGGGCCCTGGGCACCTATTGGAGACAGTCAACCCCGTCAGCTCGGGCTGAATTTTGCGTGTGTGCCCATGGAAGAGCTCAGCAAAAGTACAAACTCAAGCAATGAAAGTTCAAGCGGAATATCGATAAGTCCATTTGGCCTTATACCCGTCTCCAGATCAACGAACGGACTCGGATTGGAAATGAAAGCCAGGCAATCTCCTGTTGTCACTCTATAAGTCCAAGACAGACCTCGTATGAGCCTTAGTCTACGTATCTCAGTTTCTCGAGCGCTGGCGTGGTTCTAAAGCTCCAAGTTTTCCGGTTCCAGTGTGTGAGCCACTATCCATCTGCACACCAGCTCCAATAATGGGGCTTGCCTGGCCACCTGCACTCCCGTTGTTGAAGTTTCAGCGAATGTTTTCTCAGCATCGGTTCTATATTATCGCTCTAACCCAGTACTTTGCTTAACACAGTGTAGACTTCATAGCCTTTCACGAACAAGCGCGGTCTTTTGGTACCGACGATACGGCTCAGTCTGGTTCCAACTGTACCCTGGCGGCCGTTGCCCGCTTCTTCGCCAATTCCAAGCAACAAAAGGAAGGAACGAGTCTCACACGCTTGGCTTCAGCCATTGGCACGACGCTGCTGCAAACCTAGAGGGTCGCGAGACCTTAGCTTTCTGTGGGGCCCATAGGAGCTGCGGTGTCACGTCACTTCACATGGCGGTACATTCTACGAAACCGGAATCTGTCATTTTCTGCTGAACTCGCTGAGGCGGTGGCCTGATAACTGATTTGTGGATCACCAGAGGGATAGAGATGAACTTATCCCATTCCCCAGCATCCCGGGACCCCTATAGTCCCCTTTTCTTTCAGCAAGCAACTAGCTTGATTCGTGCCCGAGGGGGGTTAACGGCTATGTGAGATAGAATATCTCTAGCTGCCCAACACCTGCACCCTGAGCTACTCTTCGACGCCTTACCATCCTGATGATGAACCAAAAGGCAGCCTGTTGTCCATCAATGTGTGTTTATGCAAAGATGGACGTTGGTCCGATGGGGGCGGGAAACGGGGAAACGGGGAAACGGGGAAACGGGATTGATAGAGAACAACATGACTTGAGGTACCACGGAGATACTTTAGACAGCGGATGTGACAGTACGCCTGAACAACAGTAGCTTGAACGATGAGGAAGACAGCGCGGATGACGGAGGATGATACGAGCAGCTAACTGGGGGATGCTAAGCAGACCCAGGGCAGTCAAAGGCCAGGATTAATGCATCAAGGCAAGACTATCAGGGGCGTACAGGGTGAAAAGCAAACAAATACCATGGC